>Ga0208127_1001419_pt1 | contig 11864 bp, 10 predicted proteins | sample ETNtaG_6_FD_185751 | JGI IMG/M metagenome (GOLD analysis project Ga0208127, IMG submission 185751) | Marine microbial and viral communities from oxygen minimum zone, Eastern Pacific Ocean - ETNP201306SV45 (SPAdes) (version 2) | ecosystem: Environmental > Aquatic > Marine > Oceanic ...
CTCCGCCCAGAATCTGCCTTTGCCCCAGAAGATTTCGCGGATGACGGTGAAGTAGTAGTAGAACGAAATCACCACGCCCACCAACGCCGCGCCAATGACCCAGGGCATTACCGGATGTACGGCCACCGAGCCGATCGCTTCGCGCAGTAGGGCGAATTTACCAATGAAACCGGCTAGCGGCGGCACGCCAGCCAGAGAAATAATCGAGAGCGTCAATACCGTGGCCATCAATGGCGAGCGTTGATGCAGATTGGCCAGTGTACTGATGTCTTCATCGCCGCTTTCCTTCGATACCACGGAGATCACCGTGAATGCTCCGACTACGCCAAAGACGTACGCCGTGAGATAAAACAGCACAGCTTGCGCGCCTTGATCACTCAGAGTCATCAGCCCCAGCAACACAAACCCGGCACTGGCGATGCTGGAATAACCCAGCAGCCGTTTCAGGTTGCGCTGGCGCAAGGCGCACAGGCTACCGTAGAGAATCGTGGCCGCAGCCATCAGTGCCAGTAATTGCCGTAGCCATGCTTCACCCAGTAGTGGAGGACAGGCATCGGCCAGCAGGCGGAGGATCAACACAATGCCAGCCGCCTTTGAGCCGGTGGAAAGAAACGTTGTCACCGGCGTGGGCGCGCCTTGGTAGACATCCGGCACCCAAAGCTGGAAGGGCACGGCCGCCAGCTTGAAGAACAATCCGCCCAAAGTCATTAAGACACCCAGCTGATAGAGCAGCATCATGGAATCGTCGTTCAACCCGGAAGCTGCTCGGGCAACTTCATGAAAATTCAAGGCGCCCGTACTGCCGTAAATCAAGGCGATACCAAACACCATGATCGCCGAGGAAGCCGCGCCCAGAATCAGGTATTTGATACCGGCTTCCAGCGAACGCAGCCGGTGCCGTTCAAAGCTGGTCAGCACATAAAATGTAATGGTGATCAATTCCACCGCCACAAACAACAGCACCAGACTATTGGCGCCGGCGGCAAAGGACATGCCCGCCAGGGCAAAGCAGGTGAGTGCATACAATTCCGAAATGCCGGACCGAATTCGCTCCGCATAGCTTTGGGTCAGCAACACCACCAACACGGCCGCCAACACAAAGTAACCCTGGAAATAAACCGCCAAGCTATCTTTCACATAGCCCGTGGCCCCCGTGCCGGTACCTTGATCGAAAATGGTGAAGCTGTAGCAAAACACTGCGACCAATCCGCCGGCCACCCACCAGCCCAGTTGCGCCTTGCGCTCGGCAGGCGTCCAGAGATCCACCAGCAATACCACAATTCCTAGTAGGCAAGCGCCAAGCTCCAGGCTAACCAGAGAGAGATCCATTATTCAGCCTCCTCCTCAGTTGAGGCCTGTGCTTTTCTGGCCTGTTCAAAGGTGGCGTTGGATTTTCCAATCTTGTCGGTGATTAGTTTCGGATAAAAACCGAAGAGCAGTAGCACGGCCACCAACAGTGCGTACGGCAGGCGTTGCCAGTGTTTGAGATCTTCCACTTCCGGAGTCTGTTCTCCTTTGATGCCGTGCAACAGAGTGCGGATGGCGCGCAGCATGTACACGGCCCCGATAACCAGTGCGCTCCAAATGCCGATGCTGGTAATCACCGGGTATACCTTCCAAGCGCCGAAGAACACCGTGAGTTCACCGGCAAAGTTTGCAAAGCCGGGCAAGCCGCAACCGGCCATGAGCGCCATGATCATCAGGGTGCCCCAAAATGGCATGCCTGCGAGTAGGCCCTGAAGTTTATCCATGTCCAGCGTACGCGCCTGCGAATACAGGTATCCGCTTAGGCCAAACGCTAGTCCGGCCAGTAGCCCATGGGCCACCATGACCATCACCGCGCCGGTCAGACCGACGGTGGTGACACTGGCAATTCCGAGGAACACAAAACCCATGTGGGCCACGGACGAGTTGCCAATGAGCAGGTTCAAATCTCTCTGGCGCATGGCCACGAGGCCGCAGTAGAGGATGTTGCCCAGACAAAGCAGGGCGAGGGTCGGTAGCCACGTTTGTGCGCCCTCGGGCAGCAACGGCAGGGCCACCTTGATCAGCATGAACAGGCCGAATTTTTTGATCACGCCCGCGTGCATCATCGCCGTTGCCGTTGGTGCTGCGCTATACCCCAGTGGCGCCCAAGTGTGGAACGGCCAGAGCCCGACCAGAATTCCGAGGCCAAACATGAGTAGGGCAAAAATGACATTTTGTTCCGTTACACTGAACGTGCCTGCTTCTGTTTCCGCGAATTGAGTTCCATGATCCATCATGCTGAGCAGGCTGAATGAGCCAAACTGCAGGTAGAGCATGATCACTCCAGCCAGAGTCAGTAACGCGCCGAGACTAAGGTAGAGAGTGATTTTGTAGGCGGCGAAATCCTTGTCCTGTCCGCGCCCCCAAACGCCGATCATTATAAACGTAGGCACCAACGCCAGCTCATGGAGGAAGTACATCAGGAAAATATCGAGCGACATAAAGGCTCCCAAAATGCCACCGGTCATCAGCAGGAGCAGGATGTAGAATTCCTTTTCACGCGTTTGAATTTCCTGTGCACAACACGTCGCGGCAAAGGCAACCAACGCCGCCATCAACACCATCACAATGCCGATGCCATCCACGCCCACATAATAATGAATGTTCAGCGTTGGAATCCATTCCACACGCTGGGTGAATTTATAGCCGTACTCGTCCTCCAACGCAGCTTCCTCAGTGCCTTGAGCCAGTAATTGCTCCGGCTGTTCGGTTGTGGGTGGATCGAAAGCGGAGAAGACATAGATGGCCAATAGTAACGATCCCAGCGTTGCTAGGCGGGCGCCCCAGCGGAAGAACTGCCGTTTCTCACTGGGCACCACGGCCAATATCAGAGCCATGGCGAGCGGCAATCCCATGATGTAGGTGAGCGGTGACATCATTAAAAAAGAATCCAAGCGAGGATGCTTAGTAATCCGATTACCGTTAGGAGGGCGTAGGTTTGCAAATTACCGGATTGAAACAGGCGAACGAGGCAGCCGGTCACGTCTATTGCGCCGCTGGTACCTTTCACTCCCAATCCAGCAATGATCCAACGATCAAACCAATTTGAGGCGTAGGATAAGGTCTCCTGTGTCCAGTGGTTGAGTAAGGCGTACAGTTCATCGAAGTAAAACCGATCCCGCATCCAGCGCGACAACACGCCCAGCTTGGCCGGCAACGGATCCGTATCGGCGTTGCGGTAAACCATGTAGCCACCAATCATTCCAACTGAGGCCGCGATTGTTCCCCAAATTAACGCTGCATGATGCGAAGCTTTGTCTTCTTCAAAGCCTAAATAGCCAGCCAATCCGATTTGGGGGGCACCTAGGAAAACACTGAAAAGCGCGAGGATAATTAAGGGCAGCAGCATTTCACCGGGCACTTCGTGCGCCTCTTTCGCTTGATCTGTACGGGCTTTGCCAAAGAACGCCACCAACACACAACGCATCATGTAAAACGCCGTTAGTCCTGCCACGGCCACTCCGATGAAGAACAATGGTTTTTGGTTCAGGTGCGCCTGCATCAGAATAGCGTCCTTACTGAAAAAGCCGCTGAGCAACGGGAAACCTGCCAAGGCTAATGCCCCGATGATAAATGTGATGGAGGTCTTGGAAAGTTTATGTCGGAGCCCGCCCATGTTCCAAATGTCCTGTTCATGGTGGCAGGCATAAATCACCGCGCCCGCTCCAAGGAAGAGCAATGCCTTGAAGGCCGCGTGCGTGGTGAGGTGAAACATGGCGGCTTCCGTCCCCCCACAACCCACCGCCATTACCATGTAGCCCAGCTGCGAAAGGGTGGAGTAGGCGAGAATTCGTTTGATGTCGTTTTGTTGAATGGCCATGAGCGCAGCCAACAACGCAGTGATGGCCCCGATCCAAGCGATGATCAGCAAGGCATCCGGAGTGAATAGAACCATCACTCGGCACAGCATATATACGCCGGCCGCCACCATCGTTGCCGCGTGGATGAGAGCGGAAACTGGAGTGGGGCCTTCCATGGCGTCCGGCAGCCAGACATGCAGTGGGAACTGCGCACTTTTGCCTACGGCCCCGCAAAAAATAAGGAGGCCGGCTAGGGTGGATACTTGGCCGGTGATGGAAGCAATATTGACGGTGTACGCCTGCTGCCATACTAGGAGAATGCCCAAGAGAAAGCCGACATCCCCGATGCGATTGGTGATGAAGGCCTTTTTACCGGCATCAGCCGCCGCCGGTTTATCAAACCAATGGCTGATCAAGAGATAGCTGGAAATACCCACCAGTTCCCAGAAGATGAACATCATGATCAAGTTGGAGGAGAGGACGATGCCCAGCATGGAAAAAACGAAAAAGCTGAGAGCCCCAAAATATCTCGAAAACCCTATGTCTTTCCTCATGTACACCAAAGAGAAAACATGGACGAGTGTTCCAATGAACGTGACGATGAGTAACATCAGCCGGCTCATGGGATCGTTCAGCGTTTGGATATCTATGGCAAAAGATTCTTGGCCGACAGCAGTGGGTAGTGGGGAATCATTCTCAACCAAACCGATGGAGAGCCAGGTGAATTTAGGATCGCTACCAGCCTCGGTTTTTTCCACGCCTTGAGTGGCAAATAGGAAAATGCTGATGCCTAATCCGATCGCGACTGCTCCGGTCGACAAGCCAGCGCTGAGTTGCCGATAGCGCTTGGTGAACAGCAAAATCAGGACCGCAGATATCAACGGAAGCAGCAGGACTGCTGTCGGCAGAAAACGGATGATTTGTTCCTTGCTCATCTACAGTTTCATTGAGGTGAGGTCGGTCACGTCGTTGGTTTGGCGTTTGCGGTAGAGGGCGACGATTAGGGCGAGGCCCACGGCAACTTCAGCGGCGGCGACAGTGATAATGAAAAACACCATCACTTGTCCATCGAGGTTGTCTCGGAAATGGGAGAAGGAGACGAGCGCAAGGTTGGCGGCGTTGAGCATGAGTTCCAAGCCCATGTACATCACGATCAGATTGCGTCGGATGATCACACCGAGCAGGCCGAGGCAAAAGAGCATCACGCTGACGATCAGGTAATGTTCGAGTCCGACGGTCATTCGGCTTCGGCCTCCGGGCTTTCCTCGCGTTTGCTCAACAGGATGCAGCCCACCATCGCCACGAGAAGTAGGATGGAGACGATTTCAAAGGGCAGTAGGTAATCGGTAAATAGTAATTTGCCGAGCGGCTTGGTCTCGGCCACGCCATCGCCGGTGAGGGTGTGGCCCACACCGGATTGGTTGATGGTGTTGATGATCAGCATGGCCAGACCGGTGACGGCGGCGAAGCCGAGGAAGGTGCCGAATTTCTGGTAGCGCCGGCGTTCCTCTTCTTTGACGTCCAGCAGCATGATCACAAAGAGGAAGAGTACGATGACAGCTCCGGCGTAGACGAGGATTTGCACGGCGGCTAGGAAGAAGGCTTTGAGCAGCACGAACAGGCCGGACATGCTGATGATCGTGAGCACGAGGAACATCGCGCTGGTGACCGGGTTGCGACTGAAGGGGTTGAACACCACCAGCAATCCGCAGAGCAGGGTGAGCGCGCTGAAAATGTAGAAGAGAATCTCCTGCATTACTCGTCCGTCGCCTCCTTGTCCTCGGGCTTGTCCACGGGGAATGTTTCCTGCGCCTTGGCGTCCTCGGTTTTCTTTTCCCACTTCTTGATGCGGTCATGGTGGGTGCCACCGAGTTTGAGGAGCTTGTCCTTGTGAAAAATCATTTCCTCGCGATTGCTGCCGGTGAGGGCGTAGTCACGTTTCATGGTTTTCTCATTGTAGCCCTCGTAATAATCCTTGGCGAGATAGATGGCTTGTTCGGGGCAAACCTCTTCGCAGAACCCACAGAAGATGCAGCGGAGCATGTTGATCTCGAAATCCTTAGGCATCTTCTCGGCACCTTCGCGATGGGCGTCCTCGCCGTCTTCGCCTGGGGGCGTGATGCGGATGGCCTTGGGCGGGCAGACAAATTCGCAGAGCTGGCAGCTCACGCACTTGGTGTTGTCATTCTGGTCACTCACCAAATACGGCGCGCCGCGGAAGCCCTCAGGTACGGTCCAGAGTTCCTCCGGATAGTTCAGCGTAGCCTTGAACTTGTTGTCCTTGTTTTTCTCTTCGTAGACCTTTGATTTCTTGAACGAGAAAAAGTGGCTGAGCGTGACTTTGAATCCATTCAGGAACGTGGGAATGTACAGGCGTTCCCACCAGCTCAATTTCACGCGTTGGACTTCTTTGGCCATGTTATTTTGTGAGGGTAAAATACAGGTACAGGGCGGTCACGACAATGTTCGCCAATGCGAGCGGAACAAACCGTTTCCAGCCCAGATCCATGAGTTGATCGTACCGGAAGCGCGGTAGCATCCAACGCACCCAGATAAACAGACCCATAAACAGTAGCAGTTTGCCGATAAAGATGCCGACCTGCAACAGGCCAATCCCGAGCGTGCTGGCGGTTTCGTTTAGGCCCGCAAAGGGCAGTGTCCAGCCGCCGAGGAACAGCACCACCATCATGGCGCTTACGGCGATCATCGCGGCGTACTCGCCGAGGAAGAACAGCGCGAACTTCATCGAGCTGTATTCAGTGTGATAGCCGCCGACTAATTCGGATTCACTTTCGGGCATATCAAACGGCAGCCGGTTCGTTTCCGCAAAAGCCGCGATCAGGAAGATCACAAAAGCCAGCGGTTGTTTGAAAATGAGCCAGGCGCCGGAGGCCTGATATTCCACGACCTTGGACAGATTTAATTCGCCCACCAACATGAATACCGGCACAACGCTCATGCCCATGGCGATTTCGTAGGAGATCATCTGTGCGCTACTGCGAATGCCGCCGAGGAAGGGGTATTTGGAATTACTCGCGTACCCCGCCAGCACAATGCCGTACACGCTGAGGCTGATAATGCCGAAGGTGTAGAGGATGCCGACATTCAGGTCGGCGATTACGGCCGGTTGATTGCCGATCTTGGTGCCAAAGGGAATGACCGCCAGCGTCAATAGTGCCGGCACCATGCTCACGGCGGGCGCCAGCCAGAAATATACTTTCCGCACATAGGCCGGGGTGAAGTCTTCCTTTAGAATGAACTTCAGGCCGTCTGCTGCCGGTTGCAATAGCCCCCACGGGCCCACGCGGTTCGGGCCCACGCGGTCCTGGATCCATGCCGAAATGCGCCGCTCGGCGACCACTGAATAGGCCACCAATGGCAACACCACAGCGAACACTGCAATCACGATCTTCAGCAAACTGAAGAGCGCGAACTGGTGTCCCGCCGTTAAGCTGTTAAACCATTCGGTCATTATTTTTAGTAAAGCCACTCAGAGGGCACAGGGCAGATGCCCGTGATTGTTCTCTGTGTTCCTGTGGTGGATTCCATTTAAATCTCTACCGTCACGCCCGTGTCGCCCAACGCGGCCCAGGTTAATTCCTTCGCCTTAAACGCTCCCACCTCGCCGGCCATTTGGTTGAACAGCCCCTCGATGGTGCTAAAGCCGTTTTGGCCGGTGGTGTTTTCGACTAGCTCATGCAGGAATTCCCATTCCGCACGGGCGTCGTTGGGCGCTTCGAGCGCTTTCATAAATTTCTGCACGCGCCCCTTTACGTTAGTGAAGGTGCCTCGCTTCTCCGCATGCGCGCAACCGGGCAAAAGGTAATGCGCCTTGGCGGTGGTGGCGTTGGGTAGAATGTCGCTCACGACGAGTAGATCCAGCTTGTCCAACAACGCTTCGCTGAGGCCGGCTTTCGTCACGTCTTCACCGAAGACAATCAGCGTCTTGATCGTGCCGCTCTCGATGCCCGCGGCAATATCCGCAACGCGGCTGCCGGGTGTTTCGCCGGCGATCCCTATTAGGCGCGCGCCGGTAGTGTTCGGGCTTTTATCCCCGTTCACCAGTAAGTGATCCGCTTCGCCGGTGCGGGCGATGCTGTCGGTGGGTGCCTCGAATTTGGCGGCGAGTTTCTTGAGCAGAAACAGTTCCTCGTTGGTCTGCCTTGCGCTGGCAATGATGGCGACCGAACCCGGCGCAGCTTCCTCGAGCTTCCCGCTGATCTCCGTGATGGCGGTGGCCCAGCCGCTGGCGCCTTGTACTTCGGCGAGGCGATCACCGCGTCCGATCCATTTGTAATCCAGTCGGCCCGCATCGCACATCCATGGCCCGTTCACCGCATCATTATCGCGCGGTTCATAGCGGTACATGGTGTTTTCGCGCGAGCCGATCACCGTGTTGCAGCCGGTGCCGCAGCCGGTGCAGAGGCTGTTGGTTTCCTTGAGGAACCATACCCGCATCTGGAACCGGAAATCCTTGGAGGTCAACGCACCGACCGGGCAGATGTCAGCGGTGTTGAGCGTGTAATTATTGTCAAACGGCGTATCTAGGAAAGTGGCGATGGTGTTGTAACTGCCGCGGTTCACGATGCCGAGCGCGTCGTCCTCGGCGATGTCCTTGCTGAATCGGATGCAGCGGGTGCAGAGCACGCAACGCTCGGCATCAAGCATGATCCGCGGGCCGAGATCGACGGCCTTGGGCTTGTGCACCTTGTATTCGGCAAACTGGCTCTCGGCTTGGCCGTGTTCCACGCTGTACTCCTGCAGTTTGCATTCGCCGGCCTGATCGCAAATGGTGCAATCGAGCGGGTGATTGATCAACAGGCTTTCCAGCACGGCCTCGCGCATCTCCTTTGTTTCCGGGCTGCTGGCGTAAATCTCCATGCCGGGAATCAGATTGGTGGCGCAGCCGATCACGCCCTTGGGGGTTTCGCGTTCGTAAGGGAGCACCATTGGATCAATTTTTAGCGAGCCGTCTTCGTTCATCGGCGACTTGCCGTCGGGGCCGGGGCGTCCGGGCATGCCCACGTGCACAAGACACATGCGGCAGTTTCCGGCCACGGGAAGCTTGGGATGATAACAGTAATGCGGTATCTCGATCCCGGCATGTTCGCACGCCTGCAGCACCGTAGTTGGCACGAGGTTGCCCTGCCAATCAGGCGTGAGCTTGGGTACGTCAATCTCTTGGCCATCCACCATTACAGTGATGGTCTCGATCGTTGGCGGCTCTTCCGTTTTGGTTTCCTCAGCCATGGTCAGGCAGATGTTTTCTCCTCAAACTTATCTTTAAATTTATCCACGAAACTCAGGACCGGCCAGGCGCAGGCTTCGCCGAAGGCGCAAATGGTGCGGCCTTGGATGTTTTGCGCAATGTGCTTGAGGTATTCGGGGTCCTCCGGGCGTCCTTCGCCATGCGTCATACGATGCAGGGCTTTGTTCATCCAGAGGGAACCTTCGCGGCACGGAGTGCATTGGCCGCAGCTTTCATGCGCGTAAAACTCTGCTAGATTGGCGAGGCACTCGACGATGTCGCGGCTGTCGTCAATGACTATGATCGCGCCGGAACCGGACATGGTGCCGATTTTCATAAGCGTATCGAAATCATACGGGACATCGAGCAGATCCATTTCCTCTTCACCCATCTTAAACTTTTCGCCGGCCCGCAACACCTTGGAAGAGGAGCCGCCGGGGATGATCGCCTGCAGCTGGTTGCCGTTGCGTAAGCCGCCGCCAAAGTTGGGGTCATTGATCAGCTCACCAAGCGTGACCTTACCGGTTTCGATTTCGAAATAGCCGGGTTGCTTGACGTCGCCGCTGAGGCTCACGAGGCGGGTGCCGGTATTATTCGGTGTGCCGAGTTTGGCAAAGGCTTCGGCCCCCATCTCTACAATGTGCTTCACATTGCAGAGCGTCTCCACGTTGTTGACGATGGTGGGGCTCATGTAGAGGCCGAGAGCGGCCGGGAAGTAGGGCGGCTTGATGCGCGGGTAGGCGCGCTTGCCTTCGAGGCTCTCAATCAGGCCGGTTTCCTCACCGCAAATATAGGCGCCGGCGCCGCGGTGTATGTGAATCTCCAGATCGTGTCCGCTGCCGAGGATATCCTTGCCGAGGTAGCCCTTGGCACGCGCCTCGGCAAGGGCGGTGTTGATGATCTTCGCGCCTTCGGTGAATTCGCCGCGGATATAAATGTAGGCGAGGTTCACGTGGTTCGCCCAGCAGGCAATGATCATGCCTTCGATGAGCTGGTGCGGATCCTTGTAAATGATTTGCTTGTCCTTGAACGTGCCCGGTTCGGATTCGTCCGCGTTGCAAATGAGATAAACCGGCTTGGGATTCGGGTGGCGTACAAAGCTCCACTTGAGCCCGCAGGAAAAGCCGGCACCGCCGCGTCCGCGCAGGCCGGAATCCAGTACGCTCTTGCGCAGCTGCGCCTGGGCGGTGATCTCGTTGCCTTCGGCCCCGGTTGAAGCCTTCATGTCCAGCGACTGACGCAGGGCTTGATAGCCGCCGTGGCGCTCGTAGCACTCGATATCCTTCGAGTAATCCGGTGCATCGGCGTACTTCAGCAGTAGTTTGTGTTCCTGCGGCATCTGCTTGACTGTTCTTAAAAAATCGCTAGTTTCGGCCGGCCACCGGATTGCCCGATGGTGTAACGGTAGCACGACAGATTCTGATTCTGTTTGTTGGGGTTCGAATCCCTATCGGGCAACCATTTCATTATTCGCACCCTCCCAAAATTTCATCGGCCTTGCCGTTGTCCACGGCCTCGTAAAAGTCGTCGTTGCACATCATCACTGGGCCCGTACCGCAGCTGGCCAGGCATTCGGCAAATTCGATGCTGAATTTTTTATCTTCAGTCGTTTGCAGCCCATGCTTTTTTGGATCCAGCTTCAACTTGGAGCACAGGTTTTTATGCAGATCCGTGCCGCCGGCCAATGCGCAGCTGAGTGTGCGGCACACTTTCAACACGTACTTGCCCGGCTGCTCCTCGCGTAGCATCGGATAAAAGGTGACCAGCTCGTAGAGGTTTAGCGGGGCAATGCCGATCTCGCCCGCAGCCCATTGCATCGCTTCCTTACTGATGTAGCCGGCCTCGGATTGGATGGCGTGCAGCACCATCAATGACGCGCTGCGCTGCTCGCCTTCAGGATAATGCGTGAGCAGCTCGGCTACTTCCTGTTTCAAATTGTCGGACGGGCTAAAGCTCATCGGTCGCATTCTCCCATTACAAAGTCCAGAGAGCCGAGGATGGCGACCACATCGGCCATCATGTGGCCGGGCAGCATGTGCGACAGGATGCTCAGGTTCACAAAGGATGGGGCGCGGATCTTCAGCCGGTGCGGGGTTCCGCCTCCAAGGCTGTTGATATAAAAACCCAGCTCGCCCTTGGGATTCTCCGCGCCGAAATAGACCTCGCCGGTCGGCGCATCCTGACCCTGCGTGACGATCATGAATTGATGGATCAATTCCTCCATGCTTGTCATCACCTTGTCCTTGGGCGGCAAAACGATCTTGCCGTCGGCCACATTGATCGGGCCCTTGGGGATGTCCTTAATGCATTGCCGCAGGATTTTCACGCTCTCACGCATCTCAAGGATGCGGATGGCGTAGCGGTCATAGCAATCGCCCTTGGTGCCGATGGGCACGTCGAAATCAAACCGATCGTAAATCATGTACGGCGTGGCTCGGCGCACATCGTGCTCCACGCCGCTGCCGCGGAGGTTGGGGCCGGACAAGCCGAAATCAATCGCGTCCTCGCGGCTTATCACGCCGACATCCTGCGTGCGCTCGAGAAAGATCGGGTTGCGCGTAAGCAGTTGCTCGGTCTCATCAAAATTCACCTCGACCTCATCGAGGAACTTGCTCAGCTCATCGAGCCATCCCTCGGGCAGATCGCGGGCCAAACCGCCCACCCGTGTGTAGCTGGTGGTAAACCGCGCGCCGGTCAGAGCTTCGATGAGGTAATAAATTTTTTCACGCTCCGTAAACGTGTGCAAGAACACCGTGAACGCGCCAGTATCCATCGCAAACGCACCGAGC
>Ga0208127_1001420_pt1 | contig 11864 bp, 6 predicted proteins | sample ETNtaG_6_FD_185751 | JGI IMG/M metagenome (GOLD analysis project Ga0208127, IMG submission 185751) | Marine microbial and viral communities from oxygen minimum zone, Eastern Pacific Ocean - ETNP201306SV45 (SPAdes) (version 2) | ecosystem: Environmental > Aquatic > Marine > Oceanic ...
CAACAAAAGATATCGAGACTTTATATTGCTCTTCCATGAATCCGTTTAATGCCATATTAGGCGCTGTACCAATCAGTGTTGCAATGCCTCCAATATTTGCTGCATAGGCTATGCCCAAAAGAAGGGCAACTTGAAAGTTTACTTTCTCAGTATCAGTTAAATCTGTCATTGACTCTTTCACAACGGCAATAATTGCAAGACCAATAGGTAGAAGCATTACAGTGGTTGATGTGTTCATTATCCACATGCTCAGAACACATGAGCTCAGCATAAAGCCTGCTATGATAGACCTCCCTGCTGTTCCAGTCAGGCTGAGTACATTGAGCGCGATTCTTTTATGAAGATTGCATTTTTGGATTGCAATCGATAGAAAAAAGCCTCCCATGAAGAGATAAATATTTTTATTTGCATAAGGCGCAGAAGTTTCTTCAATAGAGGCAACACCAAGTAAGGGGAAGAATATTAATGGTATTAAAGCAGTTATTGCAATATGAACTGCCTCTGTTGCCCACCAAATACCCATCCATATAAAAATTGCTGCCGCTCTCTGAGCTTCAATCGGCAACCCTTCTGGATTTGGAATGATGAGAATCAAGATCGCCGCCATCAGTCCAACTAGAAAACCTGTTTTTGATTTTGAATTATCTTTCATGAAAATGTGACCCGAGGAAACAGATCATAGAATACTAGAAGTCATAATTGAACTCAGCAAGAAATTCAATAAAACTATTCGTTGGGATTGAAAAGGGAACATTCTTGAGAAACATCAAGCTGATGTTGAAATCTAATTGATTACTCAATTCAGTGATTTTTGTATTTTCAGTTTGGCAAGCTTTTGCAGTATATTCGTCTAAGATTGTGTATCCAAATCCATTATTCACCAAAGATGCTGCCATTTGAAAGTTATCAGATGTAATGCTTGACTGAATATTTATTTTCTCTTTCTCGATATATTTTTCGAGCTTACGTCCAATGGGACTGTTGATACTTAGTTTGATGAATGGAAGTTTATTTCTGTTTTTATTCATTGGCTCGAGTATTACAAAATTACCCTTTTTTAAGTTGATTATTCCAATTTCCTCATCTTCAATTTGATCTTGAGCAATCGCTAGATCTAGAGATGTATCTTTTATGTTATTTCTTAAATAAGAGTAATGAAGTGTGGAGATCTCAAAATTAACATTGGGATTACGTGTTTTAAATTCTGCGATTGCATTCGGGAGAAAGTCAATCCCCAGTGAAGGGGTACAAGATACTCTCACTCGGTCTACAGGAAATTCGGTAAGTCGCTCTGAAATCTGATTGATATCTGTCAATACCTCTTCCATCACACTGGTGTGCTTAAAGAGAATATTTGCCTCAGGCGTTGGAACCAGTTTCATTTTTATTCTTTCAAAAAGACGAAAACCCAGTTGCTGCTCAGCGTGTGCCAATACTTTACTCACAGACGGTTGCGATACATTTAAGAGTTTTGCTGCTGCTGTGACTGAACCTGTTTTATAGATGCTATTGAAAACCTCGATGTGTCTCGTTCTCATGGCTTTATTATAGATTTCGTTTATAACATAATATAACTAAAAGCTATAATATCGCAATAAATATGAATAAATTAGAGTGAATGGCAAATATTTCAAGCGTGATATAGTCATTTAACTAGATCTATTAATTTATGAGGGGTAACTCGTATGTTTGTAAAAACATTTAGACTGCTGTCATTATCAGCATTCATAATTTTTCCTATAACAATTCTCGCTCAAGAGGATTCAGTTTCTTCAGATGATATTGAAGAAATCACAGTCACTGGTTCACAGATAAGAGGAGCTAAAATCACAGGCGCTTTGCCTGTATCTGTTCTTGATTTTCAAGACGTAGAGGCTCTTGGTGTCGACTCTGGTGATGAGTTACTAGAGAATGTTGTTGAGAATGGAATGAACTTCTTTAATGAAGCTGAAAATGCTTCTGGTGGTGTCAACTCATCTCGTGGTGATGTCGGTGCCTATAACTTAAGAAATATGGGTGTGGGTAATACATTGACTCTCTTGAATGGGAGAAGAATGGTTAACTCACCTGGATATCAAACTGAACTTCTAGGCGGTGACTATGTGCCAACAGTCTCAACTAATTCAAATTTGGTTCCTGTTTGGGGTCTTGAGCGACTTGAAATTCTGAGAGATGGTGCATCTGCGATTTATGGTGCCGATGCTGTATCAGGTGTTGTAAATAACGTTCTTCAAACCGACTATGAAGGTTTTCAGTTTAGGACCAAAGTAGGTTGGTATGAGCATTTTGATGCCGAAGATGTAACCTTCACAGCTAAATGGGGAACAAACTTTAATAATGACAGAGGTAATGTCAGTGTCTTCGTTGATCATTATGATCGAGACAGCATTAACTCATCTGAGGACCCAAGATGGGGCAATTCAGATCATAGGATGTGGACCACTTGTGATCTTCCCGATGGCGTATCTGCTGATGGAAGGTGTTTAGAAGACGGAAGTCCTTGGGCAGGCAGCTCTTCATTTAGAAACAACAGTGCAAACAACTTGTATGGGCAGTTTGACATGGTTAAGTCAAGTGAGCATGGAAGCAGTAATCCTCTGAATCATGACTTCACGGATAGCAATGGTGAGTTCGAGGTGTTTCCATTAGGTGATCCAAGATGTTCTAACCGATCAAGTCAAGGCGGACAAGTATTTGATACAGGCTATGGAACTTGTATTGCTCAAGATGGAAATGGTACAGAGAGATATAACCTATGGGGCAATACAGATGTTCGTTCTGATATGCAAAGAACAAATGTTTTTGTTTATATAAACAATGAGCTTGCAAATGGTTTAGAGTCATTTACTGAGATTGGTTTTTACTCTTCTGATTCATTCTTAATCAGACATCCATCTTATGCATTCAGTTCTGTTAAGCATAGAGTTGGGCCAGATAACTACTGGTTAAATCAAATGTCTTTTACTGATGACAATGGCAATACACTCGATTTCAAAGGATATGAGCTTTATATCGATAATTATAGATATGCAGAAAGAATGAGGCATGTAAATGTTGATAAAAGAACATATAGACTCCTTCAAGGTTTTAGAGGTGAGGTTAATGATTGGGATTGGGAAGCAGCATTGCTCTACTCAAAAGCAAAATCTGATGACATAACAAGTAATCGTGTATCAAATACACTTCTAAAAGAAGCACTTCGTGACCCAACTCCAGCTGCATACAACCCCTTCAGTGCTGGGGTTGATAGCAATATAGAAAGAGTGCTAGTAGACGTCTATAGAAAAGGCTCTAGCTCACTTGCTATGATGGATTTCAAAGTTTCGAATGGTAATTTCATGGATCTAGCAGCAGGCCCAATGGGGGTCATGTTAGGTATTGAAATGAGGAGAGAAGAAATAGTTGATGATCGAGATCCAAGACTTGATGGAACCATCGTTTATGTGGATTATGAAAATGATACATATCCTGAAATTGGTGATGTAGTAAATTCCTCTCCAACAGGTGATGTCAGAGGAGAGAGAAATACCCTTTCACTCTTTGCAGAAGCACAGGTTCCTCTTTCTGAGAACGTCAATGCACAGTTTGCGATTAGATATGAGGATATGTCTGACATAGATGATGACTCCTTGGTCAGTAAGCTAGCGATTGGTTGGGAGATTTCAGATTCAGTATTGTTTAGAGCTTCAGCTTCTACCTCATTCAGAGCGCCAAATATCGTGCAGATCAATGAAAAGATTGTTGTTAGGAGTGGAACACGCTATGACTGGGCGATGGTTCGATTGGAGCAACTAGCAGGCTTGGGTAGTGATGACCTAGATTCCAGATCATCTCAGCAGAGACAAGCAACTGGTGCTGAAGGGCTTAAACCAGAAGAATCAGATAACTATTCAGTTGGTTTTGTTATTACGCCAGTAGATATCGATGGTTTAACAATCACTGCTGATTATTGGTCGATTGATAAGGAAAATACTATTGGATTGTTTGGAAGAGAAAATCATACTGTTCAAGATATGCTTCTAAGAATTGCAAATGGTACTAATAATTGCGATACATTCGGTGGACACAGTGTCATTGATCGAGATGCACCAGATGAAGATCAAATTGCAGCTGCAAATGCCGCAGGAATTTGCCCATTTGGAAATGTGAATTATGTGGCTGATAACTACCTTAACTTAGCGGATCGAAAGATCGAAGGATTTGATCTTGGTGTTTACTATAACTTTGATACGGATATTGGTGACTTCAGTATCCGCTATATCGGAAGTTTTATAGATACTTTTGAACAAGATCCAGGCGGTGTCTTTGCAGATATGGCTGCTAGAAAAGCTAACGGTGAAATTCCTGAAGACATACCACTGGGTGGATTTGGCGATCTTTTACTTATGGATGGTAACTATGACAACAAACACACACTTCGTGTTTCGTATCGAAATGGACCATTCGGAGCGAACTTGACTGCATTAAGGAAAGGCGAGTTTTATCAAAACAGCCTCACTCAATCCGATGGTACTAAATTCATGATTGATTCAATGACCACAATGGATTTGAGTTTTGATTATAGATTTGATCTTGCAGGATATGATTCCAAGATTCGTTTAGCCATCAAAAATGTTGCGGATGAGCGTGCACCTTTGGCAGACCGATACTATGGTTATTTTGCTGATGCACACCAAGACTATGGCAGAAACTATTACTTAGATCTAAATGTTAAGTTCTAAGACTGAAGTACAATAAAAAAAGGGAGCTTCATGCTCCCTTTTTTTTAGATATTCTATAGACTAAACCGATATGGAAGTTAAGCCAATTAAAATGAAAAATATCTCTTCATTAATTATCGTCGCAATTGTTTTATTCTCAAATGATCTGTATTCACAAACATCATATATTGATTACCAGTCACCATTTCATCCTATTATCAGTGATGGCCCAATGGTTGTTTCACAGAATCATTTATCGTCTGAGATTGGTATAGAAATAATAAAGAAAGGAGGGAATGCTGTTGATGCAGCAGTTGCTGTTGGATTTTCTCTTGCAGTGACCTTACCTAGAGCTGGCAATCTTGGGGGTGGCGGTTTCATGTTGATCTATTTAAAAGATCAAAACGAGATCCTTGCAATTGATTACCGAGGTCAATCTCCAAGTAAATTACAATCAAAGCAAATCTTTGGTGTAGAGCTTCCTAGGGATTATGAGAAAGCAGATAGAGATATTGTTCGATATGGTTATAAAGCTTCAACTATTCCAGGTACTGTATCAGGATTACTTTTGGCTCATTCGGAATTCGGAAAACTGCCACTAAAAGAGGTTATGAAACCTGCGATTGATCAAGCCATGAACGGTATTCAAGTGTCTTTTGATCTAGAACAGGCAATCGCAAGTGCACCCCAATTATCATGGGATGATGAATCAAGAGAAATTTACTTGAAAGACGGAAAGCCTTTGAAAGAGGGATCTGTTATGAAAAGACCTGGTCTTGCAAATACCATGATTCAAATTTCTGAAAATGGTGCAAATGGATTCTATAGCGGGGAGGTTGCAGAGAAGATTGCCTCATCAATGGCTAGTTATGGTGGAAGTATCACAGTTGAAGATCTTCAAAATTATAAAGCCAGATTTTCACAACCAATTGGTGTGAATTACAGAGGAAAAAAAGTCTTCACTCATGGCCCTCCATCAGGAGGCGGAATTGTTCTTCTAACTGCTCTTAAAGTACTTGAATATTTTGATCTTGGAAAAATAGGCAGTAATTCAGCTTTAACATACCATTTATTGGCTGAAGCTCTCAGGCGGGGTCATAATAATCGATCACATCATGTGGGTGATCCATCACACTATGATGTACCTTATGATGATCTAATGTCTGATGAGAGAATCAAAGATTTTGCAAAGAGCATCAGTCTAAAGAAAGCCTCTACTTCGAAAGAAACAAAACCATTAGAAATCATTCAAGAGTCAAAAAATACAACTCATTATTCAATCATTGATGCTGATGGGAATACTGTTTCTAATACTTATACTTTGGGTTATTCATTTGGATCGGGTGTCACTATACCTGGTACTGGTATTCTCATGAATAATCAAATGAACAACTTCGCTTACCAGTATGGAAGTAAAAAAATAGAGGGAAGAGGTGCAAGCCCAGGAAATAGATATGAGCCTGGCAAGAGACCCATGAGTACAATGGCACCAACAATCATATTTGATGAAAATGACAGAGTGCTTTTGATTACTGGATCTCCAGGTGGAAAATTAATTCCTGCTGCAATTCTAAGGCTTGTGACAGGCGTGATTGATTTTGATTTAAACATTGGTGAGGCAACAATGTTGCCAAGAATCCATAAAGATTGGCCATATAGAGGTATAGATTATGAGAAAAGTATTTCATCTGACTCTCTGAATATTCTGAAAAAGATTGGTCATAAAGTAGAACCATCAAAAACAATGGGTAGCACACAAAGCATTCATATCATTGAAGGAAAAAACCATGGTTATGCCGATTTGAGAAGACCAAATGCTGGTGTTTCATATATGAATGATTAGTTTATTTTTTAAGTTAGAATTAAGGATATGAATATTGAGATTATATATTGGATAGTTTTAATTGGTGTCTTCATAGGCCTTGCTTACTTGGGCCGCAAGACCAATCTGAAACTTTGGGTTAGGGTTGTTGCAGCTCTTGTAATTGGAGCAGTTCTTGGCTTCATATTTGGTGAGGTTGCCGCATCATCAAAATGGATTGGAGACCTTTTTGTTCGATTTATAAAAATGTTGGTTGTACCGCTTATATTCACTTCACTTGTTGCAGGTGTCGTTTCAATGGGCGACCCAAAACGACTGGGATCAATTGGTATAAAGACCATTGCCTTATATCTTCTGACCACCCTCTTTGCCATTAGCATCGGTCTGGTATTAGGAACTTTGTTCTCACCAGGCGCAGGCATTGATATAACTGGAGTGGACCCATACAGCGCTGTTCAATCTTCTCAAAGTATCAGCGATCGACTATTTGGAATTGTTCCGCTGAACCCTTTTGGCTCACTGGCTGATGGCGATGTTCTTCCAATTATATTCTTTTCAATACTATTAGGTATTGGAATCATCCTGGGAGGGAATAAAACCCAAAAGCTCGGAGAGGTTTTTTCATCAGCTGCTGAAGCCATCTTACAAATTGCTCATTTGGTTATGCAGATGGCACCATTTGGTGTCCTTGCACTGGTTGCTTGGGTCTCAGGTACTATGGGATTGGCTGCACTGCAAAATTTATTTGTTTTGACCATCATCCTCTATGTCGGATGCATACTGCACATGGTCCTGGTATATGGAGGTCTCATTCGTTTCGGAGCGAGATTACCCCTAAAAAACTTTTTCAAAGGAATTTTGGATGCACAGGCAGTAGCCTATTCAACATCATCAAGTTCAGCAACACTTCCGGTTACGCTCCAATGTGTTGAGAATAATTTAGGAGTAAAGAAAACAGTCGCATCATCCGTTCTTCCACTTGGTGCCACAATCAACATGGACGGAACTGCACTTTATCTTGGGGTCGTTGCACTCTTTTCGGCACAAATTTTTGGAGTTCAGCTCGAATTTTCTGATTATCTTCTCATTGCAATGACTGCTACATTGACTTCAATAGGCACAGCAGGTATTCCGTCTGCATCTCTATTTCTTTTGGCAACTGTTTTATCGGTCATTGGTATAAGTGACGCTCAAACTGCATTGATCGTTGGATTTGTTCTACCATTCGATCGAATCCTTGATATGGCAAGAACTGTTGTGAATATCACTGGTGATGCAACTGTCTCCATTCTTGTTGCCAAATCTGAGGATGATATCGACGAAGAAGTTTTTCGTAGCGAAAGCGTAATATAAACATCATAATAGCCTCTAAATGAGACGAACGAAGATAATATCAACTTTTGGACCATCAATTGCAGATCCAAAAATTTTAGAGGATGTTTGTGAGTATGCAGACGTCATCAGAATCAATTTAGCCCATGGTACATGGGACGAAAGTGAGGAATATAATCATAAACAGAATATTCAGCTCATTCAGGAAACTGCCAAGAATCTCAAAAAACCTGTTGCCATTCTCGTTGACCTAAAGGGCAATAAGATCAGAATTAGTAACTTTAAGGATCATATGATTGAGCTCGAGCATGGTTCAGAGATCAAAATCATATTTACCAGCGAGAAAATGGCAAATAATCATGAGATTTTCATTGATGCTGACTATTGTTTTTCAAAGATAGAGGTCAAAGACAAGATATTGCTTGATGATGGTTTGATCCAATTAATTGTGAGAAGCATTAATGAAGAGAATATGACTCTTCATTGCGAAGTCGAGAAGGGTGGTTTACTCAGAAGCAATAAGGGTTTTGAGGTCGAGAATAAGATCATTCATCGCTCAGGACTTGGAGAGGAAGACAAAAGAGACATTAAAAGGTTAGCAGAGTTAGGTATTGACTGGATTGCACTTTCTTTTGTTAATGAAGCAAGCGATGTCACTCAGGCAAGAGAAGTTTTAACTCAAGTTGGAAGCCCAATTAATTTGATTGCGAAGATAGAAAGGCTTGAGGCTCTCAAGCAACTCTTTTGGATCATCAAAGCCAGCGATGGAGTCATGGTTGCAAGAGGCGATCTCGCATTAGAATCGGGACCAGGAGAGTTGACAGGACTTCAGAAAGACATCATTAAACAAACCGTTAAAGGAAAAAGGATTGCAATAACCGCTACTCAAATGATGGAGTCAATGATCTCAAATCCAACTCCAACAAGAGCAGAAATGACCGATGTTTCTAATGCGGTTTTAGATGGAACAGATGCAGTGATGCTCTCAGCTGAGACAGCAATTGGAAAGTATCCCGTTGAGACTGTGAAAGCCATGCATGAGGTATGCAAAGGCGCTGAGATATATCAAGAAACTATCACAAAGAATGAAGAGTATAAATTCTCTGAAATTAATAATATTGATGAAGCCATTGCAATTAGCTCAATGAGCATTGCGAGAAATATGGAAATTAAAGCCATTGTGGCTCTAACAGAGTCTGGTTCAACAGCATTGATGCTCTCGAGATATCGAACCAATATTCCTATTTATGCTTTTACTAGAAATGAGGACACGCAAAGAAGAGTGAGTCTCTACAGGGGTGTTATTTCATATCAATATCCATTTTTAGTCGATAACATGTCGGATGTAATAGAGGATGTAAGAAAAGAGCTTGTAGGTTCTTCTATACTTAAATCTGGAGACCTGATCGTTCTTACTTCTGGGTCACCATTACGAGTCAGTGGCGGAACAAATTCATTGCGCTTGATCAATATTTGAAAAAGATCCGAAAGACCTTTTAGAAGGTAAATATAAGTAATACAATCACAGACTCAAACAGAGCAGAATCGTGAAACAGAAAGTCGGAATCAGTGCAATCACAGCTTATGTCCCATCATATCGAGTTGGGCTAGAAGATTGGTGTGATTGGACCGATAATTCTTGGAATAAGATCAGTAGTATTATTGGCTCTGGCTTCAGAATGCTTGGACCAGATGAAAGTATATACACAATGGCGGCAAATTCTGTTCTTGATTTAATCATTGAAAATAATATTGATCCTCGTGAAATTGGTTTTTTAGCATTGGGCACAGAATCCAGTACTGATAACTCAGCTGGAACAATCATCATTAAAGGGATGGTTAATGAGGAGCTTATAAATAGAGGCATGGATCCAATATCGAACCAATGTGAAGTTCCTGAATTCAAGCAAGCCTGTTTATCAGGGATCTATGCACTAAAAAACGCTGTTCGTTATGTTCATTCTGATGCGCCTGATAAGAAAGCCATTGTGGTTTGTTCAGATATCGCACTTTATCAGATTGGATCTTCAGGAGAACCTACGCAGGGAGCAGGGGCGGTAGCCACACTCATTGAATCAAATCCAAAGATTGCGGAAGTTAAAACAGCATTTTCTGGAAGCTCTTCAGAATATCGACAGCTAGATTTTAGGAAACCAATTCAATACCGTGCAGAAAATTTAAATGGACACTCAGCCTCAGACTTAGACTTACCTGTATTCAATGGAAAATATTCTGCCAGTTGTTACATAGATGGAACAATTTCAGCATTATCAAACATGAGTGAGAATAGGGGACAGAGTTTATCTAAAATATTGAAAGAAGCTGCAGCTGTTTTCATGCATCGACCATTTCATAGGATGCCCTTGAATGCATTTTCAATTTCATATCTCTATGCATTAGCCAATGGCGATGAAGCTGACCATTTAGAACTTGAAGATTTAATAAAGGAAGCGAATATCGAATCAGAGGAAATAGAAAGGGAACTGAAGGTAAAACCCGATTTAAAGTCATTTCTTCAAACTGATATCAATAAAGATTTATTTCCTAAAACCAATAAGGCCTTAAAAGCATTGAATAAAATAAAGCCTTTCAAGGACAAGGTATTGTCTAAGCTAAAGTTAGGTAATGAGCTTACAAAAGAGATGGGCAATATTTATTCCGGTTCTATTTTTGCATGGTTGGCTGCAGGAGTAGAGGATTCAATGAAAAATGGCAAGACCTTAAATGGCAAGGATGCTTTGTTGATTGGCTATGGAAGCGGTGATGCTGCTGAAGTCATTCCTATTTCTTTCACACAAGATTGTTGTGACAATGAAAATAATATTAAATACTCAGCTGCTTTTACTGATCCGGTTAATCTAGATCATAATCAGTACATTAAATTGAGAACAAATAAGGTTCTGGAAGGTGTGGAAAGTAAAAAATCAAAAGGCTTTATCGTGAGTAAAGTTGGGACGGAAGAATCTACTGATTTTCAAGATGCAGGAATCGAGTATTACGAATACCTCAATTAGATCCTATTTCTCTAGATATTCTTCATACCAATCTAAATATCTTTTTAGCCGGTCTTCAATATAGCTTGGCTTACTTAATCCGTGATGTTCGTTTGGGTAAACAATCAGTTGTGTTGGGATTTCTAGATGTTTTAGAGCTTGATACATCTGCTCTGATCCGATTAGGGGCACATTCCAGTCTTTTTCGCCAACTAAAAATAGAGTTGGTGTAACTATCTCATCAGCATTGAAGAATGGATGAGAAACATCTAACCAAGAGTCCAAGTTATCCCATGGGGTTCCAAGTTCTAGAACATATTCTCTTATATAGTGATCATGCCCAAAGCCACTTAAGATGTTTGATATACCAGCCCCTGAAGTCGCTGCATGGAAACGATTATCCCTTGCTATTACATAATTGGTAAGCATTCCTCCATAGCTCCAACCACCAATTCCTAGCTTATTTTCATCGATGTAGCCAAGATCGAGTGCAAAATCTAATGCAGCACTGATATCTTTTGAATCCTCTATGCCCCATTTAGCAAAAATAGACTTCTGGAATTCAACACCTCTTCCTGAGCTGCCTCTTGGATTGGTTACTATCACAACATAACCATTTGATGCAAAAAGCTGCCAATCAAAATCAAAATATCTCCCATACTGTGAAACTGGACCACCATGGATCCTTATTATTAAGGGATATTTTTTCATTGGATCAAAATCATGAGGTTTGATCATCATTCCATTTATGGTAAGCCCATCAAAACTTTGAAAAGAAATAAACTCTGTTGATCCAATTGACTTATTTTTAATAAATTGCTCATTCACAGAAGTGATGGCATTAATCTGATCATTTTTTAGATGATATATTTCACTGGGAATATCTGAAGTAGAAGATTGAAAGATGATCTCATCTTCAATAGCAAAATAGCTTCTTGAGTAGCCACTAAGGTGCATATTTTTTGGAGTCACTTCCTTAGATGTATTATCGAGCAATGAGTATTTTATTAGCTGGCT
>Ga0208127_1001423_pt1 | contig 11855 bp, 16 predicted proteins | sample ETNtaG_6_FD_185751 | JGI IMG/M metagenome (GOLD analysis project Ga0208127, IMG submission 185751) | Marine microbial and viral communities from oxygen minimum zone, Eastern Pacific Ocean - ETNP201306SV45 (SPAdes) (version 2) | ecosystem: Environmental > Aquatic > Marine > Oceanic ...
CGGAAGATATAGATGTAAGGGTAGAAATCAATACCAAATAAGATGTTCAAAACACGTCAATGGATTGCAATTCTTATCTATTTTCTTACTCCGATTCTTCTCTATGCCGAGTCTTTAGGAAATTTAGCTCAATATCCGCCTACCAAAATTGATATAACTATAAGCACTTCCCAAGAAGGAATGCCGAAATTAAACCCTACGAATATAAACCTAAATAGTGGCAGTTACTATCGTCTTGGCATCAATTGTCCGGATGTAAAAGATGACTTAACTGGTTGGCGCATAGAAATGTCTGAACTTTTACGTAATTCTCACCTCAGATTGGTAACAGTGGGTGATATTGAGATTCATCTTCAAGGGTTAAGTTTTAATGCCATTGAATGCGATGAGGTTGGTTCAGCTCATGTGAGTTTCTTGCCAATAAAACCAGGAGAATTTGATTTATATGTAGGTAATGTGCCTAGTGCCGTAGGTAGGCCGATGGGTGAATCAGGTATTCAAGCAAAAGGAAAGTTCATAATTGGAAAAGTAATAGTTCAATAGAGCTTTTTTAGTTTTTTTAAGATACGCTATTATTCAAAGGAGAAAAAATGAAATTTATTCAAATATTATTAATTGTGTTTTCTGTTAACTTCATTTCAGCTGACTCTGAGAAGTTAGATCCTATAATTTTTATGTTGGATCTATCAGTTGTAGACTCTAAAAATGAAGAAGCTAGAAAATTTACTTACGAGATTACAAAAAAGGTTATTGCAAATGAGCCTGATACGGTAATTTATCAGTATTTCTTTGGGCCAGATAATAAAGTATTTCTTTATGAGGTCTATAAGACCAATACAGCAGCTATAAAACATGTCGAAGATTTTAGAGGAAGTAATTGGGAAACTCGATTTGGTGGTTTATTTTCAATAGAAAATTTTGCAGTGCTTGGTAACTCCTCACAAGAATTAAAAGACTCCCTTGATGGCTACACAACAGATTTTAGGACTTTAGAGGGAGGATTTCATAGGCCTGCGGAAAAATTAGGAAAGGAAATATTCAACCTTTAAGATTTTTTCATATAAGACAACAATTAATTGATAGAAAAGATCATTTAATTTAATGTTTTCAGGGTAATGGAGAAAATTAATGCCCGATACAAACACCTATCAAAAAAATCTTGGAGAAAATTCTCTAGCAGTAAGAAATAAACTAATCGAAAGAACTGCAAAATCGGAGAAGATCGCCTCTAAAGGACAGGAAGTTTTAGCTCAAGAAATTGTACAAACAGTAGATCTTCCTCATCAGATTTATATTGACTCTGCCGAGGGGCCCTACCTAACAGATTTAGATGGCAATGAGTACATAGATTTAACCGGAGGCTTTGGCCCAAATGTTTTAGGCAATAAACCTGAGGCTGTTGAATCGGCTCTCTCCTCTCAAATAAAAAAAGGTTGGCATTATGGGATACCAAGCGAGGGGCAGGCTCATCTGGCGGAGCTCATAAAAGATTCATCTCCTTCTGTTGATGAAGTTATGTTTTGTAATTCAGGCAGTGAAGCAACTATGTTTGCTTTTAGAGCTGCAAGAGCGGTTACAGGAAAAAGAGTTGTAGCATTATTTGATGGTTCATACCATGGCATCCATGATTATGCTTTGATTCGAGCAGACTCTAAGAGCGATCGTTCTACACCATCCAGCATCCCGTTGGGCGCAGGAATACCTGATGAAGTCTCGAAAGACTTGATGCTCATGCTGCCTTATCGAGATGAAAATGCTTTCGAACTCATTAGACAATATAAAAATGACCTAGCGATGGTGGTTATAGAGCCTGTGCAGAGCTCAAACCCGCGTCTGGATAATAAAGAATTTTTACATGGTCTACGGGAAGTTTGCTCTGAGTGTGACGTTCTCTTGATGTTTGATGAAGTTATAACGGGTTTTCGAATTGAATACGGAGGTTGCCAAGAATATTACAACATCAAACCCGACGTAATTACTTACGGAAAAGCGGTAGGAGGGGGTATGCCAATAGGAGTTGTGGCCGGTTCAAAACAAGTCATGAATAGTTTCTCTGGAGCAGAAGAAACACCTGCAATTTTTGCGGGCGGAACTTTTAATGGCAACCCTTTGACCATGGCAGGAGGTATCGGAGCATTGGAATATTTAAGGGACAACAAGGAGACAATTTATCCTTATTTGCATGAACAAGGAAACCGCCTTGCTAGAGAAATAAATGAATTTTGTAAGATGAATAACATACCTGCAAAATTGATGAATGCTGGGTCAATGATGCATTTGATTTTTGGAGGTGAAGAAGTTGATTCTTCCCGCGATATAGACAGGAGTTACTATAAAGTAGAAAGAGAATTCTACCTTCATCTTCTTGGTCATAATGTAATTGTGCCTGGAATTCACTTGGCGTTCATATCTTATGCCCACACTCCTGAGGTCATCGATAAAATCATTGACGCATTTAAAAGTACTTTTGAAGATCTAAGAAGTGATGGCTATTTATAGTGTTTCTTTAACAGTATGCATCAGTTTAAGACAATACCTTTTAGTAGTTCCAGACAAGATTTTGAGAAGCTGTTTCTTCTAGAAAAGACATTAGATTATGATGTCCCGGACTATGGCTCTGTTGATATGCTTAAATATCAGGCTAGCCTCATCCCAAAAATATGCAATCCTCAAACGGAGTTTTTAGAACTTGACGGTACTGTCCTTGGATATGGCTACACCGGTCATCAACCTTGGGCTTTTGATGGAACTCTTTTGGATTCAAACATTTCCATCCCTCATTCTAAGGAGTTTTCAAGACCTGCTGAGAATTATTTGGCATCTCAAATATCAAAAGCTAGAAATACTCAAAACGTAGATACCTTGAGAGCATGGGTCTTTAAAAATGATGAATTTATGGAAAATTTATATTTCGGGGCAGGGTTTGAAAAATCTTTAGTCGAATTTACTTCGATAGTCTTGCTGGATAATTTTGAAGCAGAAAAATATATAAAATATATCAACATTTTTAAAGATCAGTCTATGGAGATTCATAAACTTACTGCTCTAAAGGAAGATTATGTAGATTGGGAAGATAAGTTGCATGAACTCTGGTTCAGAGTCGAGTTGGATGTCCCAAGTGATATCGAGGTTAAAGAAGACAAAGCTTGGTGGAAAGCTAATATTCTTAATCCATGGCATCATTCTGATGATTTTTATATTGTCTTAGATGGAGATAATTGGATTGCTTTATCGGCCTATGATCGCAGCGATCAGCATATAGATACTGTCTCAACAAACTTAACTGGCGTATTGCCAGAATATAGAAGAAGATCTATCTGCACAGCTCTAAAGGTGCATTCGCTTAACGATTTAAAAAGGCAGGGTTTTAAAAGCGTATTTACCAGTAATGAAGAAAACAACCCCATGTATTTAATTAATCTTATGTTGGGTTTCAAGAAAATAGGAATGGAGGCTGGCTATAAGCTAAGCCTTAATAATTAAGGAGAAATAAAATGAGCAAAGATGCAAACAAGCAACCCGAGTTCATAACACTTGAGTCGGCAGCTGAAATGACTACTGGAACCAGGATTACTTTTGTTCCAGGTGTGCAAGCTATGTATGCAGAGGCATTAAAAAATATTTGCTATGTAAAAAAAATAAAAGTTATTAGAGTTCTGCATCCGCTTATGGGCGTCGACAAAGAAACGGGAGAGGATAGACAAAAGAAACTCTATGAACTTACCAGCCAAACAAGTTTACCTACTATGCTTCATGGAGATCAAAGACCTCGAAATGTATGGATAGAACAACTCGCCTTAGCGGAAGAAATAGGTGATGCTGATAGTCCGAAGTTGATACCAGATAACTTTGAACTTAGATCAGATATGTTTGGAATGTGTGCAATTATTCTGGCAGAGGATGGGTTAGTGTGGAATATGAGAATTCTATCTGATAACCCATTAGCTAGAAAATATGGTTACAGTGAAAACGCCAGCTCTAAGGCACCTCAGAAAATTTCAGAAGTAATCGGCGTGATAGACAACCAACTAAAAAACCAAGCAGAAAAAGGGTCACCATATCTTGTTGGTGAAAGTATTTCGGCTTTGGATATTTACTGGGCGACCATGAGCATGACTATATCTCCAGTTAGTTTAGAGATCATGCCAGCTACTCACCAAAATCAAGGTATGTTAAAAATGTTTGAGGCCGTTTCCTCCATACCTCAAATAGAAAATACGGTTTCTGAAAGAATAAAAGAACATCAGAACTATATACTGCGAGAATATTGCGAGACTCCTGCCGTCTTAGGTGGGGATCCACTATAGGATCAATCTATAAAGTTGGTTTTATCTTTTTAGGGTCTTGATTATCTCGTCAACCTTTTCCTCAAATTGATCCCCTGATAAGGATTCTTTAACACAATCTTCTATGTGGGTTTTGAGAATTTTTCCCTCGACACTGGCGATCGAGTTTTTTGCTGCCTTCAATTGATTAAGAATATCGATACAGTATTCACCGTTCTCAATCATTTTTTCAATACCACGTATTTGACCTTCGATTCTTCGGATACTGGATATTTGATCTTTATGGCAGGGATTTTTCATATTTTATAAATAGGCTGGAACTATATAAGTAAATGATGTTGCAACAACAAAAACCAGCGTTGAGAAATAGTATAGCACCCTTGATCTTTTTCTTGTTTTTAAACAAGCTCTACCAAGTTCTGGATCCGCAGGACAGGGCATATGATAAGTTTTGTAGTTAGCGTAACCTGCAATAATGATCATAGTGAATGCAAATATAGTTATAGAAGTTTTGTATTGAGATAAGACAATTAAAAAAGGAAAGTTTGTAACTAATGCAGCAAAAGAGGCTCCCGCACCTAAAGCTACAAACATTGCCGGTAGGGCACAACATATTAATGTTGATGAGGATGCAAATAACGATAGAAAGTTTACAGATTTATCTTCCATTAATTGATATTTATAACCTTTAGGCCTGTCGCGTTTTGACCATTTGATAGGATTTTTTGCTCAATTTCTTTATATTCAATTTTTTTATTTTTTGAATAAGCTATTAAAACCTTACCTTTATTAAGATCTACATCTATCTTCTTTACAGTCTCATCTTTTTCAAAGGTCTTTTCAATACCTTGTGCACAAAAGTCGCAGACCATCCCAATCACACTGACTACAGCTATCTGGCAGTTTTCAAGTCCCTTCATAAATTCTTTATATCTTTCAGGGTCTACATCAAGATTACTTCCATCGACCAGCGCACCATGAATATGTCCTTCATGATCATGATTCATACTTTCTTCTGCAAAAGAAAAATACGAAATCACAAAAGTTAAGCTAAGAATTATTAATTTATTCATATCTTTTCCTAAAACCTATACATTACATGTGAGTCCCATTCAGTTTTACTGTTGTATCCGAACTCAATTAAAAAATTTCCTTTAAAAAACTTTAGTACTGGGAAAGTTGACCAACTCTCTAATAGATCATTCTTCTTTGATTTCACCATAACCCATGTATGAAAATCGCCATATTCACCTAAATAGGGAGCCACCCCTAACTGCAGAAATTTATCGTCGTATTCGATAATATCATTGCTTACTTTTTTGTAGCCAAATCCTATAAACCATCTCCTGGTTTCCCAGTCGCCATGCACCCCTATGAAATTATTGTTAAGGCCTTTGGAGCTCACCCCTGATTGAAAATATAAATTCCTTTGCGAGTAACGTGTATTCTTTCTATTTAGCAAGTAGGTCAACCTGAAGTAAGAGAAATCAGTTTTAAAGTAGTCATCTTTTACGGCTTCCAATCCCAAAGAATATTTATAAGTCGGTGAATAGTGGTAATAAAAAGTATCGCGCATGTTATCAGTGTTGCTCATTACAGTTGATCCACCGGAATAAGAGATGGGTCTTGCTTCTATAACTCCACAAATAAAAAACAAAAAAAGTAATGATCTTTTTATACCCATGGGGGGTATATTAAACTAGATTTTGCTTACTACCTAGATAAAGAGTAACCTAGAGATTATTGGAGGGTGCATGTCTGAAATTCTTTTATATGAAACTAAAGAGGCGGTAGCTATATTGACTATAAATGATGCTCCTTATAATCGAATGTCATTAGATTTTATGGACCAACTAGAGGACATGGTTAACAAAATCTCAGTTGACTCATCCATAAGAGCAGTTGTACTCACTGCTTCCGGGCTAGATAACTTTTCAGTAGGTATGAATTTGAAGCAACTTCCTGAAGGTGTAGAACGAAAAGGGAGCAGGGATGCTTTGTTTGATCAAAGATTGTCTGTTATAGAGAAAATAGAAAACATGAATAAACCTTGGATTGTTACTTTATTTGGATACTGTCTAGGAGGTGGCTTAGAGATTCCTTTGGGTTGCCATTTTAGGTTAGCTGCATCTGAGGATGCTCAAATTGGTCTTCCTGAATTAGATCTAGGAGCGGTACCCGCTTGGGGAGGTAGCGCAAGACTAGCTAAATGTGTGGGAGAGCACCATGCAATGGACATGATTCTTCGGTCAAAAAAGATTTCTGGTAAAAGGGCCTTAGAAATAGGTTTGGTCCATGAGGTTTGGCCGGTAGAAAATCTGAAAGATGCTGCAATACAATTAGCAAAAGAACTAGCTAATCAACCTGCTAAGGCCGTTGAGAGTATGATGAAAGTGCTTGTCAACAGCTCCGATCGGTCTTTGAAAGAGTTAATTGAAGAAGAACGACAAGCAGTCAAAGATAACAGTGGGACGAAAGATTCTCTTGAAGGAATGACCGCATTTCTAGAAAAGAGAAAACCAATTTTTAACCAAGATTAGATCAAATTTAAATTGTTTATGCGTACATTGTTTAACTTACCTTCTGGATTCTTAAGAAATTTGTGTTTATTAGGTCTTTCAGTTTTTTTTATTTATTTCGGGGTAGATCATTTTATAAACCCCGACTTTTATCTTTCCATAATGCCTCCCTCATTTCCATTGCATTTAGAGGCTGTTTATATCAGTGGGTTATTTGAAATATTAGGAGGTATTGGGGTACTTCTATCCAAAACAAGGAAGCTAGCAGGATGGGGACTATTTGCTCTTCTGATAGCTGTATACCCAGCAAATATTTATATGGCTTTGACGCCTGAAGCATTTCCAGACATTCCTTTATCCGCTTTATATTTTAGGCTGGTTCTTCAATTTCTCTTTTTCTATTGGGCTTACTCAGTAACAAGACCGAGCTTCAATCCATAGAAATTTCTATGGAGCTAAAGTTGCAAGAATATAAGCAAACAGATTTTGATGCTTGTATGGACTTATTTGATTCAAACTGTCCTGCTCATTTCGCAATTGAAGAGAGAATAGACTATCAAAATTATCTTAAATTTAATGAAGATAAATATTTATTAGGTTATAAAGATGAAAGCTTGATTGGTTGTTTTGGTATCACAAAACATGATCAGATAACTTGCAGCATAAGTTGGATAATGGTGAGTCCTTCGCATCATAGAGGAGGGTACGGAAGTAAAATGATGGAACACTTTTTAGATTATGTAAGAGAGATGAACATGAAAAGAGTGTTGGTCGCAACCAGTCAACATGCCGAGAATTTTTTTAAGAAATTTGGTGCGTACAGAGAAGGATATATAGAAGACGGTTGGGGAAAGGGGATGCACCAAGTGAATATGGAGATTGACCTTTAACTCAGATTTTATAAAACAGGTGAAGAATGATGAACTTTAATTTTTATAGACTCTTCAATCTCTATAAGGAGAAAGGTAAAGGCCACTTTAGTAAGTTCATCTATACCCAGAGGCTTGAACAGAAGTGTCCCCATGACAGAAGTATTTTCTTCTTCCTGGACCACATGGCATTCATCTAAATCTATTTTTTCCCAAGGCTTGAGAGCAAAGCCATTGTCCTCTTTAATTTGCCCTTTAACAAAATAAGACAAAGCCTCTTGTTGAGTGTTTCGGAAAATTACATCCTTAGTAAAAGTAGGTTTAAAGAGAACTTCAACTTCACCAAAGGCATAATGTCTAGAAATAAAGCTCTCAGCGCATCTCACGTAGTCTTGATCGTCCATATAGAACTGACCAATTTCAACTACTCCTTCCGTCCATGAGTTCAGGAAATCCATTATCTTTGTTTTATCAATCAAAACTTAAACCCTTTTTGATAATATCTTTTTCATTGATGAGGTGCTTAACACTTCACCGCTTTTGCTGAGAGATTCAGCCAGTATTCCATCTCCTTCTGGAGCATAAATATTAAAAAGAACCAAAGCGCCTTCTGGTCCAGCTTTTTCCATATGTATATCGCCAGGTTCTTTATGAACAAAATCGCCAACTTTCCTGATTCGAGAGCCTTTCTCTTGGCCTGTTAAAAGGTCAATGTCAGTAACTTTAAGTTCGCCTTCTAGAACTACCGAACTTGTCTCGGCAGTATGCCGATGAAAATGACAATACGAATTAGGAGCCCACCTGACCAAAATTTCCAATCTTCCATCTTCACGAGCATCTAGAACTGCATCAGAATAATCTATCGGATAATCAAAGTTTTCATCGTCTTTGTAGTGTCTCCACTTTAAATTTTCATTATTGAGTAAATTCATATTTTTGACTTTATCCTAGCTGTATTTTCTTTTCAATTATCGCCAAATGATTTCCTAAAAACTCTTACAAACAAGCTTTGACTGGGTTATTCTTATTCTAAAGCAAACAAATAACTATTTAATAAACCTAAAGGAGTTTTTATGAGTGATTCTTCTGAATATATCCCACCTAAAGTATGGACATGGGATAAAGAGAGCGGAGGTAGATTTGCAAACATTAATAGACCTATCGCAGGATCGACGCATGAAAAGGAATTGCCCGTTGGAAAACATCCTTTGCAGCTTTACTCTTTAGGCACTCCAAATGGTATAAAAGTTACTATTTTGCTGGAGGAATTATTAGCTTTAGGACATGAAGGTGCTGAGTATGATGCTTTTATAATAAATATAGGCGAAGGTCAGCAATTTAGCTCTGGCTTTGTTCAGGTAAACCCGAACTCTAAGATACCTGCATTGTTAGACAGATCAACAGATCCGTCTACAAGAGTTTTTGAATCTGGAGCTATCCTTGTCTATCTTGCTGAAAAGTTTGGAGAGTTTCTTCCGTCAGATCCTTCCGAAAGAGCAGAATGCATGTCTTGGCTTTTTTGGCAAATGGGTAGCGCGCCTTATTTAGGTGGTGGTTTTGGCCATTTTTATGCTTACGCCCCAGAAAAATATGAATATCCTATAAACAGATACGCCATGGAAGTTAAGCGTCAGCTAGATTTATTGGATAAAAATCTTGATTCAAGAGAATATATTTGCGGTGACGATTACAACATTTCAGATATAGCCATTCATTCCTGGTATGGAACATTGGTTTTGAACAATGCATATAATTCTGCAGAATTTCTTGATGTGGAGTCCTATAAAAACCTTGGTAGGTGGGCTAAACAAATAACTGAAAGGCCCGCTTACAAGAGAGGTTCTTTAGTTAATAGAAAGCCAAATGGTCCAGATGATAAGTCTATTCTTGAAAGGCACGATGCAAGTGATATAAAAATTTAATTTATAAAAATATAAACTTAGCTACAAAAACCAAGGTTAAAAACCAAGCACCGGAGGAGATTTTATTGATCTCTCCAACGAAGACTTTAATAGAAACGTAAGCAAGAAATCCTAAGGCTATTCCATTTGCTATAGAGAAGGTAAGTGGAATCATGACTACCATTACTAGTGCTGGAAGAAGTTCAGATTGGTCCTCCCAATTTAATTTTTCCATTCCGCTCAACATTAAGATGGCTACATAGATTAGCGCTCCAGCGGTTGCGTATGCAGGCACGGCTGCTGCGAAAGGTGATAAAAAAGTTGCTAGAAGAAATAAAATACCCACAACGACTGCAGTAATACCTGTTCTTCCTCCAGCTTCTATTCCAGCTGAACTCTCCACATAACTTGTCACTGGGGCACAACCAAAAAAAGATCCAAAGACACTCGAACTGCTATCGGCTTTAAGAGCTTTATCCATATTTCTTATATTTCCCGATTCCTCAAGCAGGTTGGCTCTAGAGGCTACACCAAATAATGTTCCAGCAGTATCGAATAAGTTTACGAAAAGAAATGACACAATCACACTAATCATAGCTACATCTAGAGCACCTAGAATATCCAATTCTAAAAATACTGGAGAGATGTCCGGGGGTAAAGCGAATATCCCGTCAAACTGCACCAAGTTCAAGATTACGCTTATGAATGTAACTGCAAGTATGCCAATAATTATTGCTCCTGGAACTTTTCTTATAGAGAGGATTGCAATCAACAGAAAACCTAATCCAGCTAATAGAGTGCTTGAACTTGTAAAGTCTCCAAGGCTTAAAAATGTTGCACCATTAGAAACTATAATTCCTCCATTTTTTAGACCAATGAAGCCAATAAAAAGTCCAACTCCAGCACCCATTGCTATCCTTAGGTTCAAAGGAATGCTGTCTAGCATCCACCTTCGCAGAGGTGTTACGCTCATAATGAAAAAAAGAATCCCTGCGATAAAAACTGCTCCTAGTGCTGTCTCCCATGAATAGCCCATTTCTCCTACTACCGTGTAGGTAAAGAATGCATTCAATCCCATGCCGGGTGCTAATCCCACAGGCCAATTTGCATATAAACCCATAAATAAACACGCAAACGCGGCTGCTAGACAAGTCCCAACAAAAATAGCTCCATGATCCATTCCTGATTGAGCCATCATTTGGGGATTTACAAAAATAATGTAAGCCATCGTTATAAATGTAGTTATGCCGGCCACTATTTCAGTTTGAATAGTTGTATTGTGCGTTTTTGTGTCAAAAAATGCTTCTAGAGCTGCTTTCATATTAATGTCTCAAATCAAGTCAGTACTACTTTAAAGGTTTATGGGATTGTTACTATAAAAAATATATAAAAAGAGTGAAATTTAGTTAAAAAAAGTAAATTCACGTCTAAATTTTAAGTTTTTTTTAGGTTTCTTTTAGCCAAGTCTTGCATGTCCAATATTCGAAGGTAGAATACTGTTTTGGTTGCAAGACAAGGATTTTTAATGAAATTATCAAATTCCCATTTAAGGTCTTTCCTCTCAATCTCTCTTGCGCTCTCAATATCCTCAATCAGTCAATTCGCCTACTCTAATGAGTTGGTGATCGATGAAGTTATTGTTACTGCAGAGAAAAGAGTCGAAAGCTTACAAGACGTATCTAAAGCCGTTACAGCATTAAGTAATGATGAAATAGAAAGAAAAAATATAGTTGATTTTGTTGGACTCAGTGCGATAGCACCTGGTGTTACAGTTGCAAAAAATGAAGGCTATAAAACTATTATTTCTATAAGAGGTGTTGGAGATGAAACAAACCAGAATGCTATAGCTGCTCCATCAGTGGCGTTGCATATGGATGGAATATTTATCGCTTCCAAGTTCTCACTTAGAACTGATTTTATTGATCTCGAGAGAATTGAAGTTTTAAGAGGACCTCAAGGCACTTTATTTGGACAAAATTCAACTGGAGGTACAGTTAACGTAATCAATACAGCACCTTCTTTTGATGCCATCAAGGGAAAAGTTGATGTAACTTTGGGTGACTATGATCTAGCCAAGGCGAGAGGGGGTATCAATCTTCCTCTATCTGATTCAGTTGCTACTCGTTTTTCTTGGGTCATCACAGATCAAGATGGGTTTTCTGAAAACTTAGTTAACGGACAAGATTTAGATGATACAAATCATTCAACACTAAGATCTGATTGGCTATTTGATTTATCTGACACATCAAGTTTAAGACTTTTTGCTCAGTATTTTGAGGC
>Ga0208127_1001425_pt1 | contig 11854 bp, 15 predicted proteins | sample ETNtaG_6_FD_185751 | JGI IMG/M metagenome (GOLD analysis project Ga0208127, IMG submission 185751) | Marine microbial and viral communities from oxygen minimum zone, Eastern Pacific Ocean - ETNP201306SV45 (SPAdes) (version 2) | ecosystem: Environmental > Aquatic > Marine > Oceanic ...
TCAGCTTTTAGAGCCGTCTAAGTCGATGAAGCTTTTTCTTCTTTTTTCTTATACGGAGGTACAAGACCAGCTAATTTCATAAGATTTATTTTTGTTTGCTTATAAACTGCTTTGGCATGACTGAACTCTTTGAAGCCATCATATCCATGGTAAGAACCCATACCACTTGGACCGACACCCCCAAAGGGTAAGTCTTCCATTTGAATGTGCGAGATAACATCATTCACTGTGACGCCTCCAGAGGTTGTATTTTCAAGAACATAATCCTTTTCTTTTGCATCTTCACCGAAGTAATAGAGGCCCAGGGGTCTGTCTTTACTATTTATATAGTCAACTGGCTCAGTGACATCCTTATAGGTCTTTACTGGAAGAACTGGACCAAATATCTCCTCTTGCATAATTTTCATGTCTTCTGAAGGGTTTAATACAATTGTTGGTGGAATTTTATGATGAGGCTGCTGCGAAAAATCCTCATTAGATGGGTTGATTTCTACTACATCAGCACCCTTTTCTTTAGCATCTTCTAGATAGCTTTGAATTCTATCGTAGTGACGTTGATTTATTATTGATGTGAAGTCATCATTGTCTTTCATTTCTGGGTACATCTCGGAAGTTGCTTCAACACTAGCTTGCACAAATTCTTCAACCTTTTCTTCCGGGACTAAAGCATAGTCTGGAGCCAAGCAGATCTGCCCTGCATTCATGGTTTTGCCTTGCATCACTCTTTGTGCAGTTTCCTTAATTTTTGCATTTTTACCTACTACAACAGGTGACTTTCCACCCAATTCTAAAGTCAAAGGCACTAGATTTTCAGAAGCAGCCTTCATTACATGCTTAGCAATTGACGTGCCACCCGTAAAAATTAAATGATCAAAGGCCAACCCGCTAAAGGCTGCTCCTACTTCCGCATCTCCAACAAAAACAGCCATTTCACCTTCATCAAAATACTCTTCAATCATTTGTTTTAGCAGATCAGATGTTGCGGGAGTTAATTCAGAAGGTTTATGCATAACTCTATTTCCAGCCGAAATGATTCCTGCTAAAGGAGCTAAAGCAAGATTCATAGGGAAATTCCAAGGACTTATTGCACCAACAACCCCCTTAGGTTGATACCTTACTTCGGCTTTTGCGCCCAAGAGAGAAAGTGCAGAACCAAGAGGAGCTATAGCGGCCTTTCTTTTTTCTGTTTTCATCCATTTTTTTAAATTCTTTTTAGCATGTTCCATCGGACCGATAACTGAGGCAACTTCTGTTGCTGCAGACATTACCTGGTCTCTGTTTCCAAAATCTTGATTGACGGCTGAAACAATTTGCTTGTCGTACTTAGAGACCATGGCTATAACCCTATCAAGTCTATCTTTTCTTAAGTTAATATCAGGCGCTCCTTCTTTTATATTCAAATTTTTCTGGAGTTCCAGAATTCGATTCATATCTTGTATAACTTCATTACTCATAATTTCCCCTTTTAATAAATTAAACTGATCTTTTAGCTTTATCCTTTTCGTTGGTTGATTTTATTGTATCTCTTATTGCTTCCCAATCTTCGTCTTTCATCGAGGCTAAGGCTCTATAAAAAGTACCTCCAGTAAGATATTCTGCGCCATCTATAGCAATAGTCTGACCATTTAGATAGTTACATCCATCCGCCATTAAAAAGGTAGCTAAATTCCCCAACTCCTCCATTTCTCCAACTCTTCCCATAGGGTTTTGACTGTAACTTCCACTAGAATCCGAAGCTGCATCATTTGGATCTTGCCCCGGTGACAACCTAGCCCAAGCCCCTTCTGTTGGAAAAGGTCCAGGTGCAATTGCATTTATTCTTATTCCTGTTTTCCCCCATTCAGTAGCAAGAGATTGCGTCATGGCATGAATACCACTCTTTGACATTGCAGAAGGAACCGTAAAAGCTGAACCTGTCCATACCCAAGTAGCTAGAATAGAAATAATATTCCCTCCCATACCTAAGTCTAACCACCTACGTCCTACTGAGTGAGTGACATAAAAAGTTCCATGGAAAACAATACTAGCGATTGCATCAAATCCTCTGTGTGAAAGATCTTGTGTTCTTGATATGAAGTTACCCGCAGCATTGTTCACAAGACCATGAATAGGCGCTTCTTCAAATATTTCGTTGATAGTGTTGTCAACATCTTGAGCTCCTCTAATGTCCAATCCATAGCACTTAACACTCCCACCTTGTTCATCCATAAGCTCTTTGGCAGTTTCTTCTAAAACTCCCACTCTACGACCGCAAATAAGAACTTCAGCACCGTATTTCAGAAAGTATCGTGTCATTTCTTTTCCTAAACCAGAACCACCACCGGTTACAAGAATTCTTTTTCCTTTGAGCAAATCTTCTTTAAACATTATTTCTCCCTATTTTTTTTACACTATACCAAATATTACAGTTTAAACATTCAATAAAGTAAGTTAATCAGACCCTTCAAAAGCCTCAATATTCCTATCTTCTCGATAGTTTTTATCCCTTATCCACTTATGGCGCTTACTTGAAAAAATAAAGACAAGTGCCATGAGCATTACTGAAGATCCCATTAAATAAGGATAAGAAGGGTTTAAGGTATAAAGAGGCATTGAGATTAAGGGGGAAGCTATATGCCCAATGGGTATCACCATTCCTAAAAAACCTCCTGCCGCACCCTGGTAGTCTTTGCCTACCGATAAAGAAAGAGAGGAAGATATCCCTGGCCCTAACATACCATTACCTAAACCAAATAGAAAAAAACAAATATAAGCATGTACTAAGGATTCACTAAAAGCATACCCAAAAAGGGATAGACAATTAAATATTACACCCATCTTGATTAAAGAACCCGGGGAAGTCTGCAATCTATCTGCAATTAGCAATTGACCATTTAAAACACCGAGACCTGCGAGCATGAAGCCAATACTTGCAAAAGCTATATACTCATCAGAGCTGGGCATAATGACATCTTGAAAAAAGAAAGCTGATGTTTGAAATAAGGATGCATTACATATTCCAAAACCTGCTGAAATTACTAAAAAAGGCCAAACTCTATAATCAAACATTGAAAGTTTTTTTTGTTCTATGATTTTTTTTGAATAAGGCGGTGACTCCTCAATCGTTATTAAAAACATAACCACGAATGCACCTGCAGCAAAAAAGAAAAAAGGAGCTGTATAAGAAATTAATAATAAAAATCCAGCTATGGCAGGACCCAAGATTCTTCCCATGGAAAAACCAGAGTCAAGGCGAGCAAAAGCCCTGCTTCGTGAATCAATTGAACTTATATCAGCCACCCAACCGCCTGAAGAAGGTCTTGTTGCACTTCCAAAAATACCATTCAAGAGTCTTGCTGCAATCAATAGAAAGAATAATAAAGCTCCTGTAAGCAGTCCTTTTTGGCCTAATGAAATTGTAAAACTAAAAAGCATTAATGAAATAGCAAATCCTAATAGACCTACAATTACTATCTTCTTTCGACCAATTCGGTCGCTGAGTTTTCCCCATACTGGACTTAAGATCATCCAAGCAACTGCTGAGGTGGCAAATATTGAACCTATTTGAATTTCACTAAGACCTAAATCTCTTGCTACTGGTGGTATGGTTATAAACACAAGTGTTTGGCCTGCACCTACACACAAGAGCCCTGCTGCTAAGATCCAAATAGTATTGGGTAACTTTTCAACTTCTTTATTCATATGTGATTATGAGCAAAAAAACTTTATTTCTTTCTGGATCTCTAATTACATATTCATAATAACTTGTAAGACTGTGAGACCATTCGTGCTCATAAACTATTGCTTCTTGAGAAGAGGAATTGAAAGTTAAACATTTTTCAAGAAAATAACATTGATTTTCATCAGTCACTAAATGGTCAAGCAAGTCTTTAACATCTGTCAGTTTCTCTTTCGTAATGGGTGGACACGACCATTTAGGGGAACTAACTAACTGAATAATTTCTGCTTTAAACTTCTTATTCCCAACAAGAGTAAAATCTTTCGGTTCAATGGTGTTGAGCAAGAAGGGTCCATGCTTATCATCACTCTTTTGACTAAAGTGATCAAAAAACATTCCTTTATAAACTACTGAATTTATTAAGGAATGAAAAAAAATTTTATGCGTTTGATTAAACAAGTCTTCGTCAGAAGCAATAGGGATCAGGCGCATTAACCCATGATCATGAAGTCTGATTGTCAGTTGTTTTTGTTTAACTAAATTAAAGCGGTCAGCTAAGGGTAGGATATTAGGATTACCCACTAAAAACCTCTTATACCTACAGCAGATCTTATTTTTTCTATCAATGGTGTGGAAACCTCTTTAGCTGAATTAGCTCCGTCCATAAGAACTTGTTCAACATAACCCCTATCTTCAATAATTCTGTCGTACTCATTCTTGTAGGGCTTTAAAAATTCATTTAAACGATCGAATAAGATAGTTTTAGCCTCCCCCCAAGCTATACCATTATCGTATTGACTTTGAAGTTCATTTAAATCGCTTTCACTGGATATAGCTTTGTATAAACTAAAAACAGTGCAAGTAGAGGAATCTTTAGGCTCTCCGGGCTCTAAAGAGTTAGTCTTAATTTTCATGACAGACTTTTTAAGTTTTTTTTCGTCCAAGAAAATAGGAATGGTATTGTTATAGGACTTGCTCATTTTTCTACCGTCCAGACCTGGGAGTATCCCGGTTGTTTCACTAATTTGCGCTTCGGGTGGAGTTAGTAGCTCCCCATAATGATGGTTAAAGCGGAGAGCTATATCGCGAGTCATTTCTATATGTTGCTTCTGATCTTGTCCTACAGGAACAATATCGGCATTAAACATCAAAATATCAGCTGCCATTAAAATGGGATAATTATAAAGACCCATAGTAATACCTTTATCTAAATCAGATGATCCGGCGTTTTCATTTTCAGCTAAAGCAGCTTTATAGGCATGCGCCCTATTCAAAAGTCCTTTAGAAGTCATACATCCCAAGATCCATGCTAGCTCAAAGATATGAGAAATATCTGACTGACGATAAAATACAACCTCTTTAGGGTCTAAGCCGCAAGCCAGCCAACATGCAGCTATTTCAAAACTAGATGCGTGAGTTAATTCTGAATCAGTATTTTTGATTAAAGAATGATAGTCCGCTAGAAACAAAAAAGATTGATTTTTCTCTTCACTGCTTGCGTCAATAGCCGGAAGAATTGCACCAACTAAATTACCTAAATGAGGGGTACCACTCGTTGTAATTCCCGTTAAAACTGTTTGTTTTTTTTCCACTGATGCTCCTCAAACTATTCTAACTCAAGTTAATAACAAAATGCTTGATAAGTATGGCCTATTTATTATTATTCCATAGAAATATGGCCAGAATATTTTTAGCTTTGACACCTGAAAAGGATCTTAATGATCAGATAATTGAGCTAAAAAAGGATTTGAAGAATAGCACTCTGTCAGAAGCAGAAATTAATTGGCAAAAGAATGATGATCACCACATAACTGTTAATTTTGTAGGTTCTATGGAACCCGAACAGATTGAAGAAATGTATGAAGGCATTTCTAAAATTAACTTCATGAGTCACCTACAACTTGATATAACGCATATAAGTTTCTTTCCTAACGATGACAGTCAATTGCTTGCAGCAATTATTAAGCCTACCAATCAATTACAAAAATTATTTGAAAGGATTGATGAAGTTGTAATTAGGATAGGATTTGGATCTTCCTTGAAAGCTTACCGGCCACACGTTACCTTAGGTAGATTTAAAGACAAAACAAGACCTCAATTTTCATTCGAAGAATATGAAGAGATTAACATTTCGTCTAGAGTTAATTGTATTGACGTTTACGAAAGTGAATTTGATAAGGGTAAGACAAACTTTAACCTTTTAAGAAAATTTGAATTTTAAGCGAAGTTGAAGGGCCCAGTGCGGGTTTCTCACTGTGTGGCCAATACCCTTTTCGGCTCACAAATCGTTAAAAACTAACTTTTTCACCCTTCTTCTTCTGTCCATTTTCTTCCTGATTTGGGTCTCGAGGTCCAATTCTTTCCGAAATATGTCCTGAGAAAAATTTAACAAAAAAAATTCTTTATGCAAGAAAAATTTAAAATTTTATTTTCTTCCCAATCTTTTAAACCAATCACTGGTGTTTCTTTTTTTAAACGTATGAATAAAATCAAAGATCTCATCCAGTGAATCAGATATAAATAATTCTTCGAATGTTGACTCTGGAAGAAACCCTTTTTGGACTGAAAACTCGGTAAATTCATATAATTTAGAATAGTAACCTTCCACGTCATAAAGGGCTATCGGCTTTGAGTAGATGCCAAGTTGATTCCAAGCTAGGGCTTCAAAAAATTCTTCCCATGTTCCAACTCCTCCAGGAAGAGAGATAATTGCATCTGATAAAGATGCCATTCTGGACTTTCTTTCATGCATGGTAGAAACGACTTCTAAATGAGTTAATTGTGTATGCCCTACTTCCACATCATGAAGTTTTTCAGTTATTACACCTGTTACTGAAGTACCGCCTTCTAAGGCTGCATCTGCAACAACCCCCATCAAACCCTTGCTACCACCGCCATAAACCATTGAAAGTTTATTTTTTGCAATCGCAAACCCAAGGTCGCGAGCACTTTCTGAATAAATCTCTTTTGTGCCCGAAGCAGAACCAGCAAATACACATACACTTTTCATAATTACTTACTTTGAATTTATCATATAACCTATAATTAAATGATGGAAAAATTAAAAATTGATATTGTATCTGATGTAGTGTGTCCTTGGTGTGTCATTGGCTTTAAGAATTTGCAAAAAGCTATAAATCAAATGGAAGATAAAGTTGAATTTGAAGTTGAATGGAAACCATACGAACTTCACCCTGAAATACCTGAAAATGGGTACGACAAGAAACTATATATGCAACAAAAATTTGGAGATTTATCTGGAAGATCTTCCCCTTACACACAGATAACAGAAATTGGTAAAACTCTAGGTTTTGATTTTAATTTCTCAAAATCAGAGAGAATACCCAATACTTTTAATGCGCATAGACTTCTATGGAAAGCTAAAGAATATGGAGTCCAAACGCGCATTTCTGAGGCTCTCTTTAAGGCTTATTTTACTGATGGAATTAATATAGGCTCTAATGAAGAACTTCTAAAAATTGCTACAGCTGAGGGAATGGAAGAACAATCTACAAGAGCCTTCTTGAATTCAAAAGAAGGAGGTCAAGAGACTGCCGATGAAGAGATGAGTTTCATAGAAAGAAGTATTGGCGCAGTACCAACCTACTTTATTAATGAAAAATATATTATTCAAGGTGGACAAGAGCCTGAAACCTTTGTGTCATTCTTGAATAAAATTTTAGAGAAAGAAAATAGAAATGAGGCTGCTCTCTAAAATTAATATCAATAATGCTAATTTGGAGGAAGAATTCTTTCCTTTTTTTCATGTAGAAAATTGTTTTGGCAATGAATTAGACTCTAGTGAATTGCTAAGAGACTTCCCTTCCATTAATGCAGGAGGAAGCTTTCCAACTGAAAAACTCAGCCAAGGTCCATTAAAAAACCTTATAGAAGAATTAGAAGGAGCAGAATTTAAATCTATCATTGAAGATAAATTTGACATTAACCTTGAGAATGCTGAAGTTATAACAACCTTAAGAGGATTCTCTAGATCTAAAGATGGTCAAATCCACACTGATTCGAAAAGTAAAATTGTTACAGTCCTCATTTATCTGAATCCTGATTGGAATCATCAAAGAGGTAATCTGAGACTACTTAAAGACAACAATAATCTCGATAATTACATTAAAGAAATACCTTCTGAGATTGGTAATTTAGTTGCCTTTAAAGTGACTGCAAATTGTTGGCATGGATTTAAAGCTTACGAAGGTAAAAGGCTATCGATCCAATTAAATTATGTGAACCCACAATCTGCTTCATCGCACAGGTTTAGACACACAATAAGTTCTAAAATAAAACAGATACTAAAAAGGCCATAAACTGAAGATTTTAATCATAAAATTAACTTCAATGGGTGATTTGATGCATGCCCTTCCCGCGCTAACAGAAGCCAAGGAAAATCTACCCGAAGCCTCCTTTGATTGGGTAGTTGATAAGAATTTTCAATCGGTCCCTGAGTGGCACCCTGCTGTTAAATCTACTTTAGTAACTAATCATAGAGAATGGAAATTGAACCTCATTTCAGCAAACACTAGAAATGAAATAAAAACAGTTGTGAATGACATTAATCAAAATGATTATGACATTGTTGTAGACATGCAAAATAATCTTAAAAGTTCATTCATTTCATTTTTAATCAAGAAAGAAGTGATAGGAATGGATGCTAAGAGCGCAAGAGAATATCCAGCTCATTTATCCTACTCCAGAAAAGCATCAATCTCTAAAGATCTTCATGCGATAGAAAGACAAAGAGAACTGATGGCGTTTGCTTTAGGTTATGAAACTCAAGATAAAGAATTTGGTTATGGCATATCTGAAAATAAATTTACCAATCCCTCCTTTCAGCTTCCTAGTAAATATGCTGTATGCGTTCAAAATGCTAGCTGGGTCACAAAACAATGGCCTATAGATTACTGGAAAGAATTAATATTAGAGCTCGAACCACAAGGATTAGACTTTCTCTTTCCTTCTGGCAGTCAATCAGAATTAGAAAAAGCTAGAGAAATTTGTGAAGTTTCTGCTAGAGCCCATGCGTTGGATATACTACCTCTAAATGAAATAGCTTATATATTGAACAATGCACTATTCTCTGTATGTTCCGATACCGGTTTAGCTCACTTATCTGCAGTAACCAATACTCCATCATTGACTTTATATGGTCCTACGAACACTAAATTAATAGGTACGTCAGGCATAAATCAGAATCACATGACTGCAAACAACGGTAATCTAGAAAATATAAAGGTAAAGGAGGTTACCGAAAAACTTAAGATATTAGGATTTATCTAGTACGCCCTTCCTTCGCAGATTGAATTGCTGCTTTTAATGTGTATTTCTTTTTTAATTGCCTCTGGGAAGATTTAGGTGAGAGCTCTCCTACCCTAATGTACTCACCTTTATCAAAGGCTTCTCTAAAAGGTTTTATATTTCCATGGCTCTCATCAACTTTTCCTGCTGCACCCATACCGAATCCCTCGATAGTGGCTCCATAAGTTGCGGCTTGCATGCCCATTCTATGAAGTAATTTAGGGGAAGCATTCTTGATGATCTTAGGATCAACTGAGATTACCCAATTTTCTTGAGTTCTCATCCAAGACTTTACATTAGACATGGCTGCTACAAATCTAATCTTGTTTGTTTTATTTACCCCTGTTCCGTGAAGCAACCTTCCATCAAATAGCATAATTGTTCCTGCCTTGGCCTCTAAATTGATTGCTGGAGGTAACTTACCTACCTCACCATTACTACCCGCTTTAATAATGTTCTTATGGCTACCAGGTATTATTAATGTCCCTCCGTTTACTTCATTAACATCTTGAGGGATATACAGAGTGTTAACTAAAGCAGGCGCTTCTTCAGTAATCCAAGGTGACAGAGGGCTTTGATCGATATGTAAAACTTGTGGGTAATAGCCTTTTTCGGATCCGTTAGCGAGAAATGAATGACATATCCAGCCTTCACCAAGTGTTTCGTTTAAGAATGTTTCTATCAACAAACCGGCTTGCACACTTGAAATGTCCTGTTCTATACATCCTCTGAAAACATCTCCTTTATTTATTAACGTATGAACATATTGCCCCGAGGGAGTCATGCTTTTAAGTCCAGCTAACTCCTCTCCTTTTGCTTGGTCCAAGAGTCTTTTTATAAAGGTTTTGCATTGTTTTTTCGACATTCCTTCTTCAATAAGAGCATAGCCCCATTTCTTGAAATCTTTTCTTATTTGTTTAATTTCTTTTGTGGGAGTTGGGAGCTTTTTTGTTTTCCAATAGGGATGTTTTCTTCCGACTGTGGTATTCCAATAACGGTCCACGTTTAAGTCTAAGGGTTTTCTAAAATCAGGTGGTTGTAACCAAGGATTATTCTTGAAGATAGAAGTATAAGGTTCTTTTGAGTTCAGAAAGTCCTTAAAAAGTAATTCCCTGTCTTTAGACTCTTTTTTTATATATTCTTCCGTAAATTGTTCAATTTTAGCCATGGTAAACCTTCTCCTTACAAGACCAATCCTACCCTCTTTTTGGTGTTGAAAACAAGAAGGTTATAAAACTTAAAGAAGCTAAAAATTTTTTTTATTATCAGGAAAAGGATATTCTTTGGCCGTTTTAAAGAACTTAAGAATCTCTCTAACGTTTTGAGGGCCAAAATTAACGACAGCTTCGTTTTGCTGAATTCTGACGTTCCAGGTAGACATGATATGTTTATGCAAATTCTTCGAAGGATAATAAAGCTTTCTTCTTTTATCACTGCCAACCTTTGATAGATAAAATTCCTTTTTTACCAGAAAATTTATAAATCTCTCAACAGACTTGTCACTTAAGTTTGTCTCTTCTTTCAAATCATTACTTATGAAGTATCCTTTATCTCTGACAGCTATTTCAGCTAAGAGGAAAAGGACGGTATATCTTTGGTCATATATATACAGTTCAGGTATGCCTAAAGCTTTAATAGCAGGGTTTAGAGCCGTTTTAGCACTAGCAGTAGCTTTAACCAATTGCAGATATTTATCGTAAATGTGCACAAATAAATTATATCACAACTCACATACCCCCCTATGGTACCGGAAACCTTAATCATAATGATTCTCAAAGTCAGTCCCATTTTCAATAAGCTTATCAACATGTAAATTTGTTAAATTACACCTATGAATACACAAAAAGTTAATGATTTACTGAATGAAATTATGGAGTATGAACTTGCTGGTGTTGTGAGATATACCCACTACTCTTTGATGATCACCGGACCTTATAGACTGCCCATAGTTGATTTCCTAAAAGAGCAAGCAAATGAGTCACTTCAACACGCACAACAAGCTGGAGAATTACTAACCGGATTAGATGGCCACCCAAGCCAAAAGATTGCGAAAATTGTTGAAACAAATAATCACTCTATCAAAGACATACTGGAAGAGAGTTTAGCTCATGAAATGCATGCTCTTAACTTATACAAAGATCTACTGGAGATAGTTGAAGGAAATTCAATTTACCTAGAAGAGTACACAAGGGGATTAATTGGCCAAGAGGAGGCACATCAACTTGAGCTAAGAAAAATGTTAAAAGACTTCAGTTAGAAAAAAAACTATCTTTTGTTAGGAGATTTATGTCTTCCGAAAGTATAGCCTCTTTTGGAAATATGTTTGGTCTTCCTTCCGTAAACTCGTTCTCGCCATAATTTATAGGAAGATAACTTAAGTTCACTTTTCATCAGCTGTTTAACCTCCTTTTCTGAAAGGCCATAGTTACCCTCGATAGCTTCAAAAGGAGTCCTGTCTTCCCAAGCCATCTCTATAACTCTCGATATTTCTGAAGCTTTCATGTTAAAAATCTGACTTATAAGATTTGGATTTAGATAAATTAAGTTTTATTGTTTTGAGACTTCTATCATTTCCAAATTATTGCCGTCTATATCTTTAATATAGATTGAAGAAGTCCCATCTCTATGCTTTGTTAATTCTCCAAATACTGAGGCATCTTCTGTTTCTATTGCAAAATGAAAAGGATGTTGCTCCGGTAACACTAAAGCCAAACTGGTGTTTGCAAAATCTATCATTGCCCAGGTTTCATCCTGATAAGACACCTCTACTTCGTAATTATTTTTATACCATTCTACAGATCTGGCAATATCTTCAACCTGTATGGCTATATGATGAATTTTATCCATAAGTTATAGGGGCGATGGCAAAAAGTGAAGTATTTACTCGTG
>Ga0208127_1001428_pt1 | contig 11829 bp, 7 predicted proteins | sample ETNtaG_6_FD_185751 | JGI IMG/M metagenome (GOLD analysis project Ga0208127, IMG submission 185751) | Marine microbial and viral communities from oxygen minimum zone, Eastern Pacific Ocean - ETNP201306SV45 (SPAdes) (version 2) | ecosystem: Environmental > Aquatic > Marine > Oceanic ...
AGTTATTAAAGGAGAAATAACATGTTACAAAATAATCCTGAACTTTTTGAACTTTCCATGTCTGAGAAAACTCAGCCATTAATGGATTTAGTAAAAAAACATTGTGAAGAAAACGTAAAACCAATACAGCAAGAATATTCTGCGTTACAGAATGAAAAAGAAGACAGATGGTCTTGGCATCCAAGGCAGATCGAACTCATGGAAGGTGCAAAGGAAAAGGCTAGAGAACTTGGCCTATGGAATTTTTTCTTACCTGATCCAGATGGAAACATAGGTGATGGACTGACCAACCTTGACTATACGTATGTTGCTAGTGAGATAGGAAAATATCCTTTAGCGTCTGAAAGTATGAACTGTTCAGCTCCAGACACTGGAAACATGGAAGTTTTAGAGAGAGTTGGAACTGAAGAACAAAAAAAACAATGGTTAGAGCCTCTTCTAAACGGAGAAATAAGATCAGCCTATGCAATGACAGAACCTAATCTGGCTTCATCAGATGCTAAAAATATCAGTACTAGCGCAGTTCTAGATGGAGACGAGTGGGTGATAAATGGTGAAAAGTTTTATATATCTGGTGCTGGCGATCCCCGTTGTAAGATCATGATAACAATGGTTAAGACAAGCCCTGATGCCCATCCTTCCAAACAACAATCACAGATCCTAGTTCCTAAAGATACTCCAGGTGTTGAGATATTAGAAGGTATGCAAGTATTTGGTCATGATCATGCGCCACACGGTCACATGCACATCAAATTCAATAATGTGAGAGTACCTAAAGAAAATATCCTCCTTGGTGAAGGTCGAGGTTTTGAGATATCACAAGTAAGACTTGGTCCTGGTCGAATTCATCACTGTATGAGAACCATAGGTAAGGCTGAAACAGCTCTTGAATTAATGGTGAAAAGAGCAGGCACAAGAGAAGCATTTGGAAAGCCTATTGCTAAGCTTGGTGGTAACTTAGAGATTATTTCTAGAGCAAGAATTGAAATCAATGCTATGAGACTGGCTGTACTCCAAGCTGCCAAAGCGATGGATGTTCTTGGAAATAAAGAAGCTAGGGTTTATATAAGTGCTATAAAAGCGATGGTTCCTGAAAAAGCTTGTAAGATTATTGATCAAGCAATTCAAATGCATGGAGCTGCCGGAATTTCTCAATGGACTCCTTTAGCTGGACTCTATACAGATATTAGGCATTTAAGGTTTGCCGATGGTCCTGATGAAGTACATCACATGGTAGTAGGTAGAGCCGAAATGCAAAAATACGATCTATGGTAGAAACTAATTCCTAAACTCTGGGAATAGGTTCATGAAAAAGGTTCTAATAGCTAACAGAGGTGAAATAGCAATCCGTATTGCTCGTACTTGTAGCGATTTGGGTCTTAAAACAGTTGGTATTTATTCTGAAGATGATGCTAATTCTTTACATCTTTCAAAGGTTGACGAAGCTTACAAGGTAGATGGTAAAGGAGCTCAGGCTTATCTAAACATTAAAGAGATAATAGCCATAGCAAAAAAATCGAAAGCTGATGGCATCCATCCTGGATATGGTTTTTTAAGTGAAAATGCCACTTTTGCTGCGGCTGCTAAAAGAGCCAAAGTTAAATTCATTGGACCAAACGAAAAAACCTTAAAAATCTTTGGAGATAAAACTTTAGCAAAAGAACTTGCTCTTAGTTTAGGAATCCCAGTAATTGCTGGAACAGATCAAAAGACTTCTTTAAAACAAGCTCAAGGTTTTTTAAAGTCTTTAAATAAAAATTCTTCAGTTGTCATTAAAGCTATTTCGGGAGGAGGTGGAAGAGGTATGCGAGTTGTTTCGCAATCTGATAACTTCAAGGAGTCATATGAAAGAGCCGCATCAGAAGCAAAAGCATCTTTTGATTCTTCTGATCTATACTTAGAAGAATACCTTTCAGAATATAGACACATCGAGTTTCAAATCCTTGGTGATGGTACCGGAGCGGTTAGTCATTTACATGAAAGAGAATGTTCTATTCAAAGGCGTTACCAAAAACTAATTGAAATAGCCCCAAGTCCTAGCCTCAATCTTGATTTGAAAAACAAAATGGTTGAAGCCTCTCTCTTGTTAACTCAAAAACTTAAATATGAAGGTCTGGCTACTATAGAATTTTTAGTTAATGTCGAAAAGAATGATTTTAGGTTCATAGAATGTAACCCAAGACTGCAAGTAGAACACACTGTAACTGAGTCTGTTCTTTCTCTCGATCTAGTTAAGGCTCAACTTCAAATTGCTTCTGGAAAAACCTTAAAACAAATTAAGCTTGAACAAGATAATATTCAGGAACCAAAAGGCTTCGCAATCCAGTCTAGGGTTAATATGGAAACAATTGATTCTCAAGGTAATGCAAATCCTAGTGGAGGAATTTTTGAAAAATTTGATTTACCCTCTGGTCCAGGAGTAAGAGCTGATAGTTATGGTTATGCAGGGTATGAAACAAATCCTTTATTTGATTCTTTGATAGCAAAAATAATTACACATTCCTCTGAAGATAACTTTAAACAAGCTATTAATAGAAATTACCGTTCTCTTTGCGAATTTAAAGTTTCAGGAGTTTCAACAAATTTAAATCTTTTAAAGAATATTTTGACTAATAAAGATTTTAAAAATAATAAAGTCCATACCAATTTCTTTGAAAATAACATTGATGCACTCACCTCTCAAAAGACGCATTTAGATCTTTCTGATATCAACAGAACCATATCTAAAGATAGTCCGAAAAGAGGAAAAATAGAGGACCTTGATCCATTAGCGGTTCTAGATCACGGTAAGTCTGGTGGAGTTTTTGTAAATCAATCAGAGAACATCCTAGAACTTCAACAGAAAGAAATAAAAGAAGGCTATGAAAGCGTGAACGCTCCTATGCAAGGAATGATAGTTAAATTTAATGTCAAAGTAGGAGATAGTGTCTGGGAAGGAAAGACTTTAGGAATCATGGAAGCCATGAAAATGGAACATGAAATAACATCACAAGTAAGTGGTGTTGTAGAAGAAATATCTGTTGCGAATTTAGATACAGTTTTTGAAGGACATTCTTTAATGTTAATTCGTCTAGCAGAGGTAGAAAAACAGACTTCTAGTAATGACGAAGAAATAGATCTGGATTGGATTAGACCAGACTTAAGAGAAGCTCTTGATAGGAAAGAAGCCAGTCATGATATTAATCGTCCTGAAGCTGTAAAGAAAAGATATGGAACAGGTCATAGAACTGCAAGAGAAAATATTGCTCATCTTTGCGACGAAGGAAGTTTTTTGGAATATGGTTCAGTTGTGATGGCTGCTCAAAGACGACGCAGAAGTGAAGAAGATTTAATAAAAAATACTACTGGCGATGGCATGGTCTGCGGTTTGGGTCATGTTAATGGAGATTTATTTCCCGAAAGCGCTTCAAGAGTCATGGCTATGTCTTACGACTATATGGTTCTAGCTGGCACACAAGGAAAGATGAATCACGCAAAGAAAGACAGAATGTTTGAAATAGCCGAACAAAATCAACTTCCGACTATATTATTTGCTGAAGGAGGAGGTGGCAGACCAGGGGACACAGATACTTCTGGTGTGGCTGGCTTAGATTGCCTTGCTTTCACATACTTTGCTCAACTATCCGGATTAGTTCCTGTAATTGGAATTACAACCGGTAGATGTTTTGCAGGAAATGCAGTTTTATTGGGATGTTGTGATGTCATCATTGCAACTGAAGATTCAAATATAGGTGTTGGCGGCCCGGCCATGATAGAGGGCGGAGGATTGGGAGTTTTCACTCCTGATGAGGTCGGTCCAATGGATGTTCAAGTTCCAAATGGCGTTGTAGATATAGCCGTCAAAGATGAAGAAGAGGCTGTTGAGGTTGCAAAAAAATATCTTTCTTACTTTCAAGGATCGATAGAAAACTGGAAAGAGCCAGACTCTAGAAAATTACGGTTTGCTGTACCTGAAAACAGACTGAGATATTACGATATGAGAGACATTATCGAAGGCATAGCAGATATAGACTCAGTATTAGAAATTAGAAAAGACTGGGCTCCTGGAATAATTACTTCCTTTATTAGGATAGAAGGAAAGCCTGTAGGAGTTGTTGCGAATAATCCTGGACATCTTTCCGGAGCGATTGATTCACCAGGTGCCGATAAAGGTTCAAGATTTATTCAATTATGTGATGCATTTGATATACCTATTCTTTCATTAATAGATTGCCCTGGAATTATGGTTGGACCTGAAAGTGAGAAATCAGCGCTTATAAGGCATGCCGCTAGAATGTTTGTTGTGGGTGCCAATATAGAAACACCTCTTATGTCAGTGGTTATAAGAAAGGCTTATGGCTTAGGGGCTCAAGCTATGGCAGGAGGTAGTTTTAAAATCCCTCTATTCACTGTAACTTGGCCAACAGGAGAATTTGGTGGAATGGGCCTAGAAGGTGCTGTTAAGCTTGGTTATAGAAAAGAACTTGAAGCCATCAAAGACCCCAAGAAAAGAATTGAAGCATATGAAAAAATGGTAGCTGATAGTTATCATCGCGGAAGAGCAGTAAATATGGCTTCTCACTTTGAACTTGATGATGTAATCGATCCAGCAGAAACAAGAAATTGGGTTTCAAGTGCCCTTAAGTCATTACCTCCTAAATCTCGATCTGGTAAGAAAAGACCAAATATAGATACCTGGTAATCTTTTTAATACTAATCTCAAAACACATATTTTTTAGATAATGAAACAAAGACTCTTTATTTTTCTTATTCTTGGTATTTTGATTCTTTCAGCTGATTTAATATTCAATGACGAAAGTGAAGACAAAATTACCATCTTTGAATCTGAAATTAATTCTCTAATAGGCACCTGGGTTGATCAAGTTGGAAGAGAACCTACAATTCAGGAAGTCGATGGCATAATTAAGCAGCTCCTCGATGAGGAAATTCTTTATAGAGAAGCAATCAAATTAGGTCTTGATAAAAATGACATAATCATTAAACGAAGGCTTGCACAAAAGATAGGTTTTCTCAGACAGGAAGCAGATTCTTCCTTACCATCAGAAAAAGAGGTAAATGATTTTTATAATCAAAATACTAAAAAATATTTTGTAGATAAAAGAATAACCTTCTCTCATATTTATTTTAGTGAAAGTAAAGATCAAGAGGCTAAAGCTACAAGAGCCCTAAACCTTATAAGATCTGGAACTGCAGAAACAGACTTTGGAGAACCTTTCTTACTTGGTAAAAATTTTTCATCCAAATCTATCTCTGAAATCGAGAGATCTTTTGGTAAAGAGTTCTCTGAAGTTATCCAAAGTATAGTTCCTCAAGAATGGTCAGGTCCTCTAAATTCTGAATATGGATCGCATCTTATATTCGTTAACTCAATTTCTGAATCTTTCACCCCTGCCTTAGAGGAGATTAAAAATATTGTAATAAGCGACGTAATTCTTGAAAAACAAAATAATTCAGTTAAGGAATATCTAAAAGAATTAAGAAGCAAATATCAGATAGAGATTTTGGCTGATTTAAATGAAACATCTGATTAAATTTATTGTTTTAACTTTAGGGTTATCTCTTGGTCTGTTATTGCAGGCTCATGAGATGAATCCTGCAAGACTGTCCCTAGAAGAGGGCAAGGATGGAGCATATTCAGGTTTGTGGATGTTTCCGATCAATGCGGTAGGACTTCCTGCCGAAGTAAGTTTCACAGATTGTAAGGAGGAAAATAGAAATTTACCTGAAGTTCAAGGTAAGTACCTTGTTTCAAATATTGAAATAAAATGTAATGAGAGCTTAAAAGGCAAGGAGATTGCCTTTAAAGGCCTTACAAGACTCACTGATGCGTTAGTTAGTGTGAAGTTTTCTGATCAGACCACCTTCGAAGGTTTGGCTACTATAAATTCACCTAAGTTTGATATTCCTAATGAAGTTAGCATTTATCCAACAAGCTACTTTTGGTTAGGGATAGAACATCTTCTTAGTGGAATTGATCATATGTTGTTCGTTTTTGGTCTTTTATTCCTTGTTTCAGGAGCTATAAACCTAATCAAAACAATAACAGCTTTTACTTTAGCTCACAGTATAACCCTTGCTCTATCGGTTTTAGATATCGTAAGTGTACCTCAAGCTTCTACCGAAGCTTTTATAGCTTTAACAATTATCTATCTTGCACTAGAGGTGGGCGATAAAGAGCAATATGATTCGACTCCATGGCTTATAGCATTTGGATTTGGCCTCTTACATGGTTTAGGTTTTGCGGGTGCCTTAACAGAAATAGGAATAAACAATGAAAACCTCTTGCTGTCTTTATTGTTCTTCAATATTGGCATTGAAGCTGGACAGCTATTGGTCCTGCCATTTTTTGGCATAGTAATATATTTACTTAAGACAGAAAAAATAAAGATTGAGGTAAATGCTTTTGCAAGTTATTTTATCGGAGGTCTGGGAACTTATTGGTTAATAGAACGTGTAATCTCAATTTAAAGATAGTTAAAAAATGGAAGATATAGAATTTAAGTTTATTAAAAGTAATGGAATAAATATAAGGCTTGCGATGATGGGAGAAGGACCTCTGGTCATTTTCTGCCATGGTTGGCCTGAAAGTTGGTATAGCTATAGGCATCAACTTCCTGTGGTTGCAGCGGCAGGCTATAAAGCAGTTGCTTATGATGTCAGAGGATACGGTGAATCTGATAAACCTCATGAAATTGAGGCCTATACAATGAGGAATATGACCAATGATGTTATTGGCATTATCGATGCTCTTGGTTACGACACTGCAGTCACAATTGGGCATGATTGGGGAGGGCCCATCGCTCTTCATACTGCAGCTCTAAATGAAGATCGTATTACTGCAACAGGAACTATGTCGGTGCCATATACAGGAAGAGGTCCTATGCCTGCCCTAGATCTTTGGAAGGAAGTTTATAAAGACAACTTCTTTTACCAATTATACTTTCAAAAAGAAGGAGTTGCTGAAGCGGAATTTGAATCTGATCTGCCAAAATCTTTATTTATAACCTACACGAATAGTGATGGGAGAGGAATGAAAAATAATTTGCAAAAAGGACAGAGTGGCTTAGTTCCAAAAAAAGATAAGCACTCTACTTTCCTAGAAGGTATGGAGGTTTTTGAAAATTTTCCAGATTGGTTTACTCAAGGTGATTTAGACTATTTTGTTAGTCAATTTGAATTAAGTGGATTAAGAGGACCATTCAATAGATATAGAGCTCAGAATATAGATTGGAATGAACTATCCGAATTAGATAAAAAATTATCACAACCTGCATTCTTCATAACCGGAACTTTAGATCCTGTAAATTTCTTCATATCCTCTGAAGAGTCTTTGTTGAGCAGAATAAAACCTAACTATGAAAATTTATTATTTGCTGAAGAGCTCGACGGCATAGGTCATTGGACTCAACAAGAAGCTCCAGAAGAGGTTAATAAGCTAATTTTAAAATTTTTAAAACAAGTGTCTTAGTTTCTTATAAAGATATTCATAGCATGACAAAAATAATAAATTTTACTCATGAAGAACAGGCGGCTGCCGTAAATACGCTCCTGCTAGCTTTTTCAGTTGATCCTTTTCAAAGATACTTGATGCCAAATTCTTCAATTTTTTTAAAAAATTCAACGATATGGTTCAAAAATGCGGCAAGTCAGTCCATTTCACTTAATGCCTTGCTAGGAACTAATGACCATTCTGGAGTTGCCATCTGGTTTCCTCCAAAATACACGGTCGAGTTTGATGCTATCGAAGAGACGCTCCTAGATCTTCCGGAGAATTCCAAACAGGATATCTTTAAATATTTCAAAGAGTTTGAGGAGAATAAACCCAAGGACGCATGGTATTTGGAATATTTAGGAGTAGATCCAAACAATCACTCAATGGGACTGGGCTCCTTAATGTTAAAGAAATCTCTAGAAAAGATAGATCAACTACATGAATCAGCTTACCTGGAATCTTCTAATCCGAGAAATATGACTCTATATGAAAGGCATGGATTTGAAACTATCAAAAAGATCCAATTTGGAGAAGGCCCCCCTATGCATACTATGTACAGAGAGGCTAGATAACCTTTTAAATTATTGGGCCCTATCTAAACCTGATTCAATTATCCAAGAGATTAATTTTCTATGAGATTTAGTAGGCAGATCATTTGATGATTTTCTTACCATTTTTTGTATATCTCTCAGTGAACTATAGGCTGCCGCTGTTGCAAATTCATCATAGTAATCTTGGCCTAAAATCTCTAGTAGTCTTCTTACATAAGTAGTTTGAATATTTCTTCTAATAGAACTAACTTCATTATTCTCGTCGCCAGTGAAAATTGAATTTGTAAGATCATCTATTACTTCGTAAACAGAATATTCATTGCCGTACAGTTCGGTATCTGTAATTCTTGCTAAGGTCCAGGCGTTAAGAATGTGATTTAGTACAGAATTCTGAATACTCAAGATAGCTTTGTGCATTTGAGGATCCTCATGCCTGTCGTAAAGATCAAACATTCTTCTTTCAACTTGCACTTTTCTTAGTAATTCAGAATTTATGGGGAAGGCTGCAGTTGAAAAGGCATATTTCTGCAGTGCCTTCATAGCTTTCTTCTGTTCTTCATAGGGTACTGGAGTGTAGGGATCTTGAGAAGGATCATTTTGTGGATTAGATCTCTCTACATAAACTCCACCTATTTGCCTAGAAATAACCTCTAAAGATCTTCCATATTCTCTCATGAGAATTCTATGAGCCAGTCTATATTCTTCCCAAGATTCCGCTTTATTATCATATTTACCGAGCAGTCCATCTTGCGTTACATTTACAAGCTCCATTCTTTGTACGGCATATTCAACAGGATCATTCGTCAGATCATAAATCATCGCTCTTGGATCAATGCCTCTACCTGGATATCTCATATCCTCTGAGTCGTTTGCAAACATATGTTCGGGTTTATCAGATTCTTTAATTATCAGATCAAGCTCATCTTCAGAAATATTTGGAGTATAGCCATATTTAATAGCCCAGATATCATATGGACCAGGACGAACATCATAATAATCTCCTTGTTCAACTCCTACAGGCGCTAAATTTATCGCAGGATATTCCATAACAGATGCTGTCACACCAGTTTTGCCTGTAATTTCAGGATTATGAACGTCTACAGGGTTGTTTAGATAGCTGGCTTTAAAGTTATGATTTAGACCTAGGGTATGACCCACTTCATGTAAGGCCAATCTTTTAATCCCCTGTTCTATGATCTTAGGATCATTCAAGTCCAAAGATTCTGCAAGTAAAAGTCCTTCTTGCAAGTAATTACCGGCTGAGCAATGCTTATGCGTGTTTGATTCATTGAAAACATTGTCAACATTTACTCTGGCTGTTAAGTAAATCCATTCAAGCATTATATCCGCACCAATAATCTCACCAGTTCTTGGATTGGTGAAACTCGGGCCATATCCTCCGAACATAGGGTCAGGGGAGGAGGTCCATCTCAGAACGTTATATCTAATATCACCAGCATCCCATTCCGCATCATCTGGCTGTATCTTAACTTCTATGGCATTTATAAAACCAGCAGCTTCAAAAGCTTCATTCCACGCTAAAACTCCTTCTTTTATAAAATCTCTCAACTCGTAGGGTGTAGTATTTTCAATCCAGAATGTTATTGGTTTAATGGGTTCAGAAAGGTCTTTTTCAGGATTCTTTTTCTTTAAATTCCATTTACCTATCAAGTCCTGGTATGGAGTTACTTCCGTCGAGGTCAAATTAGTAACCCTGTCAGAAAAATAACCTATTGATTGGTTGGCAATTCTTGGTTCAAAGTCATTGTTAGGCATTTCTATAAAACTATACCTTACGTGTACGGAGATGTTTCTAGGATCAGCAATATCCTCATATTCATAATCATCTCTGGAAAACCAATCTGAGGGAGCCATATTTTCTATCACATACTCAACTTGAAAATCTGTATTCTCCTCGTAATTATGAACACTCAGAATACGTGATTTGACAGGGCTGATTTGTCCCCATGACATGGAGCCTTGGTGATAACTATCTGGTGACATTATTGGAACTATGGGTGTCAATGCTTCAGATAACAGTAAACCTGAGATATCGATTAAATATAAACTTTCTTCCTTATTTTTAGCTGCTATTTGAAAAACGCTAAATGTTGAATTAGAGGTATTTGCTCCCTGTGATCTCTGTAAAGGGCTATCATCATCAAAAACAAACTTGGTAAGGACCCTGTTAAAACGAAGTGTTTCAAAATCCTTTTCTATAATAAAGATTCCTTCATCAACATAAGAGCCTTTGACCATTCCGGATATTGCAGTTCCGTTGAGGATATGGGCAAAATATATAAATTCTTTATTAAGTTGATCTTTCTCTATCTCCAAGAAGACTTTATTGCCCTCCAAGTCTCTGTATGCCTTAAAGAAACCTGGAATGGCTTCAAAATCTTCAACAAATTCTTCAATATAAGTTTCATCTTCAGTTGAAGACTCCTCGTCGTTTGTACTAGTATTTTCGGAAATAGTGGATTCCTCATCGCTTTCAATAGCATTCTCGGCAAATAAAACTTGCGTAAATAAAGTTAATATAATGAATAACTGAGTAAATAAATTTTTCATCGACAATATTGTAATTTTGAAGATTTAATCTTCTATAGTTAAAATTAAGGTGCGATACTATATCAGAAACAAAAGTTAAATTTTTTATAGGTTTTAAGAATGTTCGATTTAATAATAAAAAATGGATTAGTTTATGACGGAAAGGGCGGTGAACCTTTTTCTGCAGATGTGGCTATTATTGATGAAAAAATAGTAGAAATTGGAACTATAACTAAACCAGCTAAAGAAGTAATAGATGCTAAAGGTAAGATAGTCACACCTGGCTTTGTTGATATACATACACACTATGATGGCCAAGTAACTTGGGATCCTTATCTCAGACCCTCGACTTATCATGGAGTCACTACAGTTGTGATGGGCAATTGCGGTGTTGGTTTTTCACCTTGCAAACCAGATCAAAGAGACTGGCTAATAGGTCTTATGGAAGGTGTCGAGGACATACCTGGGACGGCATTACATGAGGGTATTGATTGGGAATGGGAGAGTTTTCCAGAATATCTTGATGCTTTAGAAAAAAAACCTTTAGCTATCGATGTGGGAACACAGATACCTCATGGAGCTGTAAGGGCTTATGTGATGGGAGAAAGAGGCATCAATCATGAAGAAGCTTCAAAAGAAGAAATAGAAGAAATGAAGCAAATAGTCCAAGAGGCTGTAAAAGCTGGAGCCTATGGATTCAGCACTTCCAGAACCGAAAAGCATAATGATGTGAATGGCAATTTAACTCCAAGCATTACCGCTCATAAGAATGAACTTGTCGAAATAGCAAAATCTTTAGGAGAAATAAATCAAGGAGTTCTGCAGGGTATTTCCGATTTTTATGACTTCGAATCCGAATTTGATATTTTTAAAACAATGTCTGAAGAATCTGGTCGACCTATTTCTATTACCGTGGAACAGCAAGATGCAAGACCTGAATGGTGGGAACAATTACTTGATGGAATTGAAGAGGCTCAGTCTAAAGGCATCAATATGTACGGACAAGTTCCCCCAAGAGCAACAGGTATTTTGATGGGCTTAACAGCTACTCTTAACCCTTTTAGATTTCATCCTGCATATATGGAAATAGCTGAACTTCCATTGGAAGAGAGAGTGTCGATTATGAAAACTGAAGAGTTCAGAGAGAAATTACTTAATGAAGAAGGAGTATCAATCAATCCTCTCGTTGATGAAATAGTTACTTCTTATGGAAAGATGTTTAAGTTAGGAGAGCCA
>Ga0208127_1001430_pt1 | contig 11822 bp, 9 predicted proteins | sample ETNtaG_6_FD_185751 | JGI IMG/M metagenome (GOLD analysis project Ga0208127, IMG submission 185751) | Marine microbial and viral communities from oxygen minimum zone, Eastern Pacific Ocean - ETNP201306SV45 (SPAdes) (version 2) | ecosystem: Environmental > Aquatic > Marine > Oceanic ...
TTCGTCTGTATCGACAATTTTGCCTGTAGGAGATTTGTACCATAGCCCCTGAGGAGTGTCTTTCTTTTCCTCAGTTCTAGTCTGGATGCCTTTGGTTGTACGTTTAAACCAAGCCATAGGTTGGAATTTTAATCAAATATATAAAACCCAAATAAACTACAATGTATTTACATTGTTGAGATCCTCAAATGCTTTTTTGAGTCTGTCAACAAAGGCGTTTTCACCTTTGCGAAGCCAAACGCGTGGGTCATAAAATTTTTTGTTAGGCACATCCTCTCCCTCAGGATTTCCAATTTGTGATTGTAGGAAATCTTTGTTGTCTTGGATGTAATCTCTCACCCCACTCATGTATGCATATTGCATGTCTGTGTCAATGTTCATTTTGATTACTCCGTATCCGATAGACTCACGTATTTCTTCTATGCTAGAACCAGAGCCACCGTGGAATACAAAATCAATGGTGTTGTGTTCAACCCCGTATTTTTCACTTACGAACTCTTGTGAGTTTTTTAGGATTTTTGGAGTGAGTTTAACATTTCCAGGTTTGTATACTCCATGGACATTTCCGAAGGCTGCAGCAATCGTAAATTGATCACTTACTTGAGAAAGTTCTTCAAAGGCATAAGCCACCTCTTCGGGTTGGGTGTAGAGTTTAGATACATCAATATCAGTGTTGTCAACACCATCTTCCTCACCACCTGTCACACCTAATTCAATTTCAAGTGTCATTCCCATTTTAGACATACGAGCTAAGTATTCTTTACAAATGGCAATGTTTTCTTCAAGAGGTTCTTCCGAAAGGTCAATCATGTGAGAGCTGAACAATGGTGCTCCGGTTTCTTTGAAGTGTTGCTCACTAGCATCAAGCAAACCGTCGATCCATGGCAGTAGTTTTTTGGCTGCGTGATCCGTGTGAAGGATGACAACAGCTCCATAGGCTTTGGCTAATTGGTGTACATGCTTCGCACCTGCTACAGCACCAGCGATTGCAGCTTTTTGTCCTTCGTTACTCAATGCTTTGCCTGCATTGAATTGGGCACCTCCATTTGAGAATTGAACAATTACAGGTGCGTTTAGCGCCGCAGCAGTTTCTAATACGCCATTAATAGAATTTGATCCTATGACATTTACAGCTGGTAAAGCGAATTTTTTTTCCTTGGCTAATTTGAAAACTTCTTGAACTTGTTTTCCAGTGACAACACCGGGCGAAAAAGATAGACTCATGGTGATTTTGTTCTAATATTTAAGCGGCAAAAATAGTATAATTTTTTTCTCTAAAAAGGATAATTGATACCAATTGTAAAGTTAGCTTTTCTAAACTTGAAATCTGTGAGCCAACGCTCAGATTTTGGAAGTGCTGGGTTGTGTGTTTTAAACCCTGTGTCTAAACGAAATATGAAAAGACCAAAATCATATCTAAGTCCAATTCCAGATCCTACAGCTAGCTCATCGAGATCATTAATTCCTTCAAATTTTCTTTTTGAATCTGTAACATCGTCTCCTAGATTCCAAATATTTCCAACATCAGTAAACAAGGCACCTTTGAGAGCACCTATGATGTCAAATCTATATTCAAGATTGAATGCCAATTTAAAGTTTGCTTCGTTGAACTCATTTCCTGTATTGCTACTTCCTGGCCCCAGCCTATACACTTCCCATGCCCGGTTGTCGTTGGCTCCACCAGAAAAATATGAACGACTAAATGGTATACTTGTTGAGTTGCCTAATGGAAGTGCAAGCCCTACAAAACCTCGAAAAGCCAATACAGAGGCGTTCCCTAACAGCCAATGTTTAATGTAGTCAAATTCTCCCTTTACATATTGAGTGAAGGGCAAGTCGAATAGCAAATAAGAATCACCTTGCTTCTCCATATTTAGAGCAGGCGATAACAGGTGTAAGAGATTGCCAGCAGTTTCAATTTTAAACCGAATCTGTGAGAAGTTTTCATCAAAGAAATCTGTTTGAGTGTTATGAATAAAATCAAAGCTTGAACCCAAAATCAAGTTGTTTTGTGTAAGTCTGTCTTTTCTTTCGTCAATTCGTTGTACCAAACGGTATTCGGAGCTATTACCTACGATTTCAGAATTTCCGGACAATACGAAATCCACAAATGATTCTACACCTGTAGGAATATTGAGTGTATTATTGTCAAAAAAATCAGTTGTTCCAGCTGTGTTGATAGCTAACTGATTGAGCTGTGAATAGGCGTTGTTATATATGTTATAATAATTTTCAACGTTCTTATTGTTGATAAAAGCAAAGTCGATCAGTTTGAAATCAATGCGTTTGTAATCGTTGGGTTCCCACTGATAACTCAGGTTGCTCGAAAAAGTTTGTTTATCTAAACCAATATTATTTTGAATGGCGGTCCCCAAACTCAGTGCTGTACTCGGCTTTTGATCTACTGGAATGAGCTTGGAAAAGATTTTTGGCGCAAATATTCGGGGGATATTCAGGCTGATATCTCCTCCAATTTCTGAAATAACCTGATCACTAGAACGACCAATCGTGCCTCGCGCAGAAATTTGTAATTTCTCGGCTCCTTCGAATATGTTTAGTACGCTCAGCCCCGAATTAAATGCAATCCCTTGATCTTGAATGTTGGACTGTGTTAGATCTACTCCAAATTCAAGACCAAACCGTTCTTTAGGACGTAAAATAATAGAAGCATTTAAATTCTTTTGAAGGCTGTCAGAATAGCTGTAATTGATTGTAGGATATTCAAAAACCTGAAGTCTGTTGAGCTGTCGCAAGCTTTTATCTCTAGCTTCGTCGCTGTAAACATCTCCTGGGCGCAAACCAATCGCCTCTGCGAGAATCTTTGGTCTGTAACGTAATTTGTTTTCACTCAAAAATTTAAGTCCGTCAAACGATGTTGACTGTCCATAGTTACCACCCGTAATTTCTTTATTTACATCGCTTGTATAAACAGTAACCTTATTTATTTTTTTAATTGAATGGCGCGACAAAGGTTCTATGGGCTCATTGTTTGACTGTCCCGTTTCAATGTTAATTTTAGTGGGAAGTAAGAAATCGGTTCCTGTTGTGTCCCATAAGATTTCGTAGTCTATAGAATTTAATTGAAAATCATAGACACCTGAATTTCTAAAATGTTGATATAGGCGATTGCGCTCTGCCTCAAAAGCCAAGGTGTTAAAAGTATCTCCTCTGTTAATCAAAGAACCTTTTTGAATTTCATGGTATAGCGAGTCAATAACAGGACTTTGAATCTGAGTGCTTATGGAGTCTAGTGTATAGGGAAGGCCTGTTTGTATGCTGTATACCAAATTTTTTCTCTTCTTTCTTTGGTTTTCAAAAGTTTCCTCAACTTCTACCGACGCTTTGAAAAACCCGTTATTAGAAAGGTGAGTTTGAATGTTGTTCGCATAATTATTGTATAGAACTGAATCAATTAGAGATGGCGGCTCCCCATTTCTCGTTTTCCATTGTTGAAAGCGAATTTTATAGGATTTCATCTGGTCAATTTGTTTTTGAGACCATATGTTTTGCATCCTTGTTAGACGTTTGGGGTTTTTGAGTAACCATTGGTCAAAATTTTCGCCAACATTCGGGTTGGCTCCTTGGTGGAGCATTAATTTCAGGGGAATGCCTAATAATTTTGTATTCGATTTTTGGGGGATAAGTTTGCGAATTGAATCTGCATTTGTTTTCTCACCATTGAAGATTATTATGTTTTCATTGAGCAAAAACTGATTTTCGTCAATCGTTTTATGAACACTACATCTTGTGAAGATGATGCTTAAGCAAATGAATAATAGTATTTTTGGATCGGTGTGTTTCAAAAATCGCACTTTAATCATCAAAAATACGTCATTTGTATGTTTAGCAAAAGTCGGGCAAAATACATTCAACAACTCTCACAAAAAAAACACAGAAACCAATCTGGTGTGTTTGTGGTTGAAGGACATAAGTCTATTCTTGAATTTATTCAATCGGGTCATATGCCAAAGGAGCTATATGTTGTAAAAAACAGCTTATTTAAAGATCATGATGCTTGGGTTGTTGATTCGAGCCAAATGAAGTCTTTAAGTCACTTAAAGACACCTTCTAACGCGCTTGCTGTTTTTTCAATACCTTATAAGTCTAGCCCTTCAAATACAGATTTTATTTTGGCTCTCGATGGAATCCAAGATCCTGGAAATATGGGCACCATCATACGATTGTGCGATTGGTTTGGGATAACAGAGTTGGTTTGCTCTAAGGACACGGTCGATTGCTACAATCCTAAAGTAGTGCGTGCAACTATGGGTTCATTGGCACGTATTGAAGTTTGCTATGTTGATTTGAATCATTGGCTATCAGAGCAAAAAGATCACATGATTGTTGGGGCTTCTATGGAGGGGCAATCTATTTACGAAACCTCCATTCCTAAGCGTGCCATTTTGGTTGTTGGTAATGAGGGGCAAGGCTTATCAGCCTTAGTCTCTGATCAACTGCATAAAGAGGTTTCAATTCCACAATATGGAAAAGCTGAAAGTTTGAATGCAGCCATGGCGACCGGAATTTTGATCGGTGAAATTAGAAGGAGTCAAACTATTCAAATATAAAATTCAAAAAGATCCCCCTTGTTTTTAGGCCATTAATATTGCTGGTCCACGAGTCACCGACTAGTTCATTGTTTAATCCAAATACACCCCGAATAGAAGGGGTAAATTTAAAAAATGGCAGGTAGAGCTCTACTCCCAAACCCAGCTCCAAAGCATGCATTTGAGTACGTGTTCTAAACTCTCCAGAGTTGTTGTCTTCGTTGCTGTTTTCTTTACTAGACAAGTTTATTGACGTAGAAGCACCTGCGATAACATAAGGTCGGGCATTGTGGAGTCGAGCAGCAGAAAGCTTTAAAACCAATGGCAATCGGATATAAGTTGATTTGAGTTCTCTCGATAAATTTGTGGATGTGGCTTCTGGCCAACTGTCTGGAAAAGTAATGTTACGTTGGGTAGTAAACATGCCTGGCTCAAAACGAAGGTTGACATGTTTTATTAAACGCATGTCCACAAACAGTCCAACGTTGAAGCCATATTCGGGACTGATTTTTAACTGTTCAGGGCGGTCCTCAAGGTAATCACTCTTAAAATTTGTGTGGTTAAGACCAAGATAATATCCAAAACGAATTAGTTTTTTTTCAGAAGATTTTCTGTAATCCGGAACATATCTATGTTGTCCGTAAGAGAAAACACATCCCAACAATGCCATAAATAATAAATGTTTACCCACTGGGATTTGATTTTTTTGCATGATAAATCGTAACCACTCCAAGGGTTTGGGGGTGATTGTTTACTTGAACAAACCCATTTTTTTCTAAAATATTGTTAAATGCCTTCCCAAACGGAAATGTGGCCGCTGAATCGGAGAGGTATGCATATGCACTTTTGTCTTTAGAAAAAAGTCTTCCAATTATGGGTAAGAATATTTTACTATATAATTGATATCCTTGTTTGAATGGGAATTTAGTTGGGACAGATGTTTCTAACACATAGATTTGTCCTCCCGGTTTGAGAATTCGTAAAACTTCTTGCAATCCTTTGTCTAGATCTCCAAAGTTACGAACCCCAAAAGCAACGGTTGCAGCGTCTATGGAAGCATCTTCGAATGGTAAGGATTCTGCGTCGCCTACTACCATTTCTACGCGGTTTTCTAATTTTTCAGCTTTGACTTTGTTTTTACCAATAGCAAGCATTTCAGGGGCTATGTCCAGCCCAATGATCTTTGTCTTTTCGATATTGCTTAGAGCAAGAGCTAAATCACCTGTTCCAGTGGCTAAGTCCAAAATGGTTTCTGGCTTTTGTTTTTGAACCATTTGCACTAGGGTACTGCGCCATTTTTTATCGATCCCCATTGAAATCACCCGGTTGAGTGCATCGTAGTCAGAAGCGATTTTATCAAACATTTGGGTTACCTGCTGCTTCTTAGTTTTCTTCGAATCTTTGTAAGGAGTGACCATTTTTTTGGACATAACAATTTTTAAGCAAAGATAACCGAATGGACGAACAAAGGGCAATTATAGGGGCTCAACGCAAAATCTTCTATATTTGTAGCGACAAACCATAAGCCCTTCATGAAAATTATCATAGCAGGCGCAAGCGATGTGGGACTTCACTTAGCAAAACTGCTTTCATTTGAGTCTCAAGACATTACACTCATTGACTGTGTCAAGGATGATCTCAATTATGCTGATACCCATTTGGATATTCGCGCTATCAAAGGAGATCCATCGGCCCTGAGTACACTCAAAAAAGCAGATGCAGGTGCCTCTGATATGATGATTGCAGTGACTCCCTCGGAGACCACAAATTTAATGTGTTGTTTGTTGGCCAAACAATTGGGTTGCAAACGCACTATTGCGCGTGTAACCAATATTGAATTTGACAAGTACAAACAAGACGTTGACTTTCATTCATTGGGCATTGATGAGCTTATATCTCCCGAAGAGCTTGCCGCTAAAGAAATTCAACTTTTGGTCAATCAATCTGCCTTCAATAATAGTTATGAGTTTGAAGGAGGAGCTTTGACCATGATGGGTACTACCTTACAAGCTTCTGCGCCTTTTGTCGGTAAATCTGTGAAACAAGCTGCTGCTTTTTTTCCTGAAGTACACTTTATGCCGATAGCCATAAAAAGAGCCGACAGTGCTTCAACACTCATCCCAAGAGGGGATACGATGTTTGAAGTGGGAGATCAAGTGTATTTTATCAGTGCAAAAGAAGGGATGGATGAGCTTTACAAGCTCACGGGATTTACCCAAAAAAATGTTGAAGATGTGATGATACTTGGCGGAGGACGTATTGGTTCTAAGACTGCAGAAGAGCTTTGTGCCAAAGGAGTTCGTGTAAAATTGGTGGAGCTCGACAAAGAGAAAGCAATCTCACTTGCTGAACGTCTTCCTGATACCTTGGTCATTCATGGAGATGGTCGTAATGTTGAGCTACTTGTCGAGGAGAACATTGAAGGCATGGATGCCTTTTTGGGTGTTACCGATGACTCTGAAACCAATATTATGTCTTGCTTGATGGCTAAGTCAAAACACGTCTCTAAAATTATCGCCTTAATTGAAAACACTGACTATTTTGAGCTGACCAAATCTATAGGGGTTGACACACTCATCAACAAAAAATTATTGACAGCCAATACTATTTTTAGATACATACGTAAGGGCAAAGTCGTCGATTTGGCCAAGCTCAATAATATGGATGCTGAAATATTAGAATTTGTGGTCAGTCCGGAGTCCAAGGTTTTAGGAAAAAAAATTCGAGATTTAGACTTGTCCCGTACGGCCACTATAGGAGGTGTGATTCGTAATGGGGAAGGAGTGATTGCATTGGGTGATTTTGAAATTTTTGCGGGGGACCGTGTATTGGTTTGTTGTTTGCCCAAGTCCATTTCAAGAATTGAACGTATGTTTCGTTGAGCATGTTTCACTATAAAACTATTTTACACATACTAGGGTTGTTGTTGCTTTTCAACGCCGCAGCCATGCTTGTTGCTACATTGGTGAGTTTGATTTCAGATGATGGCATCAGCTCTAGACTATTGTTGTCTACAGGAATTACTTTTGGTGTAGGCCTTTCAATGATGTTATTGACCCTCAAGCAGAAGAGGGAGATTAAAAAACGTGATGGTTATTTAATTGTCGTATTAGGGTGGTTGGTAATGGTTGTTTTTGGAACCCTTCCTTATTTACTAACCGAATCGATTCAAAGTGTTACCGATGCTTTTTTTGAAACCATGTCTGGATATACAGCTACAGGAGCTACAATTATACCAGACATTGAATCCTTACCCAAAAGTTTGATACTTTGGCGATCTCTCACCCACTGGTTAGGAGGTATGGGGATCATTGTTTTGGCAATCGCAATTCTCCCCCTTCTTGGAATTGGGGGTGTGCAGTTGTTTAGCGCTGAAGCGCCGGTTGTTGGTGGCGACAAGCTTCATCCTCGAATCAGTGATACCGCAAAACAGCTATGGTATATTTATGTTGGGTTCACGGCACTTCAAACACTGCTTTTATCAATGGCTGGCATGTCTGTTTTTGACGCTGTAAACCATGCGATGAGTACCATGGCATCTGGCGGCTTTTCAACTAAAAACAACAGCATGGCATACTGGAATCATTTGCCTGCGGTTCAGTACATTGTTATTACTTTTATGTTTTTAGCTGGATCGAATTTTGTATTAATTTATTTGGCATTAAAGGGAAAATTCAAAAAAGTATTTTCAGACAATGAATTTCGCTGGTATGCAGGTTTTATAATCGCTTTTACACTCATCAGTTTTTTGGGAATTTACACCAAAGTAGACCTTGCTTCTGCATCAATCATCGATCACCCGCAAGTTTTAGGCAAACTTGAGAGTAGCTTTCGTCACGCTTTGTTTCAAGTCGTGGCTGTGGTTACCACAACGGGGCTTGTTACTGCCGATTTCACCTCATTTACACCATTTTTAACCATGTTATTCTTCGGGCTATTCTTTTTAGGAGGATCTTCTGGCTCTACTTCTGGTGGAATTAAAGTAGTTCGTCATTTGATTTTGATAAAAAATAGCTTTTTAGAATTCAAAAAATCTCTTCACCCAAGTGCAATTTTGTCATTACGTCTCAACAACACTTCTATTGATCAAGGTTTTGTGTTTAAGATTTTGGCCTTTTTTGTCCTATACATGATTCTATTTATCATAGGCGCAGGTGTTTTTAGTTTTTCAGGACTTGACTTTACCTCTGCTGTAGGAGCCTCTGCCTCAAGCTTGGGTAATGTAGGACCAGGATTGGGATCTGTTGGGCCGGTTCTCAATTTTTCCGAAATCCCAGTTATTGCCAAGTGGTGGAGCAGTTTTTATATGCTCGTTGGCCGATTGGAACTCTTTACTGTTTTAATGTTGTTCACTCCTTACTTTTGGAGAGATCATTAAGCTAAAGCTTCCTTGATTCTTTTTATTGCTTCTACGATTTCTTTTGTTGACGCTGCATATGAAATACGTATATTATTCGGGCAGCCAAACGCCTCACCTGTAACTGTTGCCACGTGAGCTTCCTCGAGCAAATAAAGTGCAAAATCGGAAGCATTGTTAATCGTATTCCCTTTGATTGTTTTACCAAAATAATGAGATACATCTGGAAACACATAAAATGCACCCTTGGGTTGGTTGAGTTTAAACCCGTCTATGGTGCTCAGTAAATCTAAAATCAACTCCCTTCGAGAGGTAAACTCATCGATCATATATTGAATTTGTTCAACAGGAGCATCCAGTGCTGCTATGGTAGCTCTTTGAGCAATACAATTGGTGCCGCTCGTAATCTGTCCTTGCATTTTAGTACATGCCTTTGCGATCCAATCTGGCGCACCAATGTAGCCAACCCTCCATCCGGTCATGGCAAAAGCCTTGGCAACTCCGTTTACCGTAATGGTCCGGTCGTACATAGATTCTATACAAGCAAAGCTAAAATGAGGTACCCCGTAATTGATGTGCTCATAAATTTCGTCAGATAGAACATAGATGTTAGGGTATTTTTCTAGAACAGCAGCCAAAGCTTTGTATTCAGCTTCTGTATAGATAGACCCACTAGGGTTGTTTGGAGAATTAATCACCACCATTTTGGTTTTAGGTGTGATTGCTGCTTCAAGTTGTTGAGGGGTGATTTTAAAATCCGTTTCAATATCTGAGTAAATTTCAATCGGATTGCCTTCTGCTAACATTACTATAGCAGCATAGCTCACCCAGTATGGTGCTACTAGCAAGACATCATCTCCTGGATCGACTAAAACTTGAATGACATTTGCTATTGATTGTTTGGCACCTGTAGAAACAACAATTTGAGAAGTTTGATAGTCTAGTTGATTGTCGCGTTTGAACTTCCTGCATATCGCTTCTTTTAGGTCTAAATAGCCATCTACGGGCGTGTAGGAGTTATAATTGTCCTCTACAGCTTTGATAGCGGCATCTTTAATGAATTCTGGTGTATTGAAATCAGGTTCTCCAAGACTCAGTCCGATTATATCGATGCCTTGTTGCTTAAGCTCTCTAGCTTTGGCTGCCATCGCCAATGTAGCTGAGGCAGGTAAGTTGGTAATCCGTGTAGACAGTTGTTTACTCATAGTTTTACGCTTTTAGAGCAATGGGCTTTTGCCCCATGTTTTTTAGAAGATAATAATGTGACACCAAGGCAGCCCGAGTAGAGCGAAATTCATGGTAAGGCAATTCAAATTCTTTGGCAGTCTTTTTTACAATTTTTGAAATTTGAAAATAGTGTACATGACTGATATACGGGAAAATATGATGCTCAATTTGATGGTTTAGCCCCCCAGTGAACCATCGTACAAAACGATTGTTTACAGAAAAGTTTACAGTCGTAAAAAGTTGATGGATCGCCCAAGTATTTTTCATGCCACCTTTTTCTGAAGGCATAGGCATTTGGGCAGGTTCAACAATGTGAGCCAATTGAAAAATGGTACTCAAAATAAGACCTGCTGTATAGTGCATCACAAAAAATCCAATCAATATTTTCCACCAACTAAGCTCTAAAATAAGAAGGGGTAAAACAATCCAAATCGTTAGATAAAACACTTTTGACAAGATTAGCACACTCCACTCTCGTCGAGGTTTGAGATTTTTTTTGTGAGATAGATTGTTTTTTAAATAGCGTTTGAGTTGAAGAAAATCTGTCACCAATGCCCACTTGATGGTGAGTAAGCCATACAACACAATAAAATATAAATGTTGAAAACGATGAAATCTGTTCCACTTTGAATGTTTACTAAAGCGCAATACCACGCCCGCTTCCAGGTCTTCATCGTGTCCGTGGATGTTTGTGAAAGTGTGGTGAAGCACATTGTGCTGTACTTTCCAATTAAAAACATTTCCAGCCAATATATATATCGAACCACCCATGAGTCTGTTGATCCAATCGTATCTTGAGTATGATCCATGGTTGCCATCATGCATTACATTCATACCAATGCCTGCCATTCCAACTCCAATGCAAACACAAAACAAGAGCTTAAACCATTGGTTGATATCGAGTGAAAGAATCAAAACATAAGGAATGATAAAGATTGAAAACATCACTAATGTTTTCAAATACAACTTCCAATTACCTGTTTTTTTGATCTTATTTTCTTTAAAATACTGATTCACACGATTGTTGAGAGTCTTAAAAAAAAGCTTTGGATCGCGCCTCTCAAATCTAATATGTCCTTTTGGAATGTTCATAAAAAAATTTAAGCGGTAAAAGTAACCAATAAATTCATGTTAGAATTGATTTTTTTTAACATAAAATGCTCTGTTTCCTATATTTTTGTTGAAGTTGTAAAATTGTGAATAATCTATTAAAGTACTTTCCGGATTGTACCCAACATCAATTGAGCCAGTTCGAACAAATGGATTCTTTGTATCGCAATTGGAATGCAAAGATCAATGTGATTTCGAGGACTGATATTGATGCGCTTTACGAAAGACATGTGTTACATGCTTTAGGAATTGCAAAATGCATCCAATTTTTGCCCGATGCTCATGTGTTAGATGTTGGCACTGGAGGAGGATTTCCTGGAATTCCTCTTGCTGTCATGTTTCCTGAGACCCAATTTCACCTTGTAGATTCTATTGGAAAGAAAATTAAAGTGGTTCGTGCCGTGGGCGATGCTTTGGGGTTGAAAAATCTAAAAGCACAGCACATACGTGCAGAGCAACTTGACTCTCAATATGACTTTGTTGTCAGTAGGGCAGTAGCCCAAATGAATACTTTTGTAAAATGGATTGATGACAAGATCTCAGCCGTTAATAATCATCCCACTGCTAATGGAATTTTCTAT
>Ga0208127_1001431_pt1 | contig 11820 bp, 11 predicted proteins | sample ETNtaG_6_FD_185751 | JGI IMG/M metagenome (GOLD analysis project Ga0208127, IMG submission 185751) | Marine microbial and viral communities from oxygen minimum zone, Eastern Pacific Ocean - ETNP201306SV45 (SPAdes) (version 2) | ecosystem: Environmental > Aquatic > Marine > Oceanic ...
ATAAGTTTCGAATAAGTATTAAAATTCCACTATCAGTTGGGACAGTAGGAGGAATTACTGATTTGCACCCACTAGTTAAGCTATCACTACAAATACTTGGCAGTCCATCGTCTAGAGATCTCATGAGTATTATAGCTTGTGTTGGACTTGCTCAAAATTTTGCTGCAGTTAGATCATTAATTACATCAGGTATTCAGCAAGGACATATGAAAATGCACTTAATTAATCTTCTAATTAAAAATAATGCTAACGAAGATCAGATCAAAAGAGCTAAGAAATATTTTGTAGATAAAGAAATCAATAGTAGTTCAGTTTCTGAATTTATTAAGTTCAATAAGTAAATATGAAATTTTATAGTAATGGTAAAATATTAATAACAGGAGAGTATTTTGTTCTTAATGGAGCATTATCTTTAGCAGTACCCACAGTATATGGACAATATTTAGAAATAAATGACAATGACTCTAATATAATTAATTGGACAAGTTATAATAAGAATAAAGAGATTTGGTTTAAGTGTGAACTAGATAAAGATAGCTTAAAGGTTAAATATTCATCATCTAAAGAAGTTTCAGAAATTATAAAAGAACTTATAAGTTTTATTCGAGTAAAAGAAAGTAATTTTTTAAAGTCAAATGGTTCAATAATAAATACAGAATTAACATTTGATAAAGATTGGGGTTTAGGATCTTCATCAACTCTTATAAATAATCTTTCAAAATTTTCAGGCGTTGATCCTTATGAGTTAAATACTAAATTTTTTAACGGAAGTGGTTATGATATTGCATGTGCTGATTCAAGTAGCTCGTTACTGTATAGACTAAATGATGATAAAAAAGAAATTGAAAAAATCAATTTTAAGCCATCTTTTAGAGATAAATTACATTTTATCTACTTAAACAAAAAACAGAATTCCTTAGATGAAATAAAAAATTTCAGAGAAAAGATAAATTCAAAAATTGGTATTACTGAGATCTCAGATATTACAAAAAAAATTATTTTATGCAAAGATCAGATAGAATTTAATTCATTAATAAAAGAACATGAAGACATAGTGTCAAGACTAATATCAAAAGAGAAAATTAAGGATAAACTATTTAATGATTTTGATGGTGAAATTAAAAGTTTAGGTGCATGGGGAGGTGATTTTATTCTTGCTTCTGCATTAGATAAAAATCCAACTGAATATTTTAAAAGTAAGGGATTTAATACAATACTAAAATATAATGAATTAGCTTTATTCTAGTAGTAAAAACTTCTATTATCAACAATTTTAGCTTTAGATTCAATAACATCGATGATTAGAGTAGAAATTCTTTCTATTTCTCTATCACTGAGGGAATTTGAAATTGCTGATTCTAGATTAATATTTTCAGCAATCTGTTTAGATAAAACTCTAAGGACATATATTCCATTATTACCTTTTAAAAGACCTGATGTTTCATTTTCATCTAATGAAAATGCAGATCCAATTATGTAAGGTTCATCTCCAGCACCAACTAGAATTGGATCATTTTGAGTAACTGCAGAAGCATTTTGAAGCTCAATATTAAATTCATTAATTAAATTTTCAATACTAATTTGATCTTTATATTTTTTGACTAGATAATCATATTTCTTATCCTTTAGAATTATTTTAGAAATTTCATCTCTTGCTTCATCAACTGATGGGAGGGATTCATCTTTAAATTCAATTATTTGGGCAACTAAATATCCTGTATTTAAATTAAATCTTCTTACATCCCCAACTCTAGAATTTTTCTCATAAAGCCATTTAACTACTTGCCTAGTATTATCATATCCTGGTATCCCCGAATCAAATTCATCTGTTGAATTATAATTATCAATAAATAAATCCTGATTAGTGAAGTTTAAGGCCAAACCACTATTTGCATCAAACTCAGCTTGTGAAGCCTTTCTATAATTATTATTGGATGATTCATTGGAAGGAATTAACTCTTTAACAACATCTGCTAATAAAACTTTATTTAGATTATCTTCTCTCTTCTTATCTATCATCCTAGAAATTTTATAATAACCATCGTCAATATATGGACCAAAAACTTGGCCAATTTCTAAACCAAAAAGAATATCAGAAAATTCACTTTGTAAATCTTGTTTTGTTTTATAAATTTCCTCATAATTCTCATCTGAATATATTTCTATAAAATCAACAAAATCATCAACTTCTTTAAATCCTATTATATTTTCAACTGAATTTGTAATCTGATTATATTGAGAGAATCCATCATTAAGTTGTTCTAGATTTGCTCTAATATTGGATACGTCTATTTCAGATGGAGCATCCTCAATGAAGACATAATTAATTTTACGTGATGCAGGCTGTTCATATTTTTCATTATTTAATTTAAGAAAAGATCTAATCTCAGAGTTCTTAACTGAAATAACAGAATCAGGAACAAGATCATAAGGGATAAGAATATATTGAATGTTTACTTTATCATTTTCAAGATGATATTGAGTGTTTGACTCTACATTTGTATAAAGAATACTTGATTTAATTAAATCAAAATAAATTTTTTGCCTAGCAAGTGAAATAATTCTATCTTCTTGAGCTTTCCATGATTGATAAAGATTAGGATTTGAGGATTTTAATTGATTTACATAGTTACTAAATAAGTTAAAATCAAAAAGTCCAATTTCATTTTGAAATAATGGATTAGAAACAATTGTTTCGTCACTAGAAATTATTTGTTCAAGCTGATTTTTACCTGCATCAATTCCTAATTTTTCAAGTTCTTGATTGATTGTCTCATTTGTTATTGATTGATTCCAGGCTAGATTAGCTGCGTTGATAGTGTTAAGGCCATACAAATTTTGAGCCTGGTCTACCATCATGTTAAATAATTCGTAATCGATTTTTTCTCCATTGATTTCTCCTACAGGTACATTTGAATTAAATCCTCCATTAGATGTAAAAACACCTGATATAACAAAGGCAAATAAAGCCATACCAATAACTATAATCAAAAAAATTGATCTTTTCCTAATTTGTCCTAATATTGCCATAATAAATAATTTTCGAAAATACGATTAAGTATTTATTTATACTATAATACATCTATTTTTTTTACTAATACTCTTTCAATCTTAGATGAACTTGCATCTAATATTTTAATTAAATATTTATCAATTTTTATCTCATCTTCAATTTTAGGTATCTGTTCTTCATTAAAAACTATAAGTCCACCTAAAGTATCATAAGTTTCTCCCTCAGGTAAATCAAGATTATAGGACTTATTTAAGTACTCTATTTCTAATCTTGCAGAAAATTCAAAAACATTATTTGATATTTTTTTTTCATAATAATCGTTATTATCATGTTCATCTTCAATGTCTCCAATTAACTCCTCGATAATATCTTCAACAGTTATTATACCAGACGTACCTCCATATTCATCAATTACTACAGCAATACTCTTTCTTTGCCTACTTAGCTTTTGCAAAATATCATTTACTAACATTGGTTCAGGGACAAATTCAACCGGGATTATAATTTTTTTAAGATCTACTGGTTTTTTTAAAAAATCAAATGAATGAATATATCCGATAATTTCATCTATTGAATTAGAAAAAACTGGAATTTTAGAAAACCCTGTCTCAATCAATAGTTCCTTAATTGCTTTTAAGTCTGTAGATTTATCAACAGCAATAATTTCTGCTCTTGGGACCATAATATCTCTTGCTTTTAATTCTGACAATTCTAAGGCATTTTGAAATATTTCTATCTCACTATCAAGATTTTGATTTGAATTTTCAATTTCTTCTTCAATGTAATTTTCTAATTCGATTTTTGAAAAAGATATCATTGAGTCATCATGACTTACTCTAAAAAAAGTTTTAAGAATAAAATTTGAAATAATAGTAACTAGGCTAGTTATAGGATAAAATAATTTATAAAAAAAATAGGCTGGAATTGCAAAAATTTTCATTGAAAGATTAGAATAAATTTGAAATAAAACTTTTGGAATAAATTCTGCTGCAATTAGGATAACTAGTGTTGAGATTAATGTTTGAATTAAAACAATTGACAATTCATTTATTTCAATAGAATTTAAAAAAGGTAAATTATCGACTATAAATTGTCCCATGAAAATTCCATAAACTACTAAAGCAAAATTATTTCCAATCAACATTGTTGCAATAAATCTTGACGGATCTTTAGTAATTTTTGAAAGAATTTTTGGTATTAAACCTGCTTGATTTTTTTCAATTTCGAGATTAAATCTGTTCGAAGAAACATAAGCTATCTCCATTCCAGAAAAAAAGGCTGAAAAAAGAATACTTATTATAATTATCATTTATTTTTTTTTGAATATTTTAATCTAAAATATCTTCTAAATAACGCCATGAATATCGAAAGTATACAAAACCCCAAAAAAATATATGATCTATTTGGATCTTTATCCCAATTTTCAAATACACTAAATAAAGATATAATTGCTATAATCCAATAGATTATTTCTGAAATTAAATAATGTTTCATTGGTCAGTAATATTAATTGAACCTGTTAATTTGCCAGTTACTAAGTCGGTAAAATCTCTGTTAGAATCTAGTCTATCTGCAATAATCTTGTTGGATTTGTCAGTATACTCAAAAGAGTTTTCTGTAAATAACCATTCGTTTTCGGAATCATAATAAAGTTGTTCCGTAACCAACAACTCTTCATCAGTAGTTTCTATCACAACATTTCCTTTAAATTCTATAAACTTATATAAATTATAAATAATCGCATAATCAGACTTTATTGTTGAGGTTTTATTTTCATCATAAATTATAAGTTCAACATCATTAAAAAGTTCAGAATAATTTAAAATATCATTAGAGAAGTCAAAATGTGTTTTACCAGATATATATGATTTTACAACTGTTGAATCAGTGTAAATCATAGTAAAGTTTTCAGCAACACTTAAAGGTACTTTTTCTGATTTTCTGATTTCTGAGAGTTGCTCATTACTACAAGAAAGTAGTAATAAACTTAAGAAAATAATAGAAAAAATTCTCATTATTAGAGACTAGGGACTCTAACACTTCTATTGATCCAACACGAAAACCTTATTGTAGTGCCTTGGTTACCCTCTGTAAAAATATCGGTTTTAGTTGGAGCTCTTCCATTAAAAGCAGCAGCAGTCCTATCAGACAATCTTTTAAGAGAGGCATCTACCCTACCTGCTTTTTGAGCAGTTTGAGCAGCTAGCCAAAATACTGCTCTTTTATTAAATTGAGTATCACCACACCCATTAGCACTATCTGCATATAAATTAGAGATTAGGAGATATGCTCTTCCTAAAGATGGCTGAAATGATAATGCTTGCTCAGCATAATCTCTGGCTGAGACTCTTCTACCAGCATTTCTAAATTTTACTGCGATTTTGTATAAAATATTAGCTTTTCTATAATTATCAGTTTCTAATGCAACTGATTCTTGATAATATTTTAATGCTTCATCTGAATTTCCTTGCTTATCATTTAAAATCCCAAGATAATAGGCTGAGTCAGCAGAAGGCTCAAGGTTGTGAAGTTGTTCAACTAGAGTAACAAAAAGAGGATCATCAGAGCAATCTTTACCATCCAATCTACCAGCAGCCCTTCTAATCCATACTGGATTGTTTTTATTTTCATCAAAATTCTTTGAGTACAACGGGACTAAAATATCACATGTTGCTTCTTTAGCAATTGTCTGATCAAGTAATTGAAGGTATGATCCAACTGCATTAGAATTTGTATCATATATTCTTTTATTTCTAGTTTCAGAAGATGTTAAAGCTTCTCCAGACTCTTCTTTTTTAAGGATAACATCCAAATTCTTTGAGATGTTTGTTTTTAAAAGTTGGAATTTCTCAGTGAGTTCTTCATACTTTTCAAATAAATCTTCAAGCTCAATTTTAGTTCCAGATTTGTAGAGCTCATATCCTGTTATGAAATAGTATGCAAGTGACTTTGGATTTGTAAAACTTGAAGGGTCATTACTGAAAGCATAGTCAAAAGTATTATAGATTAATAATTTATCTTCAATTCCATTGTCGAGCATAGACTGTCCCTTGCTACTATATATTTTTCCAATTTGATTAACCCCTTTTCTATTGGGAAAGTTTTCAGCCCAACTATCATACATTTCAAGAAGTTCATTTAAATATTTTGACTTATCGTCTTCGTTTGTTGATTTCTGGATAAAATCTTTTAAAATTCTCTCTCCAAATTGATATGTAGCTACATTAAGCTTAGGACAGTTATTAATTACTATTTTCCATGGTTCATATGCAGCTTGATAGTTTTTAATTTTTGCAGATTCTGCAAAAATAGATAAGTTCTCCATACACTCATTTGTACTTAATTGAGTAAATCCTGGAATTGTAAATAATACAAAAAATAAATTTCTAAAAAAATTAAATTTTATCATACTATTCTATAGGTTTAATTATATTTTCTTTTAATAAACCAAATGTCATTAAGTGAAAGTCCTAATTTTAGCATTAAATAACTTTCTTTTAATTGGTTATCATCATCTCCTAGCTTACCAATTTCAAGTCCAAAATTAGCTTTTGAAAGACCTGACAGAGGTAATCCAAGCCCCAAATTTAAACTAATTTGATTTATAGGCAAATTATTTATTATAATACTTTTTTCTTGATTTTTAATTCCAAAAATATATTTAACTCTTTTCCAGTAACTAGTTAAGGATGAGTATTCTGGAATAAAATACCCCCCAAAAGAAAAAGAATTTGTGTCTCTAAAAGATATATTTTCAAGATTTAAAAATTTATTTTCAAAATTAGAAGACAACCTTTGACTTAATTCAAAACCTATAAACCAATTATTTTGTTTTTTAACTCCAAATCCTAGTGTCTGTGATTTAGCAATTAGTAAGTCTGTTTTTTTTAAATTTCTTGAATCAAGATCTGTTTCTACAAAGTCTCCTAATGAATTTAAATTTATAATAGCAGAAGTAGCTGTATATAGAAATTCTGAATTAGTTGATTCTAAAAATGAAGAGGGTTCAAGAATATAATTGATTGATATTTCAACTTCTTTAGATATTGGTAAATTAAAATTTGACGATAAGAGATAATTGAATCCACTGATTTCAGAAGAACTTTGTCCATAGATGCCATAGTTAACATCATTATATATATTAAATTTTTCATAATTTAATTTGCCAAAATTATAATTTACAGTACCTCCTATTGATAAATTTTTAAATAATGGTAATCCAATTGAAAAAAAGACTCTATTTATGCTTCCATCAGCTCCAAAAAGTCTAGTATCAATATTATTTGCAATATTATATTCATTAGAGGTTTGAAGATTAAATCCTGAAGATGAGTAAGGTAAAACTCCAAATCCAAATCCAAAATTTTTAGTTGGAATTCCAATAGCAATGTAATTTATATTTCCAGAATTAATTTTATCTGTAGAATTAAAATTTGACACATTAGATGATTTGTAAAAAGTTCCTACAGAGTAATTTGTTGTTAAAAGTTTTGCGAGTGATGAAGGATTTAACAAATTAAATTCAGTTGAGTCATTATATGAATTAATACCTCCCATAGAAGTATTAGAAACGTTACCTGTGAAATTTATTTCACCAAGTTCTATTATTGATAGAGGTGAGCCAGTGTTTGTCTGAGATTTTAAGTCTGAAATTAATATTAAAAATAAGAAAGTCAGTAAGCTTTTATAATTAATCATTATTTAACTTAATTATATTGTTGAGACCTATTGCTAAAAAGTCTTGGTCAGCAAAGATTGCATTTTTTATCTTATTAAGCAAAAACATTGAATCTCCACCTGTTATAATAACGTTTAGATCTGGATAATCTGTTTTTAGATTATTTATAAATCTATTTACTTCACTTATTATTCCATTTGAAACACCAATATGGATTGATTCTTCAGTATTTGTTCCAATATTTTTTTCTATATATTTAAATTCAAGTGATGGTAAATTAAATGTAAATTCACTTAAGCTCCTGTACCTAAATGATAGGCCTGGTGAGATTGCTCCACCAAAATAATTATTTGATGAGTCAATAAAATCATATGTTATACATGACCCGAGATCAATTACCAAATTATTTAGGTTAGGATATTTAAATACTGCAGCTGATGAAAGAGCTTTTCTGTCATCACCAAGAGATGAAATACTTTTATAATTGTTTTTAAAAGGAAATTGTAAATTTTTATCTGATAGACTTATTACTTTTGAATTCTTGAAGATTTTAGTTAGCTCTTTTTTGTAATCTTTTGTAACCGAAGAAAAAATTACAAAATCGATTTTTATAGATTTTGAATCATTTTGAACTTTGCTTAATAACTTACTCTCTGATACAGTCTCTCTACTTAAAATTTTTTCTTTTTTAAATAAGTATATTTTGACTCTTGTATTTCCAATATCAATTATATAATTCATAGTGAATTTTATATAAAATTAAAGAAACATTTAAATACAGCTTTATTTAAATATTAATATATTTGCGAAGCTTTTGGTACCATAGCTCAGTTGGTAGAGCAAAGGACTGAAAATCCTTGTGTCCCTGGTTCGATTCCTGGTGGTACCACAAAAAATCCTTAGAAATTTCTAAGGATTTTTTTGTATTTTAATAATACCTAAATCATAAAATTTGACCTACTATATAGATCTATTTTATTTTAAAAAAAATAAAATTTGGATGTTTAAGCTTATGGGCGCATACACATTCAATAAAAGCCTTATTAGCTCAAGAGGACTAAAATTTATAAAACTTTTTGGGACTGGCTCTAATGAGGGCTTTAGTTTGATTCCAGACTTTTCATCTTATGTAATAATCAGTTCCTGGAAAAATGATCATTACAGAAAAAAATTTATTGATGAAAATAATATTATAAATGAAATAATAAGTAGATCCTCTAAACGTGTTGAAATTAAAATTGATCCATATAATTTTACCGGATCATGGAATGGAATTAACCCATTTAAAAATTTCAGTTCATATGGTGGAGGAAAGATTATTGTCTTAACAAGAGCAAGAGTAAAGCTTAATAAGCTAATGAATTTTCTAGTTAATACTTCCTTAGCTGCAAAATCTATAAAAAGTCAAGATGGAGCAGAGTTTTACAAAGGTATTGGTGAACTTCCAATTATAGAACAAGCTACTATCAGTATATGGATGAGTGAGCAGAGCATGAGGGATTATGCATACTCTGATAAAAATCATTTAAAAATAATAAATAAAGCCAGAAAAGATAAATGGTATTCAGAAGAGCTATTTGTTAGATCTAATATTTTATCATTAAAAGAATTCGATTGAAAAAAAAAGTAATAATAATTGGTTCAGGAATTGCTGGCCTTGCTTTATCAGTTAGACTAAAGTCTAAAGGTTATAATGTTGAGGTATTTGAAAAGAATGAAAATGTAGGAGGGAAACTAAGTGATTTTTATCTCAACAACTTTAGGCATGATTTTGGACCAAAATTATTTACAATGCCGAATCTTATTGAAGATATATTTGAAGATGCAAAAGTAGATATTGATAAATATTTTAAGTATAGTAAACTTGACCTAGCTTGCAAATATTTTTGGGATGATGGTCATATATTTAACGCATATTCAGACAGTCAAAAGTTTATTGATGAAGTTCATGAAAAGTTTAATAAAGAGGGAAACAAAGTTGAGAAATACATTTTTAACTCAAAGAAAAAATTTAATCTAGTAAAAAAGATATTTTTAGAAAAGTCCCTCCATAAAATTTCAACATACCTATCATTTGATTCATTAAAAGCTATTTTAAATTTTTTACAGTTAAATATATTTATCAGTTTGAACTCATTAAATAAAAGATATTTTAGAGATGAAAAATTAATCCAGCTGTTTAACAGGTTCGCAACTTATAACGGTTCAAGTCCATATTTGACTTCTGGAATAATGTCAATTATTCAACATTTAGAGCATGACCTTGGTGTTTTTATGCCAAAAAAAGGTATATCTGATATTTCACACTCTCTGTATATTCTTGCTATAGATCTTGGTGTAAAATTTCATTTTAATTCAGAAATTGATAAAATTCTAATTAAGAATAAATCGGCAGTAGGAGTATCTATAAATAAAATAAATTATAAAGCAGATATCATAGTTTCTAACATGGATGTTAACTTGACTTATGATAAACTTTTAAAAGGATATAAAAAGCCTTCTTTTGTTGAGAATTACCAACCTTCAAGCTCAGCAATTGTTTTTTATTGGAATATGAATAAATCTTTCTCAAATATTAGTGTTCATAATATAATATTTAGTAAAGACCAGAAGAAAGAGTTTGATCATATCTTCAATAAAAATTCAATTTATGAAGATCCGACTGTTTATATCTGTTCAACATCAAAAATTGTAAAGGAGGATGCACCAGCTGGGTGTGAGAATTGGTTTATACTGATAAATTCCCCATTTGACAGTGGACAAAATTGGAAAAAGATCAAAAAAAGCTTAAGAAATAATATCATTAAAAAAATTAATTCAACTTTAAACGTTGATATAGAAAGTAATATAATTGGTGAAAAAATATTAACACCCGTTGATATTGAGAATGAAACACTTTCTAAATTTGGATCATTATATGGGAGTTCTAGCAACTCATTACAGTCTGCGTTTATAAGGCATCCTAATTTTTCAAAAAATATAAATAACTTGTACTTTTGTGGAGGTAGTGTTCATCCCGGTGGAGGAATACCTCTATGCTTAAATTCAGCAAAAATTGTTTCAGATTTAATAAACTAATATGTTAAAGTTACTTGATAATAATGAATTGAGATATTTTTCGATTTTTATTGTTTGGCTAGTAAACATTAGTGGATTTTTTGGAATATTATCAGATGAAAAAGATTTTTTTCTTTCATCTTCTCCATATGTTCTAACCATGACTTTGTTCTTATTACTAGTAAATAACACTATTGATAAAAAGTTCCTCCTTAGATTGTTTTTTATTTTTTTGTTAGGATTGAGTGTAGAAATTATAGGAGTAAATTTTTCATTTTTTTTTGGTGAATATAAATATGGTGAAAATTTAGGTGTTAAGATCTTTGATGTTCCTATCGTGATTGGTTTTAACTGGGTATTATTAATAATTTTAACTGGAAATTTTGCAAATAGAATCTTTCCAAAGTCAATTATAGGAAAAGTTCTATTTGGATCAACTATGATGATTCTGTTGGATTTACTAATTGAGATTAGTGCTCCAAAACTTGATTATTGGGAGTTTGCTATAAATCCTGTTCCTTTTTCAAATTATTTTTGGTGGTTCGTTTTCTCGATCATATTCCATTTAATATATCAATCTAATAACAATAAAGAGTTTGTAGTATCTTCAAACATTCTAGTAATACATTTCTTATTTTTTGGTCTCTTGGCCCTTTTTCTTTAGATTTATTAAAAATAAATACTATGAAATATATATATTCAATACTAGCTCTTGCATTAATGTTTAGCTGTGAGATGCCTGTTGAAGCTACTGATACAACTGGTGAGCCAGAAGGGCCACATACTTCTGCTGAATGGCAGATTTGGGCTTATTCTACAGCTGCACCTGCATATATTGCTGCAGATGCTACTGTTTTAGGACCTGATATGAGTGTCCTAAGAGAGGGAAACAATGGCTGGACATGTTTACCAGTAAATCCAAGAGGACAATCTGATCCTGAAAACGGATGGGTTGATGCTCATGAGGCAATGCCGCTTTGTGGAGATACTGAGGTATTTAAATGGATTTCTGCTTACTTATCAGATGAGACTCCAGTAATGGATAAAGATGGGTATGCGTGGATGCTTCATG
>Ga0208127_1001433_pt1 | contig 11814 bp, 12 predicted proteins | sample ETNtaG_6_FD_185751 | JGI IMG/M metagenome (GOLD analysis project Ga0208127, IMG submission 185751) | Marine microbial and viral communities from oxygen minimum zone, Eastern Pacific Ocean - ETNP201306SV45 (SPAdes) (version 2) | ecosystem: Environmental > Aquatic > Marine > Oceanic ...
GAATGTATTGAAACATCGTTATCCAATATGGTTACTAAAAAGATTGAAAGAAGCCGTAAAATCATAGCGATCGCAGAGATACAATCTCCTTCATTTGATTGGGATTACAATAACTTGATCTTTTGTGATTGTCGATACAAACTCCAATCTTAGTAGTCGACTATTATCTCTGCCTTCCGAAGACTAGGGTTATGAATACAATCAAAACACTCATTATCGTTGCCTTGATCGGATCAATCCAAATTGTGCAAGCACAGGATGACAACCCAGATTTATACGATATTGCAGGAGAGTTCGCATTTGTTCGAATTCAATATGATAGCTACTATGACGGCGGCTGGTATGGAGGACCCTGGGCCACTGACTTCCCTGCTTCCGATGAAAATTTCTTAAGGGGAGTTGCCAGATTGACCAACGTCAGAGTTATGAGCAAACCAGTTGTGCTGCGCTTTGATTCTGATGAGATATTCGACTATCCGTTCCTGTATGCTCTTGAAATGGGACGCAACGGAGGCTTGGCCTTGTCTCCCAAGGAGCTTGAAAATCTGAGAGAATATTTGCTACGAGGCGGTTTTCTCCTGATCGACGACTTCTGGGGAGTTAGGCAGTGGGATGCGTTTTATGCAGATTTCTCTCGTATATTTCCGGATCGTGAGCTCGTCGAGCTGAATGCAGATCATGAAATTTTTCACACTTTCTATGATATTGATGGACCTCAGATGATACCAGGCAGAGGTGGTCGGCAGGGCTTTGGACAAGCTGGTATAAATAACGCAACAAATCACGCTATCCTCGACGACGACGGTAGAGTAATGGTTCTGGTCAATTGGAATTCAGACATGGGCGACGGCTGGGAACATACCTACGATCAGTGGTATCCAACGGAGTACGCAAACTCAGCATATCGACTCGGGATAAATTATTTAATTTACTCACTCACTCACTGAGAAACTCGCCACCACGAATACCACTATTGTCAAATAGACATTAGCTGCCTGCTTCTTCCTCCGCATCCATCTCTTGACGCCTGTATCCTCCGAGGATTCCCTGCAGACCATAATTGCCCTCATGACAGGCATACTCATAAAGTTTGGTTTCAGTGGAGTTAAAAGAGATCTCCCCACCCCAACTCTCAGTGTAGAAAACTGGATCAATCACCTCAAACTCATAAAAGATTTGTTGATCAGAGTATCGTGTAAATTTCTCAATGATCCGACCTTGGTCTGATAAAGATGCCATCATGCGGGCCTTCTGTTGTGGATGGAGATTGACGGTTTCCACAACAAGAGTATCTCCATCCCACCAAGCAATCGAATCACCCATCCATTGTTCAATCGCTTTTGGACGATGATCACCATTGATCGGGATAACGCGAGCATCGTGCACCATTTCCACAAGAATCATCACGTAATCTTCAGTTTGGACTATTTGGTACATATTGTTGTAGAGAACACTATTCATCGGAGGTCCAGAGGTACTTCCAAAACCAATTAGACAGCGCTCTGCTAGGGGAGCACCCTCAGGACCGCCGTAACCAGAAAATTTTTCGTAGGCTGCCCGCCTCTGTTGATTTACCTGCTCGGAATAGGGAATTCTGCCGTCATCGGGGAAAGTAATCCAAGAGCTTCTGTACTCACCTCGAACGTTTCCAAACTGAGTCCCTGGATCGACCCAAAAGGCATTATATCCTCTGCCTCTTGCCAAATCAGTGCCATCGGGGAGCTGGCCCTGCACCTGATTGTCATCTGTAGCCTGACGAACGTTCTGATGATTGTTATTAGTTAGTCGTGCTACTTCATCGAAAGGAATAGTCAGACCGAAATCTGCTAGCTCACGAGATCGCTGCATGGTAGTGATTGATGCATTTGTCCAATAACCTTGTAAGTCAGGCTTACCAGATTCGGTTCTAGGCGGTTCATAGCCCTGCGACAAAACCGATTGGCCTGTAAGCCAAAAACTAATGATTATTATTAGTCGATTAAATTGCATATTTGCCTCCAGTGCTAGTGACTTCGTGAACGAAAGGGTACGGCCAAACAAAAATCAAGTCTAGCACGATTATCTCCATCACATGGGTTCTTCGAAAAATTCCGAAATCTAATTATTTTGTTTGTATAGGACATTAACCGGTGAGGGGCCGAATGATATCCACGTCGATTGCAGTGAGGTTTGACTTGCGTCACCTAACGTCCAATCACAAACTCCGCTTGGGAAAATAGCTTCTAGCTCTCGATATTGATCGGGTGTAAACCCAACTCCATAATCAGACGAGCTGAGCGGTCGTAGCTGACAGGTCACAATATCATTAGATAATGGAGCTCCAGCCACGTGTCGGGGGGTTAAATACGCTGGATATAGGTTATTGCAGCGAGAATCACCTCTGAATGTTTGAAGCTCCTCAATCTTAATGAAGGCTCCATCACTTTCATGCCAACAGGCGTCGTTTAAAGTTAACGGTCGATTGTCGACAACTTTCTCCTCTAAGGTTAAATCTCTTTGGTCTGATTTTATCTCCAGAAGCCACTCGTCCATCGCCTCGAATAACCCACGCAAACTATTATCACTTTCTTCTAACCCCCAGCCACCACCTATCTGCATAACTTGGTTATCTGCATGGCCATTTGCCTTGATTAACCGTTCCCTGGTTGAGAATTGGTGAATGAGCATATGAATATTTCCTTGCGTATCATGATCCATATGATTCCTGTAGTCGATAATAGCGGTGGAAGCTAAACCTCCTCCTCCACTTAAAATTCTTCCTGACTCTATTGCGCGTTTTGCGGCCTGAGCGTCAGATTTATGTCGAGCAGCAATGTGGTTCATGTCACGATCAAACCCACCGATATCTCGATTCAAATCAATAAACTGCCGAGGGCTAATTAAGTGCTGGTTTAAGGCACGAAGGCCATACTGCACTCCAACATTATCAAGTGGTCGCTGAGACTCGAGTTCATCAGGGACTCTGTTGTAGACGTTGACGGCATGATCATAAACAGTGGGTCTAAATCCCTGACTGTTTGAGAGACTGTAGCGTCGCTTCTCTAAATCTATGTCCACGACTTCCCCACCCTGTTCTTCCAACGATTCTGATGGATCATATAGAGGATCTAGCCGAGCTGCTCCTCTGGATAGATTCGGAATCGATTCCCAAACTCCGAAACCAGAAACTATTCTTTGTTGCTCCTTGCTGAAACCTTCAGGATCCACCTCAGTAAAGTAGTGGTGCAGAAGTCGAGCATCAGCTACTGAAAAGATTGTAGCCGAAGTAACATCTGGGAAGCTTGCACCAACTATTATTCCATCAAAAACACCCGGGTAGTTATCTGCTGTTTGATGGGACTGATAAGAACCCCCTGAGGTACCCGTACCAACAGTATAGTTTGGAACTCCGTAATGTTCGATAAACCGCTCTTTCACCATAATGTGAGTCTCTGAGGCCAGCAAGTCATTACAATTTTGACCGAAGACATTTAGAGAGGAAGACACTACTGCAAATCCAAGCTCAAAGAGTTCTCGTCTCATAACTCCACCCGTTCTATTCCCTTGTCTAAACCAACCTCTGCGGCAACCACCCCCATGTGTATAGACTAATTTTCCATTCCAGTGATCACTTTTAGTCCATGGATCCAGCTGCTCGTTCACTTCATCGTGGAGCAAGGCAATTTCGTAAATTGCTCGATTTACTACACCAGTCTCAACTCGGACAACGAAGGGTTTAAAACCTACATCTCGTATTGAAATATAACCAAGGTCACTCGGTGGATTAATTTCATAAGTTGGTTGCTAGTTCTTGTAGGTGTCATCGGTATATGACCAATAGACATATTCAACTTGAGTTTCCACACTACACTGTTCATCCATCGATTTTGGAAGCGCACCCCCTGACACTTTATCAAATACATCGGTTTCACATAAAAAAGGTTTCTCATGAGGCCCAGATATAATGGGGCCGCTGATCGGATAATTAGTTAACGTTAAAGCCTTGGTGTAGTTTTTCTCTGAAGAAAACACAAGGAGCTCACTTTGTCCTATAGGTAAACCTTCCAACAGAGCTTGCGACGAGCTGGGCGTAACGGAACGAAATAGCGAGCTGACATCCCGCCCGTTTATACTGTAATTTAAGAGTTTAATATCTAATACAGGATTTACGCGAACCTCAAGCAACACATCACCACCAGTTACCAACCATGGTTTCGTTGACAGGGTCTCGATCTCAATATAATCATGAGCATCAGGAACAATAGAACCCGACGTAGTGATTTGTTCATCAGTCGAGCAGTAAGTTAAAAACACCATTGATACCAGAAGGTAACAAAACTTTAAAACCTGCATGACAAAACCTTTTAAATTCTGAGTTGTCGGAGCAACTCTATATTTTGGCCTTACATAAAAATCTGGCTGACCAATCTCATAGCAAGTATTTTTGACGATTGTTTTTAGTTTCTTCTTAATCCAATGGTAGAATATCATCTTGTGAAGCATATTCACTTAAAAATTTAGTCTTTTTGCTTGGATTTGAATATGAATGCGAAGGATCAAATAGAGCTCGTGGATGCGACCGAACCGAGCAACGTCACAATAGATAACAAATGTGGCAAGTGCACAAAGTCAATTTGTTGCAATTCAATCAACCAAAAAATCCCCACCCCTAAATCGAAGGAAGACTTCGACCACTTGCTTTGGCAAGTATCTCATGAAAATATCAATGTGTTTAAAGACGCAGACGGCTGGTTTTTGCATATCTTCACAAATTGCAGTCACTTGTTACCTGGCGGTGTTTGCAGCATCTATGAAAACAGACCCTGGGTTTGCAGAGAATACACCAACGATTTCTGCGAGTTCGATGAATCAATCAAGGATGCCAGTGAACTCTGGTTTTCAAGTCATAAGAAACTAGAAAAGTATTGCCGCAAAAGATTCAAAAAGTGGAAGAAAAGATTTGAAATTTACAAGTAGGTTAAGCCAAAGCATAACGATTCATGGGTGCCTTGCAGCTATTTGCCTCTCCTGTTCGCTACTAATGGCGCAAGAAATCAGCCTTGAGAATAGAATTGACTTAATAAAGACCACACTCAGTACGCTCGATACCTCAGCCGCAGAGTGCATCGATCAGTTAAATTCCAGATCCAAAAACGAGAGTAAATGTGTCGATTTTATGGCTCACATTGACGGTCAGACCACGACGGATTTGATCTCTAATTGCAACGCAGTAAGAAGTTGGCGTGAAGATTATGTGGAAAACACGATCACCTCAAATACAAGTGCCGAGACTAACCTGCAACGCATGAGAGACGTCGAGTTTTTTTGTGGTGAGAATTTTTTACAGAAGCGAACAACTTATGTTTCTGCCGCTTTCGAATTGCTAAACGACAAGCAAAGTCAAGCGTTTTCGAATTTGTCCATCAGCCGACGTATTTCTGAACTACAATTTATCAATGTCCAGGACAAGGAACGCAGATCTCTTCAAGAATCCATGCTGCTACAAAATCAGAGACAACAATCTGAAAATGATAACCGAAGAAATGAACTCCAAAGAGAATTAATTCGCCAGCAAATCAACTCCGTACCCTATCCACAAAACTAACCATTAATGCAAGACTATAAAATCATTATTGGGCAGTGATGCTGCAGCAGGAAAACTATAATCGTTTATCATTATATTTTCAGTAAAACTATACTCCGCATTACTTCCATCCTTGTTTAACAATTTCAGATTGAGACGACCTCCACGTGAGTGACTTATTGCCTCACCCCAAACTATAAGTTGCTCTCCGATTTGATTAATGGCTAATGCTGGATTTTTCTGACGCGTTTCAGAGAAAGGCGCTCCGACAGCAGAGGCGGGATTTTGAGACATTAATTCCATTCTCATAATTCGGTTTTGTGTCTCAAAAACTAACCACCGCTGCTCTCCCATTCTCCCAATATCATTAGTACTTAAAGGACAAAATGAGGCTTCCCACTCTTGTAACTCACTCATCTCCCCATAAAAAGCGCCAGTTATTCCTTGACTTATATTCTCTAGTGTCAATACCTGCATGTGCCTTCCGACCCCATCGATCGCCGAACGGTAGCCTATAACTAAATCTGAAGACCCTGCATAGTCGGCCGCTAGAGAGCAACACGCGCAAGCACCCAAGTCAGGATTACTTACCATAACTTCATCACCAAACGTCTTTCCATAATCATCTGAAAACCGAGCAAACATTGTTCTCTGATGTTCCTCTGTCAATTTGCCTGCACCCCAAACCAAAGCAACACTCGATCCGATAGATGCAATATCACCCCCAGCATCAATTCCCTCCTGAAAAACACTTACCATGGATCTCTGAGTTTCAAACATGGTGCGCTCGGGATTTGATCTTGAATAAATCATCTCAGAGGTTCTAGGGTAATACCAAAAGGCATGCACCCTGCCGTCTTCGCTGATGGCCATCGAAGCCCTTGCTATAGAAAAGGTCTGCATCGAAAATGCAGAACTGGAGACCTTAACTGGCAGACTAAATTGTCCCGTTTCGTGATCATAACTGCGGTAATAGAGATTCCCTTCACGAGAGGCTGGACGATTAATCCGCTTCTTAAAATAGAGTAGATGGACATTGCCGTTGTCGTCTACTGATAATCGAGGTTGGAGCCCTTGATCTGGCGTCGGTTGAATAATTATTTCTGCGAATGCAACACAACTGTTCACAAAAAATAGAATCGCGAAAAAAATGGTTCTAAATTTGATTAACACAACTCTGCTCGTCTTGGAGTGGAATATAGTTCCATTTTAAGGCAGACTTTACAGTCTTTGCTAGTGAATAGGTAAAAACAATGAACTTAGATGGAGTTTACCAATTAAGAAGGTTACTTTTCTTGCTTGGCTTCCTTTTACTAGTTGGATGTTCAAACGAGCAATCGGAAGAGCTGGCCGCCGCTGAAGCTGTGTACAACACCCAACTCGACACCCAACAGATAATGAGTTTGGTACTTGAACCTGCTTCGGATATCCTCTGGGATTCGGCCGGTTGGGTGATGGATGCGGCAGGGTATGAGGACCTATATCCCACCACAGATGAGGGTTGGGATTTCGTCCGAGCTCAAGCCGCAATCGTTGTTGAATCTGGCAACATGCTTGCACTACCTGGAAGGGCTGAAGACAATGACGCATGGATGATTTATTCCGAAGGTTTGAGCGAAGCTGGACTATTAGCTATGAAGGCCGCAGCCGAGCAGAATGAAGAAGATTTTTTTCAAGCGGGCGCACAACTTTATAGCGTCTGCACGGCCTGTCATCAAGCTTACAATCCAGATATTAATAGTCGATTTGTTGACGGCAGCACACAATAGGTATCAACGAAAAGGTAACTGAGTCTCATGTTTTTGTTGCGAATATTCTCTTTTCTAATACTAACAACACTTCCAATACTCGCGACTGGTCATACGATCGAAGGCTCTGATGCTAACTTCGTTCAAGCAATTGATGGGCCTGCAATATTCCCGTTCATCTACTTGGGAGCCAAGCATATGATCACAGGATATGATCACTTGCTTTTTTTAGTTGGTGTGATTTTCTTCCTCTATCGGCCAAAGCACGTAGTTCAATACGTTACCTTATTTGCAGTTGGGCATAGCATAACTCTATTGGCGGGTGTTTTAGGAAACATTTCTGTGAACGCTTACATAATTGATACCATCATTGGCTTGTCAATTGTTTATAAGGCGTTTGAAAATATCGATGGTTTTAAGCAGCTATTTGGATTTGAACCAAACACGAAGATCGCGGTTTTCATATTCGGACTTTTTCATGGGCTTGGACTCGCAACTAAACTTCAAGAATTCACGATTTCAGATAATGGACTTGTTACAAATATAATTAGTTTCAACATAGGAGTTGAAATAGGACAAATACTCGCGCTATCAGCTGTTTTCATCCTACTCAGTATTTGGCGAGCAAATTCCAGTTATTTGAAGCACGCGTTCTTAACGAATACCGCTCTTATGACCGGCGGATTCCTGCTGGCTGGATATCAGTTGAGTGCCTACTTCATATTACCTCCTGTGTGATTTTTTGGAGAGATTATGGCTAATAATGAGGATCTAACATCAAGTCCGCCCTCCAATAGAAGTATTCTGATTGGACTTGGTGGCGGAATAGTATTGGGATCGGTAATCCTCGTAACCACTATTTTACCGGCAGAGTTTGGAGTGGATCCCCTTGGTGTCGGTAATCTTCTGGGTCTTACAGAGCTGTCACGGGCGGAGAATCCATTTGAAGAACAATTGCTGAATCATCGATCAGACTACGTAGAATTCGAATTGGGGCCTTTCGAGTCAGTGGAATATAAATACACTATGGACCTCGACGCACCGATGGTCTTCACTTGGTCTTCAGACGAAGAGCTCTACTACGACATGCATGCTGAACCGGCAGGTTTAGGTGAAGAGTATGCTGAAAGTTTTGAGCAAGGAAACGGAATAAGCAGAACAGGTTCTTTTCATGCTCCATTCGCCGGTATACATGGATGGTTCTGGGAAAATAGGGGCTTGAGGACCGCAAAGGTTCAACTCTACGCAGCGGGATTCTTCTTAGATTCGACCGTCTTTAGAGATGGCGGTGATTACAGCCGAGTGATCGAACCCGTCATTCAACGTTAAATTTAGAACATATATTTTTGTTCATAAAAAAACCCGGTCCTTTCTCAAGGACCGGGTTTTTCAAAAAGTAATATACTCGCTACTGCTCGGTGACGTCTGAGCCGTCTCTTGGAGCTCCAGTTCCAGAGGAACCCATGAAGAGCTTCCGTCCATCTGGGAAAGTGATGTCACGCCCATTTGCACGACATGTTGGCTCACAGAGTCGGTCTTTGCTCTGATATCCTGTCACAACGATATCAGTACCCCTTTGCAGTGAGTTCCGGTTTATGCCCCTTCGTAATAGGGTATTAGGCGTCCCACCTTCAACCATCCAAGGACCCGGATCTCTAGTTGCTTCAGGATCATTATTGTCTAGGTGAATCCACGTGTGAGGATTGATCCACTCGACTCGAGTAATTGGACCGCCTAGGCGAACAGGCAGATTTGCATCAAACTCAGCCGAGAACGCGTGATGAGCAGTTGTAGCTGGTGGCTTGATTGCGACTACACCAACGGCTGTAATCGCCGCTAACGCCAGAAGTTTAATTTTCATATGTTTTCACCTTTATATCAGTAAGTTAGGTTGCCATAGATTCCTCAATGCAACCCGAAACATTGACTTAGCTCTATTCTACACAAGGGCCCGCTAAATTTCCAAGCGGAAATATACAAATTTGCACCCTTTTCGACCAAGCGCTAGTTATTTAACTCAAAATTGAGCTCACCCTCACGGCCCTTCCTGTATCTGCCGTACATCAGTTCCTCAACAAATTCTACGCATTTAAATTGCGGTAACTCATAACCTTCCTCAAGTCGACGATAAAGAGGAAGTTTAATAGTCCATGGCTCAGTGAATGTCTGAGGGTCTTCAATTGTCGCCTCGTACTCAATAACATTCTCCGAAACAAGATTCCATCGTTCGGTAACCTTCATTTCGTAGCTGTGGAAGTTACCCGCTCTATCGAACCAAGTCCTTTCGTCTTGGCCCGTTACCTCCACCACCCAGGTATCCCCTTCCCAGTAGCCAAATGACTGACCCATCCATGAGTCGACGGGCGCTGGACCAGGATCCTCTAGAAATATATTTCTAACAGCACCCGCGAAAGAATAAGCAATAAAGAACGCACTTTCACTCTGGAAAATTTGAAAGGGATGAGGCTGATAATTTGCTCGCGGTACACCCGGCATATAGCACTTGATTTCCGGATCCATCGTCAAATAATTTTCACGGTTTTCCTCTCGCCTGGCCAACATCTCCGGTCGGTAAGGGATTTCACCCCCCTCAACCACGCCAAAACTTGCCGGAACTGCTCCAACAGCTCCTAAAGCGACTACTTCAGGCCCTGGGACAGGAACAAAATCGCCGGGAACAAGATGATTGGCAGCCTTAGGTGCGGCCGGCTCAAGATTGTCATTTGCATTCATAAGGGCTTGCCAGATTCCATTGAAATCAGGCTTACCACTCGGAGTTCTTGGTATATCATTATTCATTGCTTCGGCGGCGGAAGCCACTTGAGCTGATTGAGACTCTCCCATCGTAGGGTTTTCTGCTGGCGAGCAACCCACTGCAAGCACCGCAATTACTGATAGCAGCCATAGATTCTTCATAGTTCTACCTTTTTTGCTTTAATTAGTATTACTAAATGGTATATCTGAGTAATCGGATATAATCACAAATCCCCCATGGTGTCTAGGATACGAGCCATTCCAGTATGAAAATTTCGCTCAGAATCTAGTGATGAACTGAATCCCGACTTGTATCAAATTTTCGATATAAAAATTTACGAGTTGGTGTTTCAACCCATCGGTAAATTAAGTGGGAAATCAAAATAAGGAAAACTAAAAGCAACAATAGATGTAGAGGAAAAGTGATACTCTGAGGAATAATATTCCACAGCTGAAACATCTCCATCAAAGGCCAATGCAAGCAATAAAGGACATAACTTATTCCCCCTGCCCAAAGACAAACCTTATTCGCAAAGTCCGTTGGGTACCAGTGAGCGCGCGATAACGAAATAACTAGTAGTGCAACGATAGGTACGCCCGAGAAAAACATGCTGTACTGGTAAGGAATGTATTTTTCTCCTACAACGTTGATCGCAATAAAAGCCAAGACAGTCAATAGCAGAGGCAAAAGATTAAGCTTCTCTTTCGTTGTTATAGGCGGGAGCAGGACAAATGCCTTATACAACAACATACCAAATACAAACTCTAAACCGCGAATCGCGGGATTTGTATAGATAGGAACGTTTAAATTCATGACATCATAAACTTCAACATCGGGTAAGAAATATTGAATCAAGAGAAATTGAAATGCATATCCGATAAAAAGTGCTGCAATGATTCTCGGGAAGCTGTTAAAGGGTCTTAAAACAAATAGCAAGACAGGGAATGCGAGATAGAAATATACCTCTAAAACAAGAGACCAAAGCGGGCCGTTAAATACCAATTTGAGTGTTTCAATGCTGCTAAGAGATTGACTAAAGGTTAGATGCTTCAAAGTAGTGCTTAACCAAAACTGAAAGTCCTTCGTTTGTGGTAAATCATAAGAGATTTCAAAAGGCCTTCTTACTTCAGAAAAAAATCGCTCATCCAAAACAGAAAATCCGATTGAAACAAACAGCGCCGAAATAACAACCGCCAGGAAATAAGTGGGGTAAATTCGAATAAAACGATGGATGTAAAAACGTTTTAAGTCTGAAGGTGAACTCAAATTTGGATAACTGTAGGTGATGATGAACCCACTTAAAACAAAAAACCAGGAAAGTGCAGTTGTACCGAACGCACCGTAGACAACAAAGTCCCCAAATATTATTTCATAGTGAACAAACACCACGAGAAGAGCAGCAAACAGCCTAAACAAATCCAAGATTGGTATGATTTGTTTTTGACTAACCACGGTGATTATGGAGAATCGTAAATTTCACGCAGTAATCTGCCTTCTTATCATCCAGCGATCGATTGCCAATTGGCTACTAGGTACTCCGCAGTTCTCCACGACAAAGCCTGAACGGTTAACGTCGGGTTACGAGCTCCACTTGTACCCATGACAGAGGCTCCCAAAACACCTAAATTTGGCACCTCATGGGAAAATCCCCAACGGTTTACTACATTGGTTTCTTTGTTGTCGCCCATGCGAGTACCCCCGTATGCATGAGTGGAAGCCCCCATAACAGTGCCGAGACCTGTTTTTAT
>Ga0208127_1001439_pt1 | contig 11799 bp, 11 predicted proteins | sample ETNtaG_6_FD_185751 | JGI IMG/M metagenome (GOLD analysis project Ga0208127, IMG submission 185751) | Marine microbial and viral communities from oxygen minimum zone, Eastern Pacific Ocean - ETNP201306SV45 (SPAdes) (version 2) | ecosystem: Environmental > Aquatic > Marine > Oceanic ...
AATAAAACAGATATTAAAAACATCGATGGTATAAATTGTAAATTTAGTTTATTCATTTCTTTTTAGAAGGCTTCTAATTTTTTCTTTCAATTCTTTATGGTTTGTTTTTTTATTGATATCTATTTCATCAACAATTTTTGCTGGTTCACCATTTAAGATGATCAATTTATTTGAAATCTTTAATGCCTCATCTATATCGTGAGTAACTAAAACAACAGATTTATTATGTTTTTTTAAGATATCAATTAGCCAATCTTGCAAATCATCTCTTGTTATTGAATCAAGAGGGCTAAAAGGTTCATCAAGTAGCAATATTGGCCTACCAGTCAAAAATGACCTGATTAGTGAAACTCTTTGCCTCATCCCTTTAGATAACTGGTGAGGATACTTTGATTCAGAACCTTTTAAGAAAAAGTCTGACATAAGTTTTTTTGCAACCGGATAAGACTTTTCTTTTTTTACACCAGATAATTCAAGAGAAAAAACAGCATTATCAATCACGTTTTTCCAAGGAATTAATAAATCTTTTGATTGAGAAAAAGCAAAATTTTCTTTTGCATGGGAAGTTTTAGAATTCAAATTAATACTTCCATCAAATTCTTTGTCGATTCCAGAAATTACATTTAAAAGTGTTGTTTTTCCAATACCACTGGGACCCAATATTGAAATTATTTGATTTTCATGAAGGTCAAAACTAATTTTTTCAAAGATTACTTTATCTTGATAAGACTTCTTTAGGTTTTTAACTTTTAGAATCGAACTCAATAAATTTTCCCTTCGCTGGCATTATCCAGAAATCAGGTATTACGGGTCGGTAAAGATTTACTTTACCCTCTCAGCAATGTGCTCCCCCCTTAAACTAATGCAATATTATTTTATATTATTTGTAATATCAAGGGAGAAAAATAAACTAAAAATATGTTTAATAAAGATGAAAAAGAGCATACATGCATCATATGTGGTGCTAAAATTTTAGATGTACACTGTAAAATCAAATGTCAAAATTGTGGCTATATAAGAGATTGTTCGGATCCTTAAAATGAAATTAATTTTTAAAAATAAATATCAAACTTTTTTGACAATACTTTTTTTATTTTTAATATCCTGCTCGGATCAAGTTGAAAATAACTTAACTGCAAATGAAATTATTACAAATTCTTCTTCAAGGGTATCTGAATGGAATTCATTTAGATTTAGTTTAGAGCACGAAGAAGGATTAACAAGCCTATCTAGTGGTTCTTATCAACTCAAATCTGCAAGGGGGGAAATAATACTACCAAGAAGAGTTAGTTTAGAAACAAATGCAATCACGTTAGGTCAATTAATCAAATTGGACGTTATATTAATTAATGAAAAAAGTTACTGGACAAATCCTATAAATCAAAAATGGAGTGAAATTCCTCAAGGCCAAAGTCCTTTTGGGACATTTGATGTAGGTGAAGTGGTAAAAGATATATTATCAAACATAAATAATCCTGTTTTGGGGGATCAATCAGGAAATAAAATAAAAATATCTGGAGAAGTTGCTGCTGTTATTTTTGAACCTTTAGTTGGAGTATCTGATAAATCAAAAATTGCTGATGTTGTACTTGAAATAGATTTAAGTAACATGAATGTTCTTTCTGCAAGAATTGAAGGAAAGGTAAATCCTTTAGATGAGGATAACGTAATAAGAATAATCGAAATTTGGGACGTTGATTCCGATTTTGAAGTAAACCCTCCTTTCTAATGAAAAAAATATATTCATATTTTTCTGACTATATTTTGTTGTTGCCATTTTGTGCAGGTGTTTTTCTTGGGGCTGATGACCAAACAAAGGTTGTAACTATTCTTCCGCAGATTATGATTGATTTTGAAATTCCAGTTACAAGCTTAGATATTGCATCCTGGCTTATAACAATTTATTTAATTGGATATACCGCAATTATGCCTTTAACTGGAAGGCTTTCAGATAAATTTGGTTTTAGAAATTTATTTTTAGCTTCATTATTTATTTTTTTAATAGGTTCTATTTTAACTGCATTGAGTCCAGAAATTTCAAAAATTTTTCATAGAGAACCAAATGTAAATTGGATTTTAGCTACAAGGTTTATTCAGTCTATTGGTGGTGGAGCATTAGTACCTATTTCAATAGCTGCTGCAGGGTTCTTATTGCCTAGAAAAAAACTTCCCATTGCATACGGCATTATAGGTGCAAGTGCTGAAGCTGGAGGTGTATTTGGACCTTTAGTAGGTGGTTTTATCACTCAAATATCATCTTGGGAATGGGCCTTTTGGATAAATATTCCTCCAACTTTATTAATAATGATTTGTTTAATAATTTGGATTCCAAAAAATAAAGTTCAAGATATAAAAATTGACTACCTAGGATCTTTTATTTTCTTTATTATCATTTCATCAATAACAATTGCATGTGCTCAAATATCAAAATCAAATAGCCTATTAATTTTATTCTTAATAGCAAGCATAATATTTATAATTTTTGGAATTTTGAGATATAGGTCAGGAAGCGAATTTATTGTACCTAGAAAAATAATAAAAGATAAATTATTTTTAATTTCAAATCTTACCCATTTCTTTATTGGAATTGGATTAATTATAGCTATAATAACTGTTCCAGTAATGGCCGAAACAATCATGGGGGCGTCACCATTAGAAGGTGGATTAAGACTTCTAAGATTGACAATTGCTCTTTCAATTGGAGCTTTTTTAGGTGGAATTTTGACTGAAAGAATTAATTCTAAAATACCTTTAATGATTGGATTTATATTAATTTCTATTGGTTTTTATTTTATGTATGGGTGGGGATTAGATATTAAAGACCCAAGTATGACAATACATTTATCTTTACTAGGATTAGGCTTTGGAGTTTGTATTTCTCCAATTACTTACTGTGCAATGAAAAATATTCAAGACACTGAAAGAGGATCTGCATCGTCAATACTTACTTTATCAAGAATGCTTGGGATGACAATTGGCTTATCTTCTCTTACGGCATGGGGAACTACAAGATTTTCTCAACTTACTAGTGATCTAGAAGGTTTTTCACTTGACCCTTTAGCACAACAAGAATTGACTGATGTAACTCTAAATTCTGGGTTACAAGTATTTCAGGAATTTTTTCTAATAGGATTAGTAATTTGCATAATTTCAATTCCTATTGGCTACATAATGACATCAATTAAAAATTAATTAAAATTTTCCTTTTTTTTAGCTTGTTTTACTTCACTATCTAATCTTTGCAATTCATATTCTTCGTGATCAGTAAAATTCATCAGCTCATAAAAATTTGAATGTCCAGCAATATCTTTTATTTGATCATGCATTTTCATACAAACTTTCCTGTAAGAGATGTGCCCTTGCTTAGCTGTACGCAATTCAATTAAGTGAAATGCTTGTCTCACATTCATTGTAATTGAATATCTAATATTGTGGCCAAATAAGAGTGCATACTCTTTAAGATGAGGTGAACTTATTTCAAATTTTTCATATAGTTCTTTAGATTTAGTTATCAATTCTTTGCACTCCTTTTCATATGGAGTCTTTTTTACTTCATCAGGGAAATTAAATCCTAATTCAGGATTCATTTTTTGCCATTCTATTGTCATTAACCTATGTCTTTGAAGGTCTCTAAATGATCCATAATCAGACAGTATGTCAAAAGTATAATAAGAATTTTCAAACGCTCTTCCAGGTTTATGCCTTCTATTTTTCCTGACCCCAGTATATTTATTTAGAATATTTTTTATTTCATCATCAGGCATTTTATTAACAATTTGCTTTAAATCTTCAATTGATTTTTGAGAAGATGAATATAAGCAATAAGCAGCAATTTTTCTTTCAGCATCATTTTCAAACTCTACAAGATTTACTTCTGGAGCCTTAGATGGTGAATTATTTAAATTTTCCAGAACATAATTATCTATGTTGTCTTGGTTATTTTTCAGATAATTTGACCACTCCACGCCCCTACTTTCAACGTCAACTCTTTTCAAAAAAGAGGGTATGACCTTTCTTAATTCAACGAGAATCATGTCTGCATAATTTCTTACTTCTTCTGATTTATGTATTCTCATTTTCATCAACATGTGTTCATATGCTTGCCCACTGGCAAATATACCAACATTTGAAATTGTAGAAGAAGGTAAAAAGTACCTTGCAACATCACAAGCTTTAGCGCGGATAGTGCCATTGTATGCTTGCAATGAAACTGATTCTTCTTTAGGAAACTCAACTTTGTAAATTTCAACAAGACTCCGAACAACTTTTGAATACGTTTCAAAAATAGTATCCATTGTTTCTTCATATTCTTTTTTTAAATTTGAATTATTTAGTTCAGGTGGAGTTATATACCTAAATTTGTCTCCAATTTTTTGATCATAATAGATATATCTTGTACTTTGTTCTAAATAAGAGGCAATTCTTCCCCACTCAAGAATTTTAGTGAGAATGTTTGATGCCTGTTCGCAAGCTAAATGAGCTGAACCTAGTTGAGCAACAGAGTCATCACCATATTGAGTAAAAACCCTTTCATATAAACTTTCTGCCTTTGAACTGTCTATTTCAATTGAGTCACCCAGATTACCTTCACTCCAAAATTCATCCAAAAATAATCTCCTTAAAGATTTGGAAGACCTGCTATATCTTGCGTATAGTGCTCCTTTTACAACTTCAGGCATATTAATTAAGCAAAAAACAGGTTTATCTATATTTGAAAAGTGGTTTAATAAGATATCTTTTTCTTCTGTTGTAAATTCTTCTTGAAAATACATACTACCCAAAAATTTGATCTGGGTTCTCTAGTATTTGTTTCAATTCACCTAAAAACATTGCTGCTTCAGCACCATCATTTACTCGATGGTCAACAGAAAGTGTCATCTTCATAATTTTTGATATAACCATGTTTCCATCTTGGACTATTACTTCATCGTTTGCTTTACCGACAGATAATATTGCAGATTGAGGTGGAACAACAATTGCCACAAATTCATCAATATCAAACATACCTAAGTTGCTGACACTAAATGTTGCCCCATTATTTTCTTCTTGAGTTAATGGTGATCCACTTCCTTTAGCCCTGCTTGCAAGATCTTTTGCAGCATTTGATATTTCCATCAAACTTTTTTCTTCGCAGCCTAAAACTGCAGGAACAATTAGTCCAACAGGCAAAGCAATTGCCATGCCAATATTTATATTTTTATGCTCAATTAAACTATCTTGATTAAAGGAAGAATTAAATTTAGGGAATTTCTTTAAAGCTTGGGTAACAGCAAATAATATTATGTCATTTACAGATACCTTGACATTATTTTTTTCGTTAAATTCTGATCTTTTCTTGATCACTTCAGTCATATTTGCACTATTACTTATGTAAAAATGTGGTATTTCAGACTTACTTTTAGAAACAACACCTGCGATTGCTTTCCTCATTGGAGTCAGAGGAATGTTTTTAGATTCACTACTTGCTTCATTTGTATCTCCTCCTGGAGAACCCCCTTGTGCTGCAGCCTCAACATCTTCTCTTGTAATTCTTCCTCCAGGACCAGTTCCACTTATAGCACCAAGATCAACGCCTAATTCAGTGGCTAACTTTTTTGCAATTGGGCTAGCTTTTACTTTCACATTACTTGATGAAGAAACTGATTCAGGCTTATTTTCAACTTGAGGTGAATCATTAGCACTTGGTTCACTAGATTCACTCTGCGAAGAAGAAGTTTCAGGAACATCATCACCTTCATCGCCAATATATGCTATTAAATCTCCAACTGGTACGGCTTGGCCTTCTTGAACAATAATTTTTTTTAAAATTCCATCGTTATAGCATTCCATTTCAACAACTGTTTTATCGGTTTCAATTTCAGCTAACTTATCTCCCCTTTTGACTTCATCACCTTCTTTTTTAAGCCACTTTACAATAGTTCCTTCTGACATATCAGCGCCCATGCTAGGCATTGTAACTTCTGAAATCAATTTAACCTCCTTGGTTATAAACTATAGCCTTGTTCAATTTTGTTCATAATTTTCGGGACACTCGACATTGCATGCTGTTCAAGCTTTCTATTATAAGGCCATGGCACATCTTCACTTCCCACTCTAAGAATTGGTCCATCTAAATAATCACCACTATCCTCATTTATGTTTGTAGCAACTTCTGCCATAACTCCACCATTTTTTCTTGCTGTATCAAGAAGAAGTGCTCTTCCTGTTTTTTGAACAGATTTATTTATCAAATCATAATCAATTGGGCTCAAACTTCTTAGATCAATAATTTCTGAACTTACATTTTTCTTTGAGAGTTCTTCGGAAACTTTATTAATCATAGGCATACCATGGCCATAAGAAATGAGGGTTATGTCTGTACCTTCTTGTTTAATATCAGCTTTTCCTATTTCTATATCAAAATATTCCTCAGGAACATCTCCTTTAGTCCCATATAGACCTGCTGATTCAGCAAATATAACTGGATTAGGATCCTTAATCGAAGATCTTAGCAATCCTAGTGCATCTTTTGGGTTGGAAGGTGCAACTACTTTTAAGCCAGGCACTTCGCATAGCCAAGTTTCAAAACTCTGAGAGTGGGTAGCACCTAATTGCATCCCAGCTCCAGTTGGTGCACGTATTACCATTGGGACATTTATTTGACCTCCAGACATATACCTTATGTTGGCAGCCATATTTACAATTTGATCAAATCCTACAAGAGAAAAACTTATTGACATTAGTTCGACTATTGGCTTTAAACCTGCAGCCGCACTTCCTATTCCAGCACCTATAAATCCTGCTTCTGAAATCGGAGTGTCCTTTATACGATCTGGACCATATTTTTCCAAAAATCCAGAAGTTATTGCGTAGGCTCCCCCATATGCACCAATATCTTCACCCATAATAAAGACATCTGGGTCATTTTCAATTGCCTCACTTAATCCTTTTTGCAGTGCTTGTCTTAGTGTTATTTCAGCCATTATAAATATACATCCTTACTTAAACTTTCCAAATCTGGTTCATTGCTTTCTGTAGCAAATTTAACAGCAGCATCCATTTCATCTTCAACAGATTTTTTTACATCATTTATTTCATCTTTCGAAGCAATGTTTTTTGAAATAATATATTCAGGAAAAGATTCAAGTGGATCCTTTTTTCTCCATTCATCAACTTCACTAGATTCCCTATATTTTGCAGGGTCAGCCATTGAATGACCTTGAAATCTAAAAGTAGTTGCCTCAATTAACGCAGGACCGTTTCCTTTTCTTACCTTATCTACAACTTCCTTGGTTGTTTCTTTTACGGCAATTACATCCATTCCGTCCACTACAGTGCTTGGAATCCCATAACCTTCTGCCAAATTTGAAAAAGATTTTCCATTAGATCTTATTCTTTCAACACTTGTTCCCATTCCGTAGAAGTTATTTTCAAGAAAAAATATCATTGGTAACTTCCATACACTTGCGAGATTCATAGTTTCATGAAATGTACCTTGGTTTGTTGCACCATCGCCAAAATAAACCATAGTAACTGCGTCATCTTTTCTATACTGAGATGCTAAAGCGAATCCTGCAGCTAAAGGCATTTGGGCACCGACAATTGCATGCCCTCCCATAAAGTTTTTATCCGAATCAAATAGGTGCATTGATCCGCCCTTCCCTTTACTGACACCAGTTTCTTTTCCAAATAATTCCGCCATTAGACCGTCTGTACTAAGACCTCTTGCTATAGCATGACCGTGGTCCCGGTAGTGAGTAACAATGAAGTCTTTATCTTCTAACGAATCAATTGAACCAACTGCTACTGCTTCTTGCCCAATATATAAATGTAAAAAACCTCTTATAAAACCTTTTGAATAGTTTTCACCGCAAGACTCCTCGAAGAGTCTTATAAGATACATTTTTCTATATAAATTTAGATAATCTTCTTTATTCATAATTCATTTATAATATTACAACAGAATTGAGAGTATAAAAAATATTTTATATATTTAATTTTGCAGCCTCACACACGTTTTTCATCAACATAGCTATTGTCATTGGGCCAACACCACCAGGAACAGGTGTAATTGAAGATGCTTTCTTTAAAATGGAATTAAAATCTACATCTCCAACTATTGAAAATCCTTTTGAATTTTCTTTATTTTCTATCCTATTAATTCCAACATCAATCACAATTGCTCCTTCTTTTATCATAGAACCATCCAGAATATTGGGCTTACCAACCGCTACAATTATCACATCAGCGTTCAATGTATGCTGTTTTAGATTAATTGTTTTACTATGACAAACAGTAACAGTAGCATTTTCATCTTTCCCACTTAATAAAGCTACCATTGGCTTGCCAACAATATTACTCCTTCCAATAACAACAATATTTTTACCTTCAGAAATTATGTTTTCATTTTTTAATATTTCCATAATTCCATAAGCAGTCGCAGGAATAAATCTTGGTTTACCTATACTTAAAAGCCCTATATTAGTAGCTGTTAGGCCATCAACATCTTTTAATGGGCTAATTTTCTCAATTAATATTCTTTCGTTTAAATGATTTGGTATTGGCAACTGAAGGATAATACCATCAACTTTTTCATCTTGATTTAACTCATTTATAATACTTATAACACTTTGTTCATCGATGTTTTTAGGTTTTTTTATTAAATTTCCACTAATGCCAATTTCTTTGCATTTTTTTAATTTATTATTTACGTATGTCAGTGAAGATGGATTGTCTCCTATTAATATAATATTTAGAGATGGCGGTCTTTGAATTTTTTTGGTAATTACATTGATTTCATTAACAATGTCTTTATAAACCAGTTTTGAAATTTCTTTTCCATCAATTAACATCTGAATAAATTAGTTTTTTACGAACTTTTATATTACAACTTAATATGGACGATAACAATCAAATACATAGCGGAATAGACATTATTGAAATTGCTCGAATTAAAAATGTCTTAACCAAACACCCAAAAAGATTTTTAGAAAAAATCTTTACTGAATATGAAAGAAATTATTGCAGAGGAAGATCAACACAATTAGCTGCCAGATTTGCAGCAAAAGAAGCTGCAATGAAAGCATTAGGAACAGGAGTTAGAGGTGTAGGATGGAAAGAAATTGAAGTTCAAAGATTGCCGTCTGGAAAGCCATTTATAAAATTACATGGTAGAGCAATGGAGAGAGCTAAATTTATTGGTGTAGAAAAAATTGAGCTTAGTATTAGCCACTCAAAAGAACTAGCAACTGCAATGGTTATTATGTACAAATGATACCAATATTGTCTCCAAAAGAAATAAAAAAAATTGAAAAAAAATATCTCAGTAAAACTGACAACAAAGATATATTGCAAATAAGAGCTGCAAAAGGGATATCTAAGTTAATTTCTAAAGAAAATCCTTCAAAAGTATACATATTTTTTGGCCCAGGAATGAACGGTAGAGACGGATTAATTGCAGGAAAATTAATTCAAAAAAATATTGGGGCCGAAAATGTTCATTTTATATCATGTATCGAAAAAAACTCGTCTAAAAAAAACTTAATTTTTTCAAAAAGTAAAAAAATAAATATTAAGGAGTTTGATAAAAAATCATTGACTGGAGAGTTTAAAAAAATTAATCACAAAGTAATAATTATTGATGCAATAATTGGAATATCATCCAAAGGTCATTTAAGGTCAGAATTAAGTAAAAAAATTAAATTTTTAAATAATTTATTTAAAAAAAGTGACATGATAAATATTTATTCTCTAGATATTCCGAGCGGATTTGACCCTGAAAGTGGCTCACAAGATAAAAATACATTTATTTCTGATGAAATAATTATTCTTGGTTCACAGTTAAAAAGCAGCATACTAAACCCTGAAGGTTTTAAAAACATTAATTATGTTGACATTGGCTTAAAAAGAATTGAATTAAAAAAACTAAATTTTAATTTGGAGGCACTGACCCCAAATATCGTATTAAAAAAATTTCCTAAAAGGGCTGAAACTTTATACAAAAATAAATTTGGTTCCCATTTAATAGTGGGTGGTTCAGGAAGGTACCCCGGAGCAGCATTATTATGCTCAATGTCATCAAATATATCTGGCACAGGTCATACTGCAGTTTCAACTGAAAGTTCCATCGCTCAGAAAATTATAGAAAAATCTCCTGAAATAACTTTACTTGCATCCTTATTTGATAACGAAAATCATTTAAAAAAGTTTTCTTCAATATCTCTTGGAGTTGGACTAAGTCAGAATAAAAATTCTAAAGAAATTATCAATGAGTTTTTAAACTATATTGAAAATACAAAGAATAAACATAACATCGTTATTGATGCAGATGCTTTAAATATATTAAGTGAAATTAATTATTGGTGGGAGAAGTTACCATCAACCACAATCCTCACACCTCATCTTGGAGAATTCAATAAAATTTATAAATTTAAAGATTTTGAAGATATTTTCAAAAAAGTCTTAAATTTCACAAATAATACAAATTTAAAATTGCTACTCAAGGGGCCTTCTACATTTATAGCTGATAAAAAAGAAATTATTATAAACATATACCCTAATGGCGGAATGTCTAAACCTGGGATGGGGGATGTACTTACTGGACTAATAGGAGGAATAGCATCTTACCCAAAAATGAAGATTAAAGATGCAGCAATTTTAGCTACTTATATACACTCTAATTCAGGAAAATTATCTAGGATCTCCAAGGGCAGCACTTCAATGACGGCATCTGATGTGATATCTTTCATTCCTCAAGCATTTAAAAGTATAGAAAAATGATTCTTTTAATAGATATAGGTAATAGCAGAATAAAAATAGGATTATGTAAAAATCCAAATATCAGAAACGATATTAATGTTTTTTACTGTGAAAATATAAATAAAATTAATTCAGAATTAGAAAAAATTGATCATTATGAATTTGATGCAGTTTTAATATCATCTGTTGTCCCAGAAATAAATAATAAAGTAACTCAAATTATTAAAGATAATTTAAACATTACACCTACATTTATAAATAGTGACTTAATTACCGGAATAAAATTTAATTATTCACCGTTATCAGATATAGGGCCTGATAGGATAGCCGATTGTGTAGCCGCAAATAATAATTATGATAAAGATAAATTTAAAATTGTTGTTGATTTTGGAACTGCAACAGTTTTTGAAGTAATTTCAAATAACAGTGAATTTTTAGGTGGATCTATATTCCCTGGACTTGAAGTTGCCTCAAAAGCACTAGCTTCAAGAGCGTCATTGTTAAATGAGATAAATTTTGATAATTGGTCTAATGATCAGAAAGTTATAGGAAATACAACTGAAGAAGCTCTCAAATCTTCCATATATTGGGGTTATATTTCATTAACTGAAGGAATAATTAGAAGAATAGCTAAAGAATTAAAATTAAATAAAAATGAGTATATTATTATTGGAACTGGAGGGTTTGCTGAAATAATAAATAATCAAATTCCAATTTTTGATAAAATAGATCAAAACTTGACATTAGATGGAATGAGAATCATTTATAATTTAAATAAGAAATGATGGATGTATTTAAAAATAAAAAAATTGCTTTATGTGTATGTGGAAGCATATCTGCGTACAAATCAGTTGATTTAGCTAGTAAATGGGTGCAGCAAGGTGCAGATGTAAAGGTACTGATGACAAAGTCTGCTCAAAAATTTATAGGAAAAGCTACTTTTGAAGGCATTACCCACAATAAAGTAATTGATGATCTTTGGAATAATGAATCCGATTTGAATATTGATCACTTAGATATTGCAAAAAATTCAGATTTAATAATTGTTTCACCAATTACAGC
>Ga0208127_1001441_pt1 | contig 11796 bp, 13 predicted proteins | sample ETNtaG_6_FD_185751 | JGI IMG/M metagenome (GOLD analysis project Ga0208127, IMG submission 185751) | Marine microbial and viral communities from oxygen minimum zone, Eastern Pacific Ocean - ETNP201306SV45 (SPAdes) (version 2) | ecosystem: Environmental > Aquatic > Marine > Oceanic ...
AGTTAAAAATATGAAAAATAATTATGCACAAAATGCATACCTAGATATGCACTTACTATATAGCCTATAGGTCTGTCCAAGCACTATTGTTTTTACTAGAGTTTACCGATGCATTAATAAATTTCATTATCTGCAGTCCTGTCTCGCCGTTTGGCAGTAATCCAAGTAATTTTTGTTTATTTTTATGCTCCATAATAATATCTGCTGCATCAGAATAAATTTGGGCGAATCCTTCAAGATAACCCTCAGGATGACCTGGAGGAATTCTTATTGAACCAAATGAATCGGGGTGTTGGATTACGCCCCCACGTGTAATTATCTGATCAGCACTTCCAACTTTTGATAATCTTGCATAATTTGGATTTTCTTGAGCCCAATGTAAAGCTCCTTTTTCACCGTATATAGAAATAGTGAGATTATTCTCTTGGCCAGTAGCAATTTGGGAAATGGAAAGATTACCCTTTACATTCTCACTCATGCGTATCATGATTGATGCATCATCATCAAGCTGCCTGCCTGAAACGAACGTTGTTAAATCAGCCGCAACAGCTTTACATTTCAAACCTGTGACGAACTCTAATAAATGCATTGTATGACTTCCAATATCACCAACTGCACCAGCTGCACCACTTCTTTTAGGGTCTGTTCTCCATTCAGCTTGTTTGTTGCTACCGGTATCTTCTTCTTTTGAACCTAGCCAACCCTGTAAATATGATCCTTTTATAATTCTTATTTTACCTAACTCCCCATTTTTTACTAGAGTTCTCATTTCTCTAATAACAGGATATCCAGAGTAATTATGTGTCAAAAAGAAATGCGCTTTTGAAGAGTTAATAGCTTTCATTAATTCATAAGCGTCATCCATAGTTGATGTCATTGGTTTATCACAAATGACATGAATATTTTTATTTAAAAATTCTATTGCTGGACTTGCATGCATATGGTTTGGGGTAACAATAGAAACTACTTCTACACCATCTTCTCTTTTTGACTCTTCTTCAGCCATTGTTTTAAAGTCTGGATAACTTCTGCTTAGGTCTAGACCGATTTCTTTTGCAGACTCTTCAGCTTTTGAAGGTGTTGAAGATAAGCAACCAGCAACAAATTCATATTTATCATCAATACGTGCTGCCAAGCGATGTACTGCTCCTATAAAGGCTCCTTGTCCTCCTCCTATCATTCCCAAGCGAAGTTTTCTTTTCATAATTATATTCCTAATAGTTTTTTATTTGTTTCCTTATCAGTACCCGAATCTGCAAAATCGTCGAACGCTTTTGTAGTGACATCAATTATGTGGTTAGAAATAAAAGGTGCTCCTTCAGCAGCTCCTTGTTCGGGACTTTTTATACAACATTCCCATTCCAGAACAGCCCATCCATCAAAACCATAAGCTGATAATTTTGAAAAAATAGATTTGAAATCAACTTGGCCATCCCCCAAAGATCGAAAACGACCCGCTCTGTCAACCCATGATTGAAAACCACCATACACCCCTTGCTTCCCAGTTGGATTAAGTTCTGCATCTTTGACATGAAACATTTTAATCCTATCGTGATAGATATCTATGTGGTCGAGATAGTTTAAATGTTGAAGAACATAATGGCTAGGATCATATAACATGTTGCATCGCTGATGATTATTGACCCTCTCTAAAAACATTTCAAAGGTAATACCATCATGAAGATCTTCACCGGGATGAATTTCATAACATAAATCAACTCCTGCCGCATCACAGTTATCTAAAATAGGCTTCCATCTTCTAGCCAATTCATCAAAAGCCTCTTCTACTAAACCAGAAGGTCTTTGTGGCCAAGGATACAAAAATGGCCAGGCTAATGCTCCCGAGAAAGTAGCTAGAGCATTTAATCCTAAATTTTTGGAAGCGAGAGCAGCTTTATTTACTTGATCAACAGCCCACTCTTGTCTTCGTGTTGGATTATTTTTTACTGCGTCTGGGGCAAAGCCATCAAACTGCGTATCATAGGTTGGGTGAACTGCAACCAACTGTCCTTGAAGATGAGTAGATAACTCTGAAATAACAATATTATTTGTATCCAGCACACCTCTTAAATCATCACAATAATCTTTACTCTCAGCGGCCTTATCAAGATCAATCAGGCGTTTATCCCAACTAGGGATTTGTACTCCTTTATATCCAAGACTAGATGCCCATGATGATATATCTTTTAAATTATTAAATGGCTCTTCATCACCTGCAAATTGAGCAAGAAATATTGCTGGTCCCTTGATTTTTTTCATCCTTATTTCTCCTAATTATTTTAACCTTTATAAAATTTTTTTGAAATTATTATACAAGTTTTCTGCATTATAATTCATGTTATCCATATTCTCCTGGGCAACTTGATCAAATTTTTCTAGCGCACCTTTACCAAGACTATCTTCAAGAGCAGTTTCGTATTCTGGAACACATGCCCACTGCGATACTGTATTGTCTTTAATTTCAATGTGAAACTGTATTCCATATGCATGTTCCTTGTATTTAAAAATTTGATACTTTGTCGTCGGCGATGAACCTAAAATGGTAACATCATGATTTGACTCTAAGTCTTGAACCTCATAACTATGCCACTGTAATGCTTTAATAGACGAGTTAAACTCTCCAAACAAATGATCCTTAGAATAATCATTGCTCATTTGAATATCTAAAATACCAATCTCTGGTGGATTAGACTTAACAACTTTACCACCTACTACTTCTCCTAGTAGCTGACACCCAAGACAAAAACCTAAATAAGGTTTTTCTAGTTCGACAACAAATTCTTTAATCTTCTTTTTTTCATCAATTAACCAAGGATACTCATTTTCCATCCATGTATCCATAGGTCCCCCCATACAAAACATCCCATCAAATTGGTTAATATTTTTTGGTATAGTTTCTCCTTCGTCTAACTCAATGGTAGTAAGATTAAATTTATCTCTTTCCATTAAATCTAAAATATATCCTGGAGTTTCAATATTAATATGTTGAAGAATTAAAATATTTTTGCTCATTATTTCTCTAAATTTAATAATTTCTTTTTTAGTTTTAACCCCCCCAAACCTGAGAAACCACCTAAACTTCCATCCGACCTAACTACACGGTGACAGGGTATAATTAGCAAGTGATTGTTTTGCCCACATACATTTCCAACATACCTAGGAGAAGTTTTTAAAATTTTTGCAATATCACCATATGTTTTAGTGGAGCCATACTTAATTAAACTCAACTGATGCCATATTTTTTTTTGTAATGGTGTTCCTACAATTTTTAATTTAGTTGAAAATTTTTTTCTTTTTCCTTTGGTAAATTCTAAAATTTGTTTTTTAAGTTTTAGCAAAAGATTACTTTTACCTTTGTTTTTTTTCTTACCAAATTCTACTGAGGAAATTTTATTATTCTCCTCTTTAAGTGTAATCCATCCAAAAGATGTTTTAAAACTCAGCATGTTCATAAAAAAATCATACAAAAATGCGGAATTTTTGCAATCTTATTTATTAAATATTTGAATTTTACACGTTGAAAAGAATCGAATAGTCTATTAGTTTATCCTGAATATGGATGAAGATAATCTAAATATTGAAATTAGAAAATTTTTAAAAAAAGTTGGTATAACTTCACAGCGTGAAATTGAGAATTATATTCGTAAAAAATTTACTGAAGGTAATATAAAAGAAGGAGATTCTATTGAAGTATCAATGAACTTATCATCAGTTGATGGTGAATTATCTCATTCTATTAATGAAACTCTAAAAATTAAATAAGATTAATTTATAAAAGACTATAAAATTTAGTCTGGTCTTTTCATTTTAAATTTTGAACTCACTGTTGTATATTCTGAGTAACCCATTCTTGCCACATACCTCATTGCAACACTATCAACACGGCCTTTTTTGATAAATTTATCTTTTATATATATACCCATCACTTCGCCTATAATCATTGTTGTGTATTTTTTTGAAATTGATTTTAATTTTAATGTTTTTAATAATTTACATTCTAGATTAACTGGACTTGTAGCTACCGAAGGTGGTTTTACCAGTCTCGATTTCCTTTTTTTTAGATTAGCAATCACAAATTCATCTTTATCTTTAGAAGCATCTAAGGATGAAAGATTCATTTGTTTACGCGTTATTGAAGTAGCAAAATTTACTACAAATTCTTTTGTTTCTAATATGTTGGCAAGGCTATCCTTAAATTTTAATGGTAGTTCTGGTGCAGCAGAAGCAAACATTATTTGAGGAGGATCATCGGCAATAGCATTAAAATAGGAATACGGAGCTAAATTTGCATTACCTTTTTTATCAACTGATGAAATCCACCCAATAGGTCTTGGAAAAATTAATGACTTAAAAGGGTCAATGGTAAAAGGATTTTTTTTTGGTGTATAGAACATTCTATTATTTTTATAATAGTATGTAACAATACCCTCAAAGCCAAGAAAATAATAAATTGATTTTTAATTTATACGTGACTGAATTTGTTCTAATTTTTCTAAATTTTTTATTGGTCCAATACTAGAAATAGTCATTGGGCCCTTAACAATTTGTTTGGCTATTTTTTCAACAGATTCTTTAGATACTGCATTAATTTTTTCAAGAGTTTCAGATGGCTCTATTATTCTTCCAAAAACTAATAACTGGCGAGCTGCACTTTCACAACGCCTAAAGGCACTTTCTCTGCCCATCATTAAACTAGCTTTAAGCTGCGCTTTACCTCTATTAATTTCTTTTTCCGAAATTGAACTTGGACTTGTATTTAATTCATTACACAAAACCGGAATTAATTCATTAATTTGATTATCTCCAGTACCACAATAAATTCCAAAAACTCCCGTATCTGTGTACGCAGCGCTAAACGCGGATATACCATAAACAAGACCTCTTTTTTCTCTAATTTCTTGAAATAATCTTGATGACATACCGCCACCCAATAATGATGAGAACACTAAAAGAGAATAATAATCATCATGATGATAATCAATACCTTCAAAACCTAAAAGTAAATGAATTTGTTCTAATTTTTTTTCTTCACGATATTCACCAGAAATATAATTTGCTTTTTCTCGGTTATTTGCATTTCCTACAGGAAGTTTAGTGCAAGATTTTTTAATCATTTCAACAAATTCATCATGGTTGATTTTTCCAGCAGCACTGATAACCATTTTTTTTGGATTATAATGATTCATCATAAAACTTTTAACTTCGTCACGAGAAATATTTTTTATAATATCCGTTTTACCTAAAATAGATCGTCCCATTGGTTGTTTTGGGAATGCTTTTTCTTGCCAATAATCAAAAATCATATCATCAGGTGTATCTAAATACATTCCTATTTCTTGAATGATAACACCACGCTCACGATTAAGCTCATCTTCTGCAAAGGTAGAGTTTTGTAAAATATCTGTTAAAATATCAACACCATAATGTAAGTCATCAGCAAGTAATTTAACATAATAGGCCGTTATTTCTTTTGAGGTATAGGCATTAATGTCACCACCAACATTTTCAATTGTTTCAGCTATTTGAAGAGCATTTTTTGTTGTTGTGCCTTTAAATGCCATATGTTCCAAAAGATGTGCAACTCCATTATTTGTTTCAATTTCATCTCTTCCTCCAACTGCATTCCATATACCCATAGAGACTGTCTCTAAACCAGGCATATTTTGTGTCACCACTCTTAATCCGTTATCAAGTTCAGTAATTTTCTGCATTTTATAAGGTTGATAAAATTAGTGATTTTAGTTTCTGTTTGTTGTTTTCTAATATAGTCATCTTTTCTTCTTTATCAAAGAGTTTAGACAATTCTTTTGGTAAAACTGGTGACTTTCCTACTGCTTGCTCAATAGCATTGCCAAATTTGGCAGGATGGGCACAAGCTAAACTAACCCAGGGTTCATTTTCATTTTTATTTAACAATACACTTAAACCAGTAGCAGTATGAGGATCAGCTAAGTAATCATATTTATCGTTAATTAATTTTATTGTACTAAGAGTCTCTTGATCATTTACGGCAGTAGTCGAGTAAATAGATTTAAGATTATCTATCATACTTTTTTCAAGGGTATATGATCCGGTCTTTGAAAATTCTTGAAACATATCTTTGATAGTGTCACTGTTTCTGTTTGCGCTTTCAAATAACTGCCTTTCAAAATTGCTGGAAATCTGTATGTCCATACTAGGGCTAATAGTTTGTGTAACAAGATTTTTTTTCATCAAACCTTGAGCAATTGAGGAGTGTAAAATATCATTTTGATTTGTAGTGATATGCAACTGTTGAATTGGCAATCCCATTTTTTTTGCCACATTTGCAGAAAATACATTTCCAAAATTTCCAGATGGAACAATAAAGTTTATTTTTTCTTTATTAATCTGAAGATAAGACCAATAATAGTACACAACCTGCGCCATAAGTCGTGCCCAATTAATAGAATTTATAGCAGTCAAAGAAGTATATTGTTGTAGATCATCATCAACAAATAATTCTTTAACAATTTTTTGACAATCATCAAAAGTACCCTCAACAGCAACATTAAAAATATTTTCATCCAATACTGTTGTCATTTGTCTTCGTTGAACTTCTGAAACTCTTTTATGAGGATGTAAAATAAATACATTAATATCTTTTTTTCCACGAAAGGCATTAATAGCTGCAGATCCAGTATCTCCAGATGTAGCGCCAAGAACTGTTAATTTTTTTGAAGCTTTAGGTAAAGCATGTGAAAATAAATTTCCTAAAAATTGTAATGCATAGTCTTTAAAAGCAAAGGTCGGGCCATAAAATAACTCTAAAATATATTTATTTTTTTCTATCGATGTCACTGGAGCAGTTTTTGAATGAGAAAAGTTAATATATGATTTATTTACAATTTTTCTTAAATCTACTTCAGTAATATCTTCTTCAACAAAGGGATGAATAATTTGAACAGCAACTTCTTCATAGGATTTATTTTTCAATGAATCTAAAGTCACATGTGGCCATTCATGTGGAAGAAATAAACCTCCTTCTTTTGATAAACCTTGAAATAAAATTTCAAAAAAAGAACATTGAAGACTGCTATTTCTTGTGCTTAAATACTTCATTTAGAGATAACGATTTTTAATATAGTCCATAAAATATTTAGCATTTAATTCTGAATTTGTAACCTGCTGAAGTATTTCATTTGTTGAGTATAAACTGGCTTTTGAGTGTATGTTTAATTTTAACCATTCAATTAATTCATTAAAATCACCTTTTTCAACTTGTTGATCTAAATTTTTCATATCTTCTCTGAGTTGAGATGCTAACTGCGCAGCAGTCAATGCTCCTAGAGAATAAGTTGGAAAATAACCAAATAATCCAGCATACCAATGCACATCTTGAAGACAACCATTAGAGTCATTATCGACTTCTTTTGCAAATAATCTTTTGTATTCCTGATTCCATAATTCAGGTATGTCTTTTAAATTAATATTTTCATTAAAGATTTTTTGCTCAAGATTAAAACGTAAAATAACGTGCAAAGGGTAAGTAACCTCATCTGACTCAACGCGAATGTATGATTTATTTACTCTTGTTCCAATTTTGTAAATATTTTCAGTATCCCAGCAATCCTCAGTAAATTTAAAATTATTTTTTAATATTCCAGATAAGAATTTTTTAAACGCTTTTGATCGCGTAATTTGCATTTCAATAAGCAATGATTGACTTTCATGCATTGCCATACCACGAGATTGTCCAGCAGGTTGATACTTCCATTCAGAGGGTAAATTTAATTCATACATTGCATGGCCTGTTTCGTGCATAATTCCTTCCAGTGATGAGAAGGGATCTGTTTCATTATAGCGTGTTGTAATACGAATATCTTGGTATGCTCCTCCACAAAAAGGATGCTGACTTGTATCTAATCTTCCTCGATTAAAATCAAAACCTATCTTTTGCATTAAAAACAATCCAACTTCTTTTTGTTGCTCTTGAGTCATTAGATTACTAATTGAAATTATTTCTTCGTTTTTCTGTTTATCAATAATTTGATCAATAAGAGGCGACAAAAATGTTTCTAAATTTTCAAAAATAATTTTAATTTTTTTTTCGTTTGCTTGAGGTTCAAATTTATTAATCAACGCTTCATAAGAAGAACAATTTAATTTTTCTGAAAGAATAAGAGATTCTTGTTTTATTAAAATTACTAATTCCTCTAAAAATGGTAAAACAGTTTTGAAATCTGATTTTTTTCTGGCTTCTTCCCAAATACCCTCACACTTTGCAGAAGCACTTGATATTTTTTCAACTAAGTCAGAGGGAAGAGAGGATGACATAATATATTCTCTCTCCATTTCACGAAGGTTTGCCCTGTTTTCATCATCTAAACTCTCATCCTTAGCTTTGAGTATTAGTTCACCAACCTTATTTGAAGAAATTAATTGATGACGAACTTTAGAGAGATAGGCTAATTGTTCTGCTCTGTTTTCACGGGAATTTTTAGGCATCATAGTTGACATATCCCAATGTAAAATTCCAGCTATATCAGAACTCAATGCAGCGTCATGAAAAATGTTTTTTAATTGATTGTAGGAGCTCATTTATTTTTTTTCAGATAAACTAAAAATAAAACAAAGAAAGCAAAACTCATCAGAAACCACGTAATTGCATATTGAAGATGGTTATTTCTAAAGGTTGGTTTTAGCTCTGAAGGGATTAAAAAAGACTCCTCACGAACAGACATATTTTTTATAAAATATTCTTTATTTATTTCTATATTTAAGAAGTTCTCAATCTCATACAAATTATAAGTATACCACTCATTGGAAATAACATTATTAATAGGTGTAAATAATTTTGCTTCTCGAGGATATCGGATATAACCTATTATTTCTTCGGTAAATATTGAGTTGTTCCTTGAAAAATATTCATGATTATCTTCTGCGTACCAACCCTCATCGATGAGAATTTTCTCATCTCCTATCGTTGTCATGATGCTTGCTAATCTATAGCCACTTTTACCATTCAATGTTTTTGCAGGAAAAAAAATTTTATAATTTCTATTAATTTCTCCTTTTACTCTAACTTTTAAGAATTCAGTTTTATCTGCAATATTTAAATTTGCTGCTGGTTTTAATGATGTTTCTTCAAACGTTCTAATTAAATTTTCTTTCCACTCAAGTCGGATAAGTTGCCATATACCTAGACCAATAGTCAGGGTAATACAAAATAAAGAAAAAACTAAGAACTTATAAGAAGACGATTTAAAAATTTATGCACCCCAAATATAGACACAAACATACAAAAACAACCAAACAACATCAACAAAGTGCCAATACCATGCAGCAGCTTCTAATCCAAAATGCCTATCAGGAGTCATGTGATTTTTATAAACTCTAAATAAGCAAACCGCTAAAAATGCCGTTCCCACCATTACATGAAAACCATGGAACCCTGTTGCCATATAAAACACAGAAGGATATATTCCATCTGTAAACTTGAAGTAATGATGAAATGCTTCATAATATTCAAATGCTTGAAGTAATGTGAAAGCTACTCCTAAACCGACAGTTAGCCATAAAGCTTGAATTGCCTGATCTCTGTGCCCTTCTCTAACAGCATGATGTGCCCAAGTGCATGTTGTGCCAGACATGAGTAATATGAGTGTATTTAAAAAAGGAATATCTAATGGATCAAAAGTTTTAATACCTTCAGGAGGCCATACCCCAACAGCACCATTTGTATCATACGTCTCAGCAAACTCCTCAATTGGAAGTTTAGGGGTGAGACTCGCATCAAAAAAAGCCCAGAAAAATGCCACAAAGAACATAACTTCTGATGCAATAAATAATGCCATCCCGTATCGCAAACCAAGCTCAACAACGGGAGTGTGAACTTTTTGAAAAGTTGATTCTTTGACAACATCTCTCCACCATAAAAACATTACTGTAAGTAAACCAATAGTACCAAGAATAAGTAACCACTTCGTGTCGTAGTGCATATAGAATACTAGCCCAGCAGCCATGGCCAAGCCAGCCACAGATGATAAAAAAGGAAGTGGACTTGGATCAACTAAATGATAGGGATGTTTTTGACCTACAGAAGAATTTTCACTCATAAAATTAACTACTCTATATATTTAAAAAACGTATATGACAATGTTATCGTATCAATATCTGCCATTCCAGGATCATCAGTTATTGATGGATCAATGTAAAAAACAACTGGCATTTTTACAGACTGATTTGGCTCTAGTGTTTGTTTTTCAAAACAAAAACATTGCGTCTTAATAAAGTAAGGACCAACTTTTTCAGGAAGGACATTAAATGTCGCAGTGCCTGATGATGATACATTTGAGAGGTTAGTAGCTTCATATTCAACTAGTTTATTTTCCCCTATTTTAAACGTCACATCTTTTGGTGCAGTGAATGACCAATCTATACTATCATTAACATCAGCATTGAATTGAAGTGTAATATCTTTATCAAGTGTTATATTTGAGATGTTTTCTGAGAAACTTGTGGTACCACCATAACCAGTCACTCGACAAAATAAATTGTAAAGAGGTACAGAAAAAGCAACCAACAAAATCATTAATGAAACTAATGCAAAAAGTAATGAAGCAGTCCGGTATTTGGAGGTCATTTACACTCCAAAAATATTGGCTTTATTCATTGTCCATAAATAAAAAAATACAACTATTGCTAACAATATTAATAAAGTAATCCAGTTTCTTTTTTTAGGGTTTTTCATAATAGAATTATATTGTCGATTAACATTGCACTGAACAAACTAAATAAATAAAAAATAGTCAAAGCAAAGAATCTTAATCCTTCTTTATTAGGGCTATCTTTTACCTCTTTTGTTTTTTTTAACTTAAAAGCATTTTGAATTAAGACAATATTCAGTACTGTGGCGATTGCAAAATATAGATAACCTATAAGATTACTATATAAAGGTGTATAACTCAAGATAACTAAAAGGATGGTGTAATATACAATTTGATTTTTAGTATCACTAATGCTTTTCACATTTGGTAGCATAGGAACTTTAACTTTTTCATAATCATTAAACCTGTAAACTGATAAGGCCCAAAAGTGAGGGGGTGTCCAAAAGAATATAATCAAAAACATCATAACCGGCAAAAAACTTATCTCAGGAACAACTGTTGCCCAACCTATGATTGGAGGGATTGCTCCTGCTGCTCCACCGATAACAATATTTAATGAAGTAGTTCGCTTTAACCAAATTGTATATATAATTACATAAAACAGAATTGTAAAAAGCAGTAAACTCGTTGCTAAAAGATTGCTTACATTATACATAATAAACAAAGAAATTATTCCTGTTAATATTCCAAAAACTAATGCCTCAGTTTTAGATATTATCCCAAGTGGTATCGGTCTTGTTTTGGTGCGTTCCATAGTTTTATCAATATCTTCATCAAACCACATATTTATTGCAGCGGACGATCCTGCACCAAGAGTGATGGATAATAAAACAAAGAAATAATTAATGGGTGATACTGAGCCCGGCGCAATCATCATACCAACAAAAGCAGTAAAGATCACAAGGATCATTACCCTTGGCTTCATTAAATAAAAATAACCTTGTAATTTTTTTACAAGATAATTTTCACTATACTTAAAGCTTGAAGGTGAGCTATTCACCAAATTTATTCTTTAAACTCTGGTAAAGTTTCAAATTGATGGAATGGAGGTGGAGATGATAAAGTCCACTCTAGAGTATCAGCGCCTTCTCCCCATGGATTAGCTTCAGCTTTTTTACCAAAGAATAATGCATAAACAATTGCAAAGAAGAAAATCAACGTTGCACCG
>Ga0208127_1001444_pt1 | contig 11790 bp, 6 predicted proteins | sample ETNtaG_6_FD_185751 | JGI IMG/M metagenome (GOLD analysis project Ga0208127, IMG submission 185751) | Marine microbial and viral communities from oxygen minimum zone, Eastern Pacific Ocean - ETNP201306SV45 (SPAdes) (version 2) | ecosystem: Environmental > Aquatic > Marine > Oceanic ...
TGTTTTCTAAAAGCAATGGTTTCAGACATATCAAGCTCAATATTCAAATAATAATGTGGTGCTGAAAATTTAGATTCCGATAATCTTTTAGCGATAACCTTTCTCATTTGAGAATGATTAACCTCTGTGTAGTCTTGATCAAGATTTGAATCAGGAATTACATTTGTTGTAGGTTGAACAGCAACTGGTTCTTTATAGTTTTCAATATCAGTTTTTATAATTCTTCCTCCGTCACCTGATCCTTGAATCTTGGAAATGTCAAGATTTTTTTCCGCAGCTAATTTTTTAGCCAGTGGCGATATAAAAATTCTATCTGTTTTAGTTACAGTTTTAGATGGTTCATCTATTACTTTGTCAGGATTAGTTTTGACAACATCTTGTTTAACAACCTCAGTTTTTGGTTTTTCTTCAACCTTTTTTGGGCCATTCAAATAAGGGTTCACATCCGTACCTTTTGGACCTATTATAGCTAGTAACGAATCTACTTTTGCAGAATCTCCTTCAGCTAAACCAACATGAAGAAGTGTTCCAGAATAGAAAGACTCAAATTCCATAGTAGCTTTATCTGTCTCTATTTCAGCTAAAATTTCTCCCTCTTCAACTTCGTCACCAACTTTTTTAAACCAGGAAGCTACAGTTCCTTCCTCCATTGTGTCACTTAATCGAGGCATTGAAATTACATGAACATTTTCATTATTTGGCATCTCAACATCTTGACTTTGTTCGGTTAATGTTTCCTCAGGTTGAGAAATTTCATTTTTCTCCTCAATATCTGCTGCTTGAGAACTACCTCCTAAAATTGACTCAATGTCCTCACCTGGATTACCGATAATAGCAAGAGGGGCATCAACTTTTGCAGTTTCGTTTTCTTGAATTCCAATATATAATAAGGTTCCTTCATAGAATGATTCAAATTCCATAGTAGCTTTATCTGTCTCTATTTCAGCTAAAATTTCTCCCTCCTGTACAGCATCTCCTACCTTTTTAAACCAGGTAGCAACTGTTCCTTCTTCCATAGTATCGCTTAAGCGAGGCATTTTAATCAACTCAGCCATAATTAAATTTTATGTTTTAAAAATGGATAATTATCCTGTTCGTAAACTGAATCATACATAACGTTTTTATCTGGATAGGAAGATTCTTCAGCAAATTTCTCACATTCTTTCACCTTTTCCTTGACCCTTGAATCAATTTCGTCAATTTGTTTTTGAGATGCGTATTTCTTTTTAAGTAAAAGTTCCTTAACCTTGGTGATTGGATCTATTTTTTTATACTCTGCAACTTCATCTTTAGTCCTGTAGTGTTGAGCATCACTCATTGAATGACCTCTATACCTGTAAGTTTTCATTTCTAAAAATGTTGGCCCTTCTCCACTTCTTGCTCTTGAAATAGCTTCATCTACAGCTTTAGCAACCTTTACAGGATCCATTCCATCAACAGGTCCACATGGCATTTCATAACCTAAACCTAATTTCCAAATATCTGTAGTATTTGATGTTCTCTCAACAGATGTTCCCATCGCATAACCATTATTTTCACAAATAAATACAACAGGCAATTTCCATAACATCGCTAAATTAAATGTTTCGTGTAATGAACCTTGTCTTGCTGCTCCATCGCCAAAGTAACACAAAGTAGCAGCATCACTTCCATGATATTTGTCACCAAAAGCTATACCTGCGCCTAAGGGAATTTGTCCTCCAACAATTCCATGTCCACCGTAAAATCGATGTTCTTTTGAAAAGATATGCATTGAACCACCTAGTCCTTGAGAAGTACCGGTTGCTTTACCGTATAATTCAGCCATAACTCTTTTAGGGTCAACTCCCATTCCGATAGGTTGAACATGATTTCTATAAGCAGTAATCATCTTATCCTTGGATAAATCCATTGCATGAAGAGAACCTGCAAGAACAGCTTCTTGGCCGTTATATAGGTGTAAGAAACCTCTTACTTTCTGCTGAATATAAACAGCAGCTAGCTTATCCTCAAATTTTCTCCAAAACAACATATCCTCATACCACGACAAATATGTATCCTTACTGATCTTTTTCATAGGTTAGTATTGAATCCACAAAAATAAGACATAGAATGTCCAAAGCAAAAGACAAAATAAAATATTTTACAAAGAAAAACTAGTATTCTAGATACGAGTTGGAACCAAAGTCAAATGTCAGAGAAAATCTGAGTGTGTTTTCAAGTGGACTAGGAACCTTTGACGCAGAAAATAGATATGATAAATCTACTCTGGTCCCAGAAAATTTAAAACCAGCTCCTAGAGCTAAAAATTTTCTTGCCCCTTTTTCTTCACTTTCATTGAAATAACCGGCTCTTAATGCAAAGGAATCATCATAAACATATTCAGCCCCAAGTGCCCAAGTAAATTCTTTTAATTCTTCGCTAAATCCCCCAGGGGCATCAGAAAAAGATTGAAAAACTCCAGAAAGGAAATCGACATCAGGAGACTGACCGTCAATAATACCTGTGTAAGAAGTACCAATCTGCTCATCACCTTCATCAAAAATTCCATTTTGATTGATATCATTGTAGTCTGTAAAAGTTCCATATAATGGTGGAGTTGGTACTAATAATTTAGTTACCTCAGCTGTTACAGCTACTTTATTATATTGATCTAACAGAAAATCAAATCCCCCACCTAATCTTAAATTTGTAGGTAAAAAAGTTTCTCTTCCTGATTCATCATACTTGATTTTTGGCCCTAAGTTTTGAATAATCATACCTGCCCTCCATCTACCATCTACATCGCCATAAGTTTGTTCTTCTCCTTGATAATATGCGGAAATATCAACTGCATAAGAGCTTGCCGCCTTGGCTGTTTCGTCAACAGCCTGAATTCTTAAATCAGATCTTAAATAACGAAGTGCAACACCCATTGAAAATTGATCTGCTAATCTAAGTGAGTATGAAATATCCATAGTCATTTCATTTGGCTTTTCAATTAAAGCCTGTGAAAATTCATCTTGAATAATTTCAATTTCCCCTAATGAAAAATATCTTAAACTAACCGCAAAGGCACTTCTTTCGTTAATTCTATTAAAATATGTTAAGTTTCCTAAGGAAATATCATTTACCAATTTACTTAAGTAAGGAGTATAGCTAAGACCAAAGCCAGATTTCGATTCAGAAAAAACATATTTTGATGGATTCCAAAATTGAGAATAAACATCTACAGATGTAGCAACACCCATATCACCCATACTTGCAGCCCTTGCATCTGATGCAATTAGTAAAAACGGAACTCCTGTAGTTATAACCCTACTATCATTAGGGTTAGGAATAATTTCTGTTGATGTTTGTGAATTAATATTTATAGCAAAAAATGCTATGACAATAGTTAATATATATTTTTTCATATTCATAATAGTTAGCAAATATACTGTTTTATAGAATTACTAGTTTTTCAATTTTTGACACACTTTTATTTAACGATTCTGATCTTACATTTAATTTATAAATGTACACACCTTTAGCAACCTTATCTCCAAAATCATCTCTACCGTCCCAATAAAAATCTCTTGAAAAACTGTTATTTCCAGTTGATTCTGTTGTTCCTAAAATTGTTTTTACCAATCTACCAGAAATAGTAAATACTTGTATTGTAACGTTCAACGGAGTAGAACTATTGTGGTTAAACCAAAATTCTGTGTAATTAATAAAAGGATTAGGATAATTCAAAACATTATCAATGACTAAATCCTGATCCTCATCAAATACAGTGAATTCAATTTCTGATTCAGAAGAATTGTTATAAACATCCCAAGCTTTTAATTTTAGAGTATGTACACCTGGACTAATATTATTAAGGGGGAAATTTATAGTTCCATTTTGAAAATCGTCAATATTTGCTTGGTAATACTCGTTTAAGACATAGGCATTTGCTTGATCTGAATCAATAGTTGCAACAATATCATGACCAACTCCGCTTGATGTATTAATCCCATTTTCGTCAAAAAGTTTTACTATTAAATTTGGGTTTTCATTTGTTATTCCTCCACTTATAAATGACTCATCATTCATAAATAATTCAATTTCTGGTCCCTCATTGTCATCTTGAGCATTTTCATTGATACCACCAACCAAAACCGAAAGATCATATCCATTATTGTCATTCGTACTATTATTTTGCCTAGCATAAAAACTAAATTTTCCAAAATCTATTTCCATACCAACATCTTTAGGAACCACAAAATTAAAATCAAATTCACCGTCAATTACACTTGACTTTCCTCTAAAAAGAGTCTCTCCTAAAGTTTTAAAGTCTAATAAAATTTGATTTCCAAGGTTATCAGTAGTACCATCATTTCCTAATGTTGTTCTATCAATTTCCTTATCGAAAAAGGTAACTGTTAACTCACCTTGATAATCATTAACTAATTGACCCTGTGAATCAAGTATGTTACCCTTTATGTTTACTAAATCAAGACCTCTTATATTGGAGTCAAATTCATCAATTGGTATATCATTAATCTTTGTGATGATAATTTGTGGTTCTGGAATAGCTAATTTCATTGCAGGATCTCCGATAAAAAAAACTAATCTTCTTTGGTCTGATCCTGAAATTGAGGGATCAATTTTTGTTAATCTTAAAGCTTCCGCCATTGACACATACGTATCTGATTCCAGAGAAAATAAATAATTTTCTAGGGTTAAATTAAAATCAACACCAACAGAAACAAAGATTTGCCTTGTAGTTGTTATTAATGCAATTGAACCACCATTTTTATTCCAATATAAAAATTCACCAGCTGTTTCCCTATTAGGATTGTCAAACTTTGTAAACTCACAAGTTACTGAAACAAAGCAATTATATTTATCATTAGTAATTTCTTCAGCATCAATTTTATCAAATATTCTTTCTCTAGCCAAACCATCCTCACCTCCATGGCCAAAATAATTTACAACTAAAGCTCCTTGTTTTATTCCGTTGATTATTTGATTTTTGACTTCAGGGTATCTTTCACCTCCTGATGATGTTTCTTGATTGAACGCATCAGCTAAGATTTTTTTTGCATTAAAAAACGGCTTATTTTCAGATATTAAATCTGCTATATCATTTGATGTAGATTGAATTATGTTCTCCCAAGATTCATCAACATCATCTGAAATAACAATAATTTTATTTCTCCAATCATTAAAAGAATTTTGACTGTAATAAGTTTCAACCTTATCAACTAAATCCTTCGCCCTACTATTGGAATCAGCCAAAATCCTTCCTACTGCAATATCAAGTTTATTTGAATTACTCATCAACCCCTCTCCTAAATCCATCATTCCAAAAAAATCATCAGAAACATATGAACTTGAAAGACTAAAGCTATTAATTGAATTCCAAGATGGGATAATATTAGTATTATTAGGAATTCTTTCTTTATAATCATAAGATGCATCTCCGAATAAACACAAATACTTTAAAGAATTGTTATTACTGGTATTGTTGTAAATATATCTGATAAAATTTCTAATTGCTGCAATGTCCTGATTACCAGAACTAAACTCGTTATAAATTTTATTTAATTCAACAACTTTCACATTCAATCCGTTAACCTCTCTGTTTATTTCTGCTAATCTTTCTGCCTGGATTTTCATTTCTGATCTAGCTATAATTATATAGTCAACAGGTTCAATCTCATTTTGATTATTTAAGAATATGTCTTCCTTAATATTTTGATTAGAAATTTGAGAATCACCCTCAATTACTGGTGTAATAAAATTACTATTATCAAAGGCTATAAATTTATTGGATGATGAGTAAATTGATTTGAAGGAAAAATTTGCTTCTTGACTTGTAGATATTTCAAAAACATTAGAAATATCAGAAATATCCCAGATAGCACTAATATTATTTGAATTTGAAATCTCATAATTTACAATTTCTGAATCCAAATCTAAATCATTGTTGTAAAAAGTCAGTTGACCATTGTTGTAGTTTAAACTTGAACTTGCTTCAATAGAAATATAATCTAAATATGCAGTTGATGCTGGGTTTCCATTATTATTATAATTCAGAGTAATATTTGCAGTTGATGAGTTTAAGTTAATAGTTGATGAATAATTATCTCCCGTAGCTAAAATTGGATCTCCAATTGGCCCAAAAACCATATTAGACAATTGAGAACCGTTTAAGTCAATAGACATAGTTGTAACTATTTCTGAAGTTGCTGCAGCACTAATTTTTAAGTTAACGGGTTTATCAATAAGTAAATTATCAATATTGAAACTAAAAGATTTAATGTTTTCAAAATCAAACCTATCTCCAAACCATCTTCTCCCAATTTTTGCAAGATTATATTCGTCATTCTCGTAAAATTGATAATTTGTATAATAATCAATTGTGAATATTGATTCTCCCTCAGGCTCAACTAGACTATTAGTTCTTAATCCATCTTCAGATCCAACTGATAAAAAATACGATATTTTATCTTCAAATAAATTAAGATTTGTATTGTTTTCAGAATTATAACCTCTTGGGCCGGTAGCATAAAAAAGTATATAATCATCTGAATCAAAACTACCATCCTCTTCACCAATAACTTTGATAGAATTTTCTACAGGATCAATTAAAAAGTTCTCTTTATTTTGCAATGATAACATTTTACCACCATGACCAAATATTCTTATTGATCTAGGGTCAATTGATTCAGTATTAATACCTAAATCATCTAAAAAATTTCTGTCAATTTTATGTATTCCTGATTCTTGTATGAAAAACTGATACCAATCCCCATTTCGCATAACAGAAGGTTCTACCAAATTTTTTCTGCTGGTAGCTTTATTAGAAAACCTGTAACTAAGCTCAAAGCTTTTGACTTTCTTGTGAATACCATTTTCAAAAACTATTGGTTCTATTTCAAGAAAAGAATATATTTTATTTTTAGATACGGATGAATTAAAATCAACATTAAATTGACTGTCAAAAATAATATTTCCTAGTCCAGTATAAGTTTCTAAATCAAATTCTTCATAAACAATATTTGAAATTTTTACAGATGATTCGTCAATAATTTTATCAGAGTCCCATTGCATGGTTATCTTAAAATAATCTCCGTAACTAAAATTATTTTTAAAATTTTTGGATATAGGTACAACAAAAGATTTTTGACCTATACGGTAACTCTTTTCTCCATCCCATTCAACATCAATTTTTTTAGATTGAGAAAAAGAATTTGCAAAAATTAATATGAGACTGCATAAAGTGAAAATTCTCATAAAATGTAAACGTTATACAATAGTAAATATTATCTGAGTATTATAATTAGCAAAAATAATATAATATTATGATAGCTTATCCGTTAATCTTTAAGAAATCAATATGGGTAAAATATATTGAGAAGTGAGTATAAATTATTATATTTGGAAGCTCTATATGAGTAAAAAAGTTTACTATGAAAAGAAAATTTAAATTTTACGCTGCAATTTTATTCAGCTTTGTTATACTTTTTTCGTTCGAAAGTTGTAACAAATCTCAATTTTCAAATAATAGAAATGTGTCATCTGCTACAGGATGGGCAATTAATAACAAAAAAGGTGGTTTCCAGTACAACACAAACTTTAAGGGACAACAAACACCTCCTAATATGGTATTAGTTGAAGGTGGAACTTATACTAAGGGGCGTGTTCAAGATGATCCGATGAGAGATTGGAATAATTCACCAAACCAACAACATGTACAATCATTCTACATGGATCAAACAGAGGTTACAAATGTTATGTATCTGGAATATTTGGACTGGTTAAAAAGAAATGAAAAATATGATGTTTATTTGGGTGCATTACCTGATACACTTGTATGGAGAAATAAATTAGGTTATGCTGAAGAAATGGTAAATAGTTACCTAAGACATCCTGCATTCTCTGATTACCCTGTAGTTGGTGTCAGCTGGGTTCAAGCCTATGAATACTCTGAGTGGAGAACGGATAGATATCAAGAATTAATTCTTGAAAATAGTGGTTGGCTTGCTAAAGGCGCAACACTTACTGATAAAGGTGGAAAGATTCTTAACAATGACAGTTTGATTAAATCAGGAAACTTTAATCAAGATGCATATGTACAGATTCCTAATAAAAGCTTTGGTGGTGAAGATAACTTAGAAGGTTGGTCAGAACTTCTTAAAGGAAATTCAAGTAAAAAAGAATCTAACAGAATAGCTAATATTAAAGGAGTTTCTGCAGATTCAATGGCCCCATCATCTGCCAACAGAGAGACTGGATTAATTACACCAAAATTTAGACTTCCAACTGAATCAGAGTGGGAATATGCTGCACTTGGTTTAAAAGAAGTTAGAGAATTTAATGTATACCAAGCCAGAAAAAAATATCCTTGGCAAGGTCAATACACAAGAACAGGTCAAAGAAAAAATTTAGGTGATCAGTTAGCAAACTTTAAAAATAGTGATGGAGATTATGGAGGTATAGCTGGATGGTCTGATGACGGAGCTGATATAACTAATAGAGTTGCATCTTATGATTCAAATGCATTTGGATTATATGATATGGCAGGAAATGTTGCTGAATGGGTAGCTGATGTATACAGACCTATTGTAGATGATGAATTTAATGATTTCAATTATTACAGAGGAAATGATTACAAAAAATTTGTAATTAGTGGTGAAGGAGAAGTAGAATTAGCCTCTGAAACTCAATATAAAACTCTTTCAAATGGCAAGAAAGTAGCAGTTGTTAGAGAAGGTGAAATTATGACAATGGATTTAGAAGATTCTGATCTGCAAAATAGAACACAATTTGATAAAAGCTATAACATTAACTTCAGAGATGGAGATGTTAGATCATCTAGAGGATTTAATACTGAAGATGCAAGAGGCGATAGAGCCGACGCTGAAGATGGTGAAACTCAAACAATGTATAAGTCTCCAAACTTAAACAATATTGCAGATTCTGGTGAAACCACGTTAATTAGTGATCAAGTAAGAGTTTACAAAGGTGGATCTTGGAAAGACAGAGCGTATTGGTTAGATCCAGCACAAAGAAGGTTCTACCATCAAGATCAAGCCACTGACTTTATTGGATTTAGATGTGTAATGTCAAGATTAGGTGGAAAATCTCTAGATATGAAAAAAAGATCTAGAAATTAAACGAAATTTTATAATTCTAAAAAAGCCCTTATTAATCATTAGGGCTTTTTTTTATACATTTAATATATGTCGATTAAAGATTTACATGAATTATTTATGAAATCTTCGGGGGTTGTCACTGACTCCAGAAAAATAAAAAACAACTGTATATTCTTTTCTCTAAAAGGAGAAAATTTTAACGGCAATGAATTTGCAAATTCTGCTGTTGAAAAAGGTGCAATGTTAGCTGTTGTTGACGAAAAAAAATTTTCACAGAATAAAGAAAATTATATTTTAGTTGAAAACTGTTTAGAGACTCTTCAAAACCTGGCTAATTTTCACAGAAAAAAATTAAATACCAAGATAATTGGAATCACAGGAAGCAATGGTAAAACTACTACTAAAGAACTAATTAATTCAGTTTTAAAAACACATTTTATCACATACTGTACAAAAGGTAATCTTAATAATCATATTGGTGTTCCTTTATCTTTATTGGAAATTTCAAAGAATACTGAGGTTGCAATCATTGAAATGGGTGCTAATCACATTGGGGAGATTAAATTACTTTCAGAAATAGTTGAGCCTGATTACGGATATATTACAAATTTCGGAAAAGCTCATCTAGAGGGTTTTGGTAGTGAGGAAGGTGTAATAAAAGGAAAAACTGAATTGTATAAATTTCTTTTTAAAAGAAATGGATTTATTTTTTATAATTCAGATGACGAAAAACAAAAACACTTATTGTCAGATTATAAAAATAAATTTGGATTTGGAATAAAATCAAGTGATTTGAATTATACAATAAAAAGTGAAAACCCTACAATTATTTTAGAGGTTAATAATAATATAATTGAAAGCACACTATTTGGAAATTATAATATTCAGAATATTATTTCAGCAGTTACGGTTGGTATGTATCTTGAAATTCCAATTAAAAAAATTTGTAATGGTATATCAAATTATATTTCTTCCAACAATAGATCTCAAATAGTTGAGATTAACAGCAATAAGATAATTCTGGATGCATATAATGCTAATCCTTCAAGTATGTTGTTAGCTATAAAATCTTTTGAAAAATCTAAACTTCAAAATAAGGTTTTGATTCTTGGTGATATGTTTGAGCTTGGTCAATATGAAAATAAATTTCATCAGGAAATTATAGATTATTGTGAAAACCTAAACATAAATAGGGTTTTTCTCGTTGGAAAAATTTTTTCAAAAACAATTCATTCAAGAAAGTTTTTAAGCAGTGCTAATTACATTGAATTATCAAAAAGAAAAGAATTTAAAGAAATCAAAAATTCTAATTTATTAATTAAAGGGTCTCGCGGAATACAACTTGAAAAACTCCTAGAATTTATTTCTTAACTAATTTCCAATCAAAGTAATAACTACCTTTCTCTTTGAGGCGTTATTTCTATGTTCACAAAGGTAAATTCCCTGCCAGGTCCCTAATTGTGGAATTCCATTTTTAACAGGAAATGAAACAGAGGAACCTAATAAACTACTTTTTATATGAGAAGTCATATCATCTGGCCCCTCAAAAGTATGCTTAAAATAATTGCCTTCTTCAGGAACCATTAGATTAAAATGAGTTTCAAAATCTTCTCTTACTGTTGGATCTGCATTTTCATTTATTGTTAAACTTGCAGAAGTATGTTTAATGAATACGTTTACAATTCCAGTCATAATCGGTAATTCATTTACAATTTGACCAGTAATTATATGAAAGCCTCTTTTAAAAGGTCCGATTGATAATTCTTTTTGAAAAGTCATGATACTAATTAACTAAAAATTTAAGTAATAATTAACAATGATCGATAAAAAAACCAGTGTGTTTGGTATTAAATTTGCAATTATTTAGACATATGAAAAAATATATAATTTCAGTTGGAGCTGGAGTATTAATTCTAGCAGTTGCCTACTTAATATCAAGTTTTATACTTAATAACAATAATGCTGAAGAAAGTCTAGTTAACGAACCTTCAAAATTAGTGAAAGTAATAACGGTTAAAAATTCAATTAACCCAATTTACCTGTCAGTTGACGGAAGAATTAGATCAAAAAATAAAATTAATATTTACTCCGAGGTCGCAGGAATATTAAACTTTAATGATAATGCGTTTGTTGAAGGTAATTCTTTTCAAAAAGATGAAATGATTTATTCTGTAAATTCAGATGAATTTCATTCAACTGTAAAACAAGCAAGAAGTGAACTTCAAAATTTAATTGCTTCGGTTTTACCAGATATTAAAATTGATTTCAGCAACAATTTTAAAAATTGGGAATCATATTTTAAAATTTTTGATGTAAACAAATCTGTTTCTGATTTACCCGTTACAATGTCAGAAAAAGAAAAATATTATATTATCGGCAAGGGTATTCAATCAGCATTCTACAGGGTCAAAAGTCTTGAAGAAAGACTTAACAAATATTTCATGTATGCACCATTTGATGGATCAGTTATAAATGTTAAAGTTAACGAAGGGACTATGGTTGCTCCAGGAATGCTCTTAGGCTCTTTTATAATTGATAACAGCTTTGAATTAACCGTTAATATTCCTTCAAAATATGCATCAGATATTTTATTGAATGAAAAAATTATAATAAATATTAATGCTAAAGATTATTCTGGATTTGTTAAAAGAATAAATAAAAATATTGATGAAATTTCCCAAACGGTAGGAGTTCATATCGA
>Ga0208127_1001454_pt1 | contig 11729 bp, 10 predicted proteins | sample ETNtaG_6_FD_185751 | JGI IMG/M metagenome (GOLD analysis project Ga0208127, IMG submission 185751) | Marine microbial and viral communities from oxygen minimum zone, Eastern Pacific Ocean - ETNP201306SV45 (SPAdes) (version 2) | ecosystem: Environmental > Aquatic > Marine > Oceanic ...
GGTTGTTTCCATGGATTCCTTTTTATAAAGAAACAATAGACAGCGTTACTAAATTTCCTCTGGCAACATTTTATAGTAAAAAAAAAACAATAAATTTTCAGTTACTGTAAATAGAAACCTTTATTTAAATAGATCTTTTTTAGATACTATTCAAAAAAGAATTATTGAAAGTGAAGTGTCCGAGGAGAAAAAATATTTGTACAGTGATCTATCTTATTATTTTTTTAAAGATTATTTAGAAAAAAAATACGATAACAATTTAGATCAATTACTTAAATCACAACTATTAACTAAAATAGGTGCCAATAATACGACATACTTACCTTTAAAATATTTTCATAAATCAAAGATAGTTCCCTCAGAGATTGACAACTATTTCAGACAAGATACTTTAATTGGGTATGTTCATGATATGGGTGCTGCGATGCAGGGTGGTATTGGGGGACATGCTGGTCTTTTTTCAAATGCTAATGATATAACTAAAATTATGCAGATGTTTATTCAAGGAGGCAATTATGGTTCAAAAATATTTTTTTCTAAATCTACAATTGATTACTTTAACAATTGTTATTACTGTAAGAAAGGAAACAGGAGAGGACTTGGTTTTGATAAACCTCAAATTGATGAAAGCCTCCCAACTTGTGGATGTGTTCCAATGTCAAGTTTCGGACATTCAGGATTTACTGGAACATATGCTTGGGGAGATCCTGAAAATCAAATTGTCTATGTTTTTTTATCAAATAGAACCTATCCAACAATGAATAATAATAAACTTTCAGATAATAATATTAGAACTGAAATTCAAAGAATTATTTACGATTCTTTAAAATGATTTAGATGAAAATAGTTATAGTTTGTTATCCAACTTTTGGAGGGAGTGGAGTGATGGCCACTGAACTCGGGATGTCATTAGTTGATCATGGACATGAAGTTCATTTTATTGCTTATAAAAAACCGGTAAGATTAAATGACTTAAATGAAAACTTATATTTTCACAAGGTTAATGTTCCAGATTATCCTCTTTTTAGTTTTGTTCCATATGAATTAGCCTTGTCTACAAAATTAGTAGGCATTGTAAAGAAATATTCAATAGATCTATTGCATGTTCATTATGCAATTCCTCACGCTTATGCTGCTTATATGGCTAAAAAGATGTTAAAAGATCAATCCATTAATATTCCAATAGTTACTACTTTACATGGAACGGACATTACTCTTGTTGGAAACCACCCGTCTTACAAAACTGCTGTAACTTTTAGTATTAATAAATCAGACATTGTTACTTGTGTTTCCAATAGCTTGAAAAATGATACTTTGAATCAATTTGATATTAAAAATAAAATAAGGGTAATTCCAAATTTTATTGACATGAATAAATATATTATTCAGCAAGACCTTTGTCTTATTGAAAACCCAATTCCCTCTAAAGAACTTATTATTTCTCATGTCAGTAATTTTAGACCAGTTAAGAATGTATTAAACGTAATTAAAATCTTCAATAATATTCAAAAAAAGTTAAATGTTAGACTTATAATGATAGGAGAGGGGCCTGAAAAATTAAAAGCAGAAAGAATGTGTGATGATCTGAAAATTTCACATTTGGTTGATTTTCTTGGAAATTCTAGTCAAGTTGAAAAAAATCTATGTCACTCTGATCTATTTTTACTTCCCTCATCTACTGAAAGTTTTGGTTTAGCTGCTTTGGAGGCTATGGCTTCTAAAGTAGCGATTATTTCATCCAATGCTGGTGGACTTCCAGAAATTAATATTGATGGTCAAACTGGATACATTTCTGATTTCAATGATATTGACTTTATGACAGAAAAAGCGATTTCTATTTTAAAAAGTAAAGAGACACTAAATAAATTTAAGGAAAACGCATTTTTAAAAGCTAAGGACTTTGATATTAAAAAAATAGTTCCACTATATGAAGAAACTTATTTAGAGGCTTTAAACTCTATTAAATAGCTTCTTGAAGAGAATCATAAACTAATACTTTCTTCCACAAATGTTTGGCTTCTCCAATAAAAATCAAATGAGCCGGTTCATCTTGATAAATTCTTTGATCTTTATATGTGTCAAATGTGAAAATTAAACAATAATCATAAGAATTGTCAATGACTTCTCTTTTTTCAGTAGCTGCTGGTTTTCCTAAATGCATTTGATTTGCAAATTGGGTGTTTTTCATAAGTTTTTTAATCGCAGTTTCAAACGTTTTAACATCGTTTTCATTTTGAGGATCATTTAACCAAAAATAAACACTATGAACAATTTTACCTTTAATTTCTTTAGAGTTGTTTTCTGAATTATTGTTGCAGCTTGACATAAATGTTAGTATTAAAAAAAGATGTAAGTATTTAAATTTCATTTTTTAAAAATAAAAGAAAAATTAATTTGGATGATAAATTTTCTTTGCATTCTTATAAACTTCTTTTTTGTCGAACGACATTTTCTTTGTTTGAAATTTTGAATACATTTCCATTTGATCATTGTAATGTTCTGAGTTGATATGGTCACTACTTCCGTAAGATATTACTGATTCTATCTCTGTTCCTTTTTTAGAAAACTTTGCAAATTGAATATAGGACTCTCCATGCGTAACTTTAACCTTACCATCTTTATAGTTAGAGGCATTCATTGCAATTATGACATCTGGCATTCCCCAAATGGGTATTTCTTTATCACCCCTAACTAGTTTTTGAAAATCACCAAGTTTAACTTTAGTTGTTTTAAAATATTTTAACATTTGTTGTTTCACTTCTTTAAGAGATTTGGCTAAAATATCTTCACCAAATTTTTTGTTTATATAACCTTTTCGATAATATTTTACAAGATTGTAGTAAAACATTGCATAAGTTCCTGCTCCTAGGGACTCAATATTTGTTTTTCTATCCCAGTTTTGAATTTCAATTAATAATTCTTTAATATCTGGATAGTCTACAGGATTCATTTTAAAAAGATTATTCACATCCATAAAACTATAGTTAAAGGGATCTGGAAATGAGTTGTCGTATTTAATTGTTTTGAATTTATTGTAATCAATACTCTTCTGATCATTTATTAATTCAAATATTCTGGTACTTCTGTTATTGTCATATTCTTCATATCCCATATTTTTTTCAAAATTTTTGGAATCTGGATTTTCTGATAAAGAAGTAGATTTAAATGGACTGTGATTAGCATTGTAAACATATCCTGACTCTGGACTAATTACTTGAGGAAGTTCTTCAGTTTTGTAATATTCATTCCAAAGAGTTCTTTTTGTATTTCCAGGAACAATATTTTTCCAATTGTATGAATTGTTTCTTTTTGGTATTATTCCATTGGAGATGTAAAAAATTGTATCATTTTTATCAGCATAACCAATATTATAGCCAGGAATTTGATTCATTTTAAGAATATTGTAAAATTCATTAAAATCTCTTGCTTTATTCATTTTCCACCATTGTTCTAATCCTCTAACGTGAAATAAAGAAGCTGTTCTGACAGAGTAAAAGCCATTCTTGTTTTTTAAAGTAGGTCCATATACACTTTCGTAGTATTTTCTTTTTACTTTAATAGGAATTCCTAAAATCTTAATGTATGCCTTAGCTTTAAATGTTTTTAATTTTAAAATTTGATCATCAAACTTGTAGTGGTTCTTGTCAACCATTTCTAACTGGAAAATATCAGTTTTATCAGGGTAGTTAACAGTGTGAGTCCATCCTAAATTTTCATTAGTTCCTGTTAAAATACATGGAGCTCCAGCGAAAGTGGCCCCAATAATGTTTGTTCCTTCTTCACTTATTAAATGAGCTTCATACCATGATGTTGGTCCATCAAGTGGCTGATGGGTATTTATTCCTAAATAAGTTTCTCCGTTCTTGGTAATTTTAGTGCTAAAGGCAAATAAATTAGAACCAAGTTTATTTTCATCTAAAAAAGAAATATTACGAGTATTATTTTCAAATATTGATCTTATTGCTTTATCACCCTCACTTGAAATGAAAAGTTGTAAAAATGAATACTTTAACATTTTTTTGGTTGTAATTGGAAATAGTTTTTTTACTAATACTTGCTGAGGATGTAATTCAGCAAATTTGTTAATCCCTTGAGCATATGCCTCTGCAACTTTCATAAATTTCTTATCAATTGTATTAAAAAGGCTATCTACTACATAGTCTGATCTAATTAATTGACCAATAAAATCTGCAGGAGCACCTTTTAATCCAAGATGTTTACTAAGAAGTCCATTACCTGCTAAATAGGCTTCTTGAATAGTTTTAAAATCATCTTCTGAATGAGCCCATGCCAAACCATAAGCTACATCAGCATCAGTTTTACCATATATGTGTGGAACACCATAACTGTCTCTAACAATTTCAACATCCAATGGATTTACCTGAGAATTACTAAAATTTGAAGTAAGTAGAAATATTAAAATAGTTAGAAATTTTTTCATAATAAACAATAACCAATAATCGTTCCATTAATATAGGAAAAAGAATTATGTGAAATTAAGTTTATATTAGCCTTATAATTTTATTATGATAAATTTTATAACAGGAAGAATTAAAGCTATTTTTTATTCACTAAAAGGTGCTTTTTTACTTTTAAAAACAGAACATTCTATCCAAGCTCAAAGCTTTATAGCTTCTTTGTTTATTGTAGCTGGTTTTTATTTTGAAATTTCTAAATCAGATTGGTTGTTTCAAATACTAGCTATTTGTTTGGTTTTAACAGCTGAGTCATTAAATTCTGCAATAGAAAAAATAGCTGATTTTATTCACCCTGATTTTAATAAAAAGATCGGATTTATCAAAGACATAGCTGCTGGAGCAGTTTTCTTTGCTGCTGTTTTTGCAATTTTTGTTATCTACTATATATATTGGGATAAATTACTATAGAAAGTAGGGTATTATTGCTTTTCTTTTTTTGGAGTATTCTTCAAAATTTTCTTTGTACCACTTATGATGAGCTAACCCCCTTGGAATTAAGTTACAACATGTCCATATAAAGAATGATAAACTAGCCAAATTAAAGGTCATAATAGCAAAACCTAACCATTCTAATATTTCACCAAAAAAGTTTGGGCAGGATATAATATTAAATAGGCCACCATTAGGTATTGAGTATCCTTTTTTATTTTCTCTAAGTTTTATTAGTTTGTTGTCACTTATAATATTAATATAAAGTCCAGCTAAAAAGACAATTAAACCTGTTATTAATAAAGGAATTGAGAGATTTTTAAAGTCAATAACCGTTAAAAAATATCCATTTAATAAGCCATTTACTAGGTTGAAACAAAAAGCTGAGCAAGCGATCAATAAGGGCATTTTCTTTCCTTTGGTTTTAATTTTAAATGGAAAAATAATTGTCCTATTAAAATAGTGTATTATCCAAAGTATTATAAATAGAAAACTTTGATTTAGATTATCTTCAATAAGGAGGTAAGTAATAGGACAAACAATTAAAGCTGGAAGTTCCATTAATATCCAACCTATTTTATTGTCAATTAAAACACCCCATTTTTTAGAGGAATGTCTTCCGTAGGGCGCCTTGTAATATAAATTTATTGGTAGGACAATCAATCCAATTATTATCCAACAAATTGTTATCTCATTAATACTCATTTGATTAAATATAAAAAACCCGCAATACTATTGCGGGTTTTTCAAAAATATCTTTGGTTAATTTAGATATTAATAACCATAGTTTTGAACCATGTTTGGATTCGCATTTCTTTCTGATAGAGAAATTGGATATGCGTATCTGTATGATCCATAAGTAGGTGGTGTACCTGTTAAATCATCATTTAATTGCTTAAATGAGTCAATAAGAGGCATGTCCATTCCCATTCTAGATAAATCATAGAATCTAAGTCCTTCAAACGCAAATTCTTTTCTTCTTTCAAGAAGGATATTGTCCATTGTAGCAGATGCGTAGTATCCAGCTCCAAGTCCTCTAATCGCAGGAATGTTATTTAGGTAAGTAAGTGCATCAGCAGCGTTTCCAGCTCTAAGGCTAGTTTCTGCAGCAATTAAATGCATTTCTTCAATTCTAAATAATGTAACATTATCTTCACCGTTCATAGTTGGGAATTTTCCAAGCATTGTTGGGTAACCCTGAGCAGTTCCAATCATATCTGAACCACCTCTAACATCATCAGTATCATAAATATCTAAAAGATCTGGATTCGCTCCATCTCCTGTTAGTATTCTTACATCACCATAAGAAGTTCCTCTTAAAATGTATGCAATTCCATTTATCCCTCTACTATCTGTTCCTGAAAAAGCCAATTCAAAAATTGAATTTGAAGCATTATCAGTTACATATGAAGATACAAATCCGCTTGCTCCAACTGGCGTAGCACCTGAGTTTGCAATAACCCATTTTGCAGCCGAATCAGCTGTTGCGTATAAGCTTGGATCAACTGAGCCAGCATAGAGTGCAGCTCTCGCAAGTATTGCATAGGCACCAGCTTTTGTCATATAACTTGTTGATGTATTATAGCTATCGCTCATTAAACTAATTCCAGTTGTTAAATCAGCCGCAATATCTCCAATGTTTGAAGCTACAGTTGCTCTTGCAGGCTCTAAATAGGCAGGATCCTTGTATGTTTTGACATATGGAACTCCTAATGCATCAGCACCACCTTGACCAGTAATGAAATGTTGACCATAATCTTGTAAAAGATCAAAATGTGCTAAAGCTCTTAAAGCGTGTGCTTGGCCTTGAATATGAGAAATTCTAGCTGGATCTCCGGTCAATGCAGAAGCATCGGCGTTTATGACAATATTCGTAATGGCAATAACTCGATATATGTCTGACCACGGACCAGCTCCATTTGAAGAATAATCCATATCTGAGTCAGCAAATCTTCCAGAATTCATATTAGAATAGGCATTGTCTGTTCTAACATCACCCATGATTATAGAATTTCTACCATAGTATCCTGTGACACTCATTCTGTCATAAGCACTATTTAATACAAATCCTAAATCGGCGTCTGATGTAATACCACTATCTAAATCTTTATCTAAAGCCAATGTTGGCTCAAGATCGCTTTCGCCACATGACACTATAAGTGCAGATGAGGCAAATATCAGTAAGTATTTATATATATTTTTCATATTATTAAAATTTTAAATTTAGACCTACAGAGATAGACTTTAGGATAGGAGTATAAATTTCCCAACTTCCACTAAATCTTACTTCAGGGTCAGTTTGAAGTTCATCATCCTTAACCCATGTCCATAGATTGGTTCCTTTTACGTTAAACTGTATGCTATCAAATCCAAGTCTTTCAACAGCATCACTATTAACGTTATACCCCACAACTAAATCTCTTAATCTTACATAATCTCCGTCATACAAGAATCTAGTTGAAGTACCTGAACCTGTTGAAGATGTACTGGTACTATATCTCATTCGAGGAACATTAGTTATGTCTCCAGGTTTTTGCCATCTGTCCATAAGTGAAGCTGCACCTTGGTAGTAGTAAGTTGACAGTAAACCAGTTTGTTGAGAATACCAGTTCCATCTTTCAAAGATTTTATTTCCACCAGAGAAATAGAAATTAGCATCAGCAAAAAATCCTCCCCAGTTTACTCTAGTTCCAACAGAACCAAAATGAGTTGGAAGTCTGTTTCCGACAGGAGTTTGTAAAGCAGAATTTAAACTATTAACTATAGTAGGATCAAAGTCTTCACCACCTTTTAAATACATTGGGTTTCCAGTGTCACTATTAACTCCTGCCCATTGTCTTAAGTACCATCCATTTAATTCTTCACCAACTCTAGTTCTGTAATAAGAACCATCAATGTTAATGTCGTTACCAGATGCATCTTTAGCAAGAGCAACAACTTCGTTTTTAATGTCTGTGTAATTTGAATAAATATTCCAAGTAAAGTTGTCAGTTCTAATTACATCAGCTTCAAATTCAAATTCAAATCCTTTGTTTTCGATTTCACCAATGTTTTTTGATTGAGAACTGTGACCACTTGTTAATGAAAGTGGAACACTTTGTAAAAGGTCACTTGTTTTTCTATTAAAAGCTACAATAGATCCTGAAATTCTATTGTCAAGGATACTATAATCTAGACCAATATCGTATTGAGCCTGCTTTTCCCAAGTCAAAATAGCATTACCAAATGATGAAGGTGATACAGCACCGTTATCATCATAAGATCCACCATATCCAAAAAGAGATTGGTAACTATTTAGACCTACACTATTACTACCAGTTTCTCCAACTGAAGCTCTAATTTTTAAGTTATTTATGATATCACTATCATTTAAGAAATCTTCTTCAGTAATGTTCCAAGCTGCAGCTGCAGACCAGAACTCTCCAAATCGATAATCTTGAGCAAATCTTGATGAACCATCGTATCTAAAAGATAAATCAACAATGTACTTGTCATCGTAAGAATAGTTTAAAATTCCTAAGTAACCTAATTCTTTCCAGTCACTAAATGAACCTGAAGCAGACTGATTTGTTTGAAAACTTGATACATAAATTAATTTATCAGTAGCAACGTTTTCACCAGATGAACTTAAAAAGTCGTATTTCTGTTTTTGATAACTCATTTGAGCAAGAGCAGAAACATAATGTACATCATTAAATGTTTTATCCCATTTTAATTGATTTGCGAATGCCCAAGTGAACGATCGTCCGTTAGATTGATAAGCATATCCATTATCAGAAACACCACCACCATGAACAGCGTTTTGGTATCTGTGTGAATTTGTTAAATTGTAATCAATAGAATATCTAGAAGTGAATTTCAAATTGTCATTAATTTGATATGACAATGAATTATTAGAAATTGCTCTTGTTCCATCTAACTTACTAATGTTGTTTTCTGCTAAGTAAACAGTGTTAAATACACTAGTTGATAAACTTGTGTTTAACTCACCGTTAGCATTATAAATTTGTTGGTAAGGAGACATAAAAAGTCTAGTCATCTGAGGAGCAGCAAAATATGAGCTTCCTTCAAGCTGACCTTGCTGAACAGCGTTAGATACTCTAACACTAGTAACTATATCAACTTTACCGGCTTTCTTTTTGTAGTTGAATGATCCACTCACCATTTCATAATCAACGCCAATTGAAGTACCCATAGTTTTTCTGTGACCTAGAGATAATCTGAAATTTTCAGTTGCATTACCACCTGAAGCAGAAAAATTGTATACAGCATCTGGTGCATCTTTTACCTTAACTGCATCGTCCCATTTACCATCTTGTCTTCCTCCAGCATCCCATGCTGCAGCACCAGGGAAATTAGCTAGAACATAATTAGTAGCGTTTTCTTTAGAAAATCCATAATCATTGATTAAAGTTTCAGCACCAAGTTCTAATCTTTGATTACCAGTAAGCATTGGACGCTCATCCATTGCATAATTTTGGAAACCATAGTTTGTTGTAATTTGATATTGAACTTCACCAGCTGAACCTGATTTAGTAGTTATAACAATAACACCATTTGACCCTCTAGCACCATATGGAGCAGTAGCTGAAGCATCTTTAAGTACAGTAATGCTCTCAATATCAGAAGGGTTAATCATTGATAAAACTCCCAAATCGTTTGTTAATGGACTGTATGATCCGTTTACAACAGGAACTCCGTCTATTACAAATAATGGTGAGTTTGAACCAGTAATTGATCCTTCTCCTCTAATTCTAATAGAGGTTGGAGATCCAGGTGTTCCAGAAAGAGATACAACTCTTAATCCAGCAACTCTACCTTGCAGAGCTGCATCAGGAGATGTCATTGCAACACCTTCGATTTGAGCACCGTCTACTACAACAGAACTTTGAGTAGATCTTTTAAGGTTTCTTGTTGTAATACCTGTAACAACAACTTCTTCAAGTTCATTACTTGATCTAAGAAGAATGTTAATTTTTCTGTCTCTTCCAACAGTGACGGATTGAGTATCAAATCCAACATAGCTAAAGACTAAAACGTCTCCAACATTAGCCGTAATTGAATAGTTTCCATCAAAATCAGTTGTTACACCATTGCTAGTGCCCTCAACTATTACTGTTGCCCCAGGGAGTGCAAGACTATTGTCATCAGCAACATTACCAGTTATGGTAACCTGTTGACTAAATCCCCAGAATGACACTAACATAAGAGATAATGTCATTAAAAAGCTTAGTTTTTTCATATTTATTGTTTTGATTTACAACAAATATGTTAAAATAATGTTAAGAAAAAAAGTTTTTTAAGATAAAAAATTGCATTTTTTACAATTTTTAATACTAAAATTTAACATACCGACAAGTATGTTAATCAAAATTTGAGAATATGATAAAATTATTTAATTTCATTTAAAATATTTTGATATCAAAACAGCTAGCTTTAACATACTTAAAAACAATGATATTAAGGGTGGAGTTTCAATAACTTTAAATCCTTCAAACTCTGATGATATAATTTTTGAATACAAAGCTCTTGCACCTAACTGGAGACTATGGAATGATTTTAAAAAGAAAAAAATATCAGAAGAATATTTCATTAGGGAATATAAAGAAATGTTAAGCCATTTGAATTCTAAACATGTTTTAGAACATTTAAACCTTCTGACAGGTGGAGTGGAGCCAATTTTAATGTGTAGTTGTGCAAAAACAAAATTTTGTCATAGACACTTAGTAGCAGATTGGCTTGAAAAAGAAAGAGGAATAATAATACAAGAGTTGAATTTTCCTGATTTGACAAGAAAAAATGGATATCTAGTTAAAAGAAAAAACCCATCTTTATTTTCCGAGCAATAGTTATTTTAAAACTGTTTCAAATAAATAATTTTCAAAATTTTCTTGGTTTTCAATATGAGGAAGATGTCCTGAATTTGGTACAAAATATTCAAACCTGTTTGGTAATAATTTGTTTAATTTCTCTTTAATGTTGTTGTAAACAACAACAGAGTCACTGTCACCCCAAATTGTATAAACCTTAGTATTAGAATCATTGATTTCTTTATTTTCAGTATCAAGGTTTTTGTGATTCTTAAGAGTTGAAATTAAAGCTCTAGCAAAACCTTTATATCTTAACAACTCCTCGTATCTGTTTGACCAATTAGGAAAATTTTCTGGATATTTAAAATCTTCGAGCTGACCTAATGAAATAGTAGGGTATTTTTCATTTATAAAATCAGAAATTTCTTTTTCACTCACATCTTTTTGTACTGTTTCTTCATGATCATCAAAACTTGATGCAGAAACGTATATGAGTTTTTCAATAAGGTTAGGACTCAAATCGTGTATTTTAGAAATTACTCTTCCTCCATTTGAAAGCCCTAAAAAAATAGCTTTATCAATTTCTAAGTGTTCTAATAAATCTATTACTTGTCTAGCAAACAATTCGTCTGTATAGTTTACATTAGGGTTTTCAGAAAAACCTCTTCCAAATAAATCTAAACTTATTACTTTATAACCTTTTTCTTTTGCAGAATTAAAAGTTTTTTCCCATATGTAGGAAGGAACAGAAAAACCATGAATAAAAACTAATGTGTTTTCAGAATTTCTGTTTTCAATGTTGTAATAAGTAAACCCCTTTGATTGTTCTAAAAAGTTTCCAGACTTAATGGTTTTTCTAAAATCATCGTTTTTTACTATGTATTCATATTTTGAGTTTTTACAAGAAAGAATTATAAAAAATGATAGTAATAAAATACTTTTTTTAAACATGATAGTTTTAATATTAGATTTACTTTTACAATATAATAATTATCTGAATTGAAAAATACAA
>Ga0208127_1001459_pt1 | contig 11711 bp, 9 predicted proteins | sample ETNtaG_6_FD_185751 | JGI IMG/M metagenome (GOLD analysis project Ga0208127, IMG submission 185751) | Marine microbial and viral communities from oxygen minimum zone, Eastern Pacific Ocean - ETNP201306SV45 (SPAdes) (version 2) | ecosystem: Environmental > Aquatic > Marine > Oceanic ...
AACTCCATAACCCCTCGGAAACCATAGATTCTGGTTCTGCGCTTAATTTGGGGCACCAGCTATTGCGAGTCACCTACGAGAACGGAACGCAGAGCGTCGTTCTCGCTACTGAATTGAATTCTGAGATTCAATGGAGCCTATCCAACGGTCCTGGAACGCTCGAGGGCAATACCTATGTTGCTGATGAGGCTGGTACCGCTTCCTTAGACGTCACATACCTCAGTGGCGCTTCATCAATCTCGCAAACATTGACTGTGACGGTCGAGGGCTTGCAGATTTCGGAGGACGAGACTCAAACCGAGGTTATTCCCTCCGAGAATCCGCTGAACGCGGAGGCTTCTTTTCGCGCCGTGGGTGAGCATGATTACGATGATTCGTGGTACGAGAACCGTGCCCAAGGCCTAGGGGATGTGTTTGCTGGATACCAAGTGACGCTTAACGAGATAGAAATGATTTATTCAGCTGAGTCAGGTGAGGTAAGCGGAGAATTCAAAAGTGATTCCGTTTATGAGATAGAAGTGGATTACCGCTCGGAAGGCGGGCCGTATGAGAGTTGCAAGTTTTCGTTTATTAGTTCGCTGGTAATTGACGCTAAAGCATCTTCTTATAACCCTGTGACTGGTGTTCTGCAAGGGTCGACCGGTGAATACCTACTTGACGTGGATGTCTTAGCTGATAGTGCTCAGAGTGGCTACTGTCAGGCATTCGTCACACAACTGGGCGCCATTACCCCCGGACTTGGAAAAAATAAATTCTCTGGCAAGGTTGACAATGGCAGCATCAGCGGTCAGCTCGAACCGATAAACAATCCTTACGGTGTAGCTCCCGTCTCATTTTCCTTGACGGTCGTGGACAGTGAATAAGGTGGCCTAGGGCCACCGCTGGGGCACGAGCCACTGCGTAACAGCACGAAACAGCCAACAAAAACGAGTACCCGAAACCGCGTAAACACTGGGATAGGTGCCGCAAAGCTTAAGTATTCTAGGCCCCGTTTATTTCTTACAAAAACAGTTAATAAACGCTGCGCACAGCATCAAAAACCTGGCACAAAGCGGTCTAAGCGCTGAGCGTATTAATTTTTTAGCGGGTCCCACCAGCGTTCAGCGATCGCCGTGAAATTGGGTTGACCTGTCGTCACAGTCACCCCACCATCTACAACAAGGTTGTGGCCAGTTACATAACTCGCATCATCGCTCGCCAAAAATGCGACCGCGGCAGCTATTTCTTCAGGCTTACCCATACGGCCTTGGGGAACAAGACGTTGATATTCAACTTGGGCTCGTCGGCTCGCAACAACTTCAGCGACTAACGGAGTTTCAACTCCTCCTGGGCACACTGCATTCACACGAATATTGTCCCGTGCGTGGTCAGCGGCCATAGCTTTAGTCAAATTCACCACAGCCCCTTTAGCAGCGTTGTAGGCAGGAATTCCCCAGTCCCCAAACAATCCTGAAATTGAAGCAGTATTCACGATAGCTCCGCCACCCTGAGCTCTCATCACAGGAATAACAGCGCGACAGCCGTACATCACAGAACTCAAATCAACGTCTATGATTCGCTTCCAATGCTCATCGCTTAACGTGTCTACAGTGCCAGTTGAAACGATCCCAGCATTATTGAAAAGGACATCTAGTTGACCGAAACGTTCAACAGTCGCTTTGACCATGTCATCTACAGCTGACGAATCAGCGACATCAACTTGGAAAGTGTCAGTCATGGCTCCGACTTCGCTGGCTAGCTGCTCGGCGCCCTCACCATCCAAATCGGCGATCATCACCTGAGCTCCTTCAGCAACTAAACGACGTACAGAAGCAGCGCCTATTCCTGAAGCTCCACCAGTCACAAGAGCTACTCGATTCTCAAAACGATTCATACGATTTCCTTACATTGAGCGGGCACTTAGCCACAACAAAAATACCGGCCTATAGGCACCTAAGTACAGTAAGAGCTTTTTGGTGATCAGGCCTTTGAACCAACTTCGAACCTCTGTCTATGGACAGTAAATGTGTGTGGGGGAGTGTCGACACACCACCGGCCCAGCGCTCGAAGCGTTATCTAGGTGCAATCACGCTCAGGGGCACCTTCTGGGGCGCCAGCCACTGTGTATGAAGTTTTAGTTCGGGGTAGGCGCATCAATCTTTTTGAAGATTTCTAGGCCCCTCTGAATGTCTGCCTCGATGAGGTTTAGCGCATGTTTGTGCGAAAGCCCTAGCTCTCGGCGATGCACTGGGCCATCACATCTGCCATCCGGTCCGAAAGCTCGTCGGTCAGAACCGTGAGGCTCTCTTCATATAGAAACTCATCCTGAGTCATGTCTTCTTCGATGCAGCTGAGCACTTTCGCGCACGAAGAAGCATCAGCCTCTACTTGACACTCAACCAGAAAGTTATTGCGAATCTCTTCGTCATAACGGCGCTCTTCACCGCCACAACTAACTGATGTTGTTCCTAAAAGTAGAAGTACTAGAGCAATTCTCATCTTGGGGAATCTACAGCAGGTGGTGGCAGTTTTCGCAGTATCGAACGAGGGACTTGCCTTAGACCTTTTGCTGAGTTTGGTAGCTGTATGGGTGCGGTATTGGTTTCTATGGTCTTAGGCATGGACGGATCTCTCTCGTGTTGTTTCGCGAGCTACCGATATTTGTCACAGATCTGGATGCGACGCCTGTTGCGCCCACGGCTTAATACAGACAGGAGGAGCGATAGCTCCATGATGTGACCTTCACAGTCTGTGCCGCAGGTGGCGAAGCGCGGCGCCGATAAAAGATGACGAAGATGAGGCGGTCGCGTGGAACAGCAAAGAGTGGCCGAAAGCAGCGACCGTCTTAGGCTTATAGATAATGGAAATCGGGAATCTCTTACTCGTCGGCTTCGGCGTTGTGTTCGTGGTCTTGTGGGGTCAAGTAGTTTTAAAACGACAAAAGGGCCGCCCTTAAAGGTCGCAGCGTTTCGATCCTGATTATGAAGTTTCAACCATTAGACGCAGTCGTTGGTGTTGCTGTAGCGGCGTTCTTATTGGCAACTACTCAACTGCCTTTCATCGCTGTTTTGGGCCTGGGTGTTGGCTCAGCTTTTGTGTTCAGGCTAAAGAAACTAAAGAAACTAAAGAAACGGTAAGGGCATTGGGCGGAGATGATAGCTGAGCTAACTACAGCCCAGCTTTATTGCGGGCGCTTCTCGAACTGGCTTCATAACTGTTAACCGAGGCTTAGCTGTCGTCCGCTAAATACAAGTCGATTACATAAGTGAAAGGGGCTGCCCTTCAGGGCGGTTTTCAGTCGTTTCAGGCCACGTTAGTTCCGGGTTTTGTCTGTCTTTGTGTGCGATTGCTGTAGGGCCGAGACCGTTAGTCCAACAACGCCATCACCTCGCTGCTGAACCGCTCTACACGCTCCAACATCTGGGTCATGTCGTTTGAGGTGACGTTAACGATCATGGTTGAAACGCCAGCCGCCTCGAGTTGAGCAATGTCCTCAGCTCGTTGTTCGGGGGAGCCCGTGAACAAAAGTCGACCGCCATCAATGTGGGTGTGAGCTTCCTCGTTGTGGAACGCGCAGTTGTACGCGAGTCCGATCGAGGTGGGGTCGCGGTCGAGCTTTTCTGCTTCACTGAACAACTTGTCACGGCGAGCAACGAATGTTTCGATCGTGTCCATCCGGAACTTTGGATTGGAGCCGAACGGGTACCAAGTGTCGCCAAGGGCGGCAGTGCGGCGGATAGCTGGCATGCTTTCCCCTCCGATCCAAATAGGCGGATGAGGTTGCTGGACAGGCTTTGGGTCAGCGGCTGCGTCGGTGAAATCAATGAATTCCCCGTGGAAGCTGGCCCGACCCTTCGTCCACAATTCCTTCATAACCTGGATGTACTCGTCGGTGACCCGTCCACGGGCATCAAAGTCAGTAATGTTCAGGGCTTCGAACTCCTCGCGCATCCACCCGGCGCCGCATCCGACGGTGACGCGACCTCCTGACAACTGATCGGTGGTCGCCAACGACTTCGCCATAAAGAGCGGGTTGCGGTGGGGAACCACAATCACTGACGTCAACAACCTCACCCTGTTAGTCACTGCGCTAAGCCAAGCCAAAAGGGTGAACTGCTCCATACAGTCAGTGCTCCCGTCGGCAGTCCACGCGAATTCGCCATCTTCGCTGTAGGGGTAGTTCGCTCCGATACTTGAAGGCACCACGATGTGATCGGCGACTGTGATGGTGTCGTAACCGAAACGTTCCGCAGCCTCAGCGATTGTCCGAATGTCCTGAGGGTTCGAAAGCGGACCACGAAACGGTGCACTAAATCCGAACTTCATTGATGTCTCCTAACCGATCGACGCACAACTAAAAACTATCGGATCGATCACCCCAGCATCTGTTGACCACAAAGCTGATGAACCCTTGGGGGCCAGAATCAGTAGGGCACTGTTTCCCCTTATCCGGTCATGTAAATAGTTCTGTAGCGCTGCCTACCCAACATGTGAAGTGCTTCCCTTATGTTTTTCTTACAGGATCTTAAGGTTCTTCTTAGGAATGACTCGCATGGTTGCTTCATGCACAAATTCCTATTGTTTATTGTTCCGATCATTCTTGTTTCCTGCGGAAATAATGCTGCCAACAGCGAAGGCCAAGTCGCCTCGTTGAAGAGCGGGACCTCCCAGCCAGAGGCAGAGAATTCAGAGACTTCGAGACAGACAAACCAAGAGATCTCCTTCGAAGACGCACAATTGAATATGGCGGCTTGTATGCGTAGCCAATACCCGTCGTGGCCTGACCCAGATCCATCAGTCCCTTCTGGATACAACCCTCAAGAACTGACTGGTTTAGGTATCGATCTGCAGGGGTCAGAGTTTCGGGAAGTCGTGGACAGTTGTCAAGCGAAAGAACTTCAAGGGTTTGTAGGGCAGCGACAGGGACTGTCCCTTGAAGAGCAAGCAGAACAAGAAGAGGGGATTTTGGACCTTTTCGCATGCGTCCGAGAAGTTCCAGGGTTTGAAGAGCTACCTGACCCTAATTTTTCCAGTAACGGTCTAGCCGCCATGCGAAGGATCTTTGCTGATGGAAGCTTCGATTTGACGGAATTTCAAATCGAAGCTCAAAGATGTATTGAAAGTGGCCAAGGGTCTCTCGCAGGTGGGGCTCAGCGATGAACAAAAGAAATAAATTCATCGCTGCTGGAGCTGTGATGGTGGTTGCTTTAGTCGCTCTCGCACTGGGGTTTGGTAGCGGGTTCTCCTCGGATCGTGCCTCTGAGGTGCAACAGGCATCTCTAGGCGAGTCTTTAAAGACTGTGGAAGTAGTAGCTGTGGACTTTGTCCAGGAAACAGAAATTGAAGGGACTCTTGGCTTCGGAAGTGTGAATCGTTTACCGAATCTTGCATCGGGCATTGTCACATGGCTACCTGAGCCTGGCGCTTACATCGACTTTGGTGATGTGATTTATGAGATCGATGGTCAACCAATTGTTCTTGTCCAAGGCGCAGTACCAATGTTTCGAGATATCGACCCGAATACTGCTGGAGCACCTGACGTTGTTCAGTTTCAGGAGTACTTGGTGGCCGAGGGTTTTTCAGAAACTCACCCAATTACAAGGTCAGAGTATGACTTGAACGAAGACCGGTACGTAACCGACATCTCAAGTAGTCAAATAAAGAAGTGGCAAGAGTCTGTCGGCGCCGTTGAAACCGGCCGAGTTCAAAAAGATGAGATCGTATTTCGAGCGAGCCCGATCCGAGTCGATTCTGTAAGTGTCCAACTAGGGCAAGCAGTAAATGGTGGCAGTCTCATAGACATCAGCGAAACTCGCAGGGTTGTAACCGCTCGTCTTGACACTGACCTAAGTGGTTTGTTGGAAGAAGGTGATTTCGTCGAGGTCGTGTTGCCTGACGGAAAGGTCGTTCCAGGAACCACGACTTATGTTGCGGACAACGTCACTCAGACGGTTGAGGGGCAGCAAGAAGTCACTTACCTGGAAGCAATAATTGAGTTATCGGGAGAAGGGACCTCGTTCGATCAAAGCCCCGTCACCGTCAAGATTGAAGAGGTGATAGAGCAAGACGTCTTGGCCGTTCCAACAGCCGCACTCTTAGCATTGGCAGAAGGCGGCTACGCAGTGGAAGTGGTTGAACCCGACGGATCAGTTGCATTAGTAGGTGTGAAATTGGGAACCTTTCATGAGAATCAAATATCGATCTCTGGGCAGGTGTCTTCGGGACAGTTGGTGATCATTCCATGACTGAGGAAGAGAACCCTGTCGTAATGGAGTTGGTCGAAGTCTGCAAAAGCTATCCAGGCAATCCGCCGGTTGAAGCGCTACGAGGAATTAATTTGGTAGTTCGCCGAGGGGAATTGTTGGCACTAGTGGGCACTTCGGGCTCTGGAAAGAGCACGATGCTCAACATCATGGGAGCCTTAGATCGCCCCACGTCTGGGAAGCTGTGTGTCGACGGGCAAGATCTGAATAACTTCTCTGATCGAGAACTAGCGACTTTGCGTGGAAGCAGAATCGGCTTTATCTTTCAACAGTTCCACCTGGTCGCAGGACTTTCTGTGCTGGAGAATGTTTCTACCGGCCTCTTGTATCAGGGCATCAACCGGCCTTTAAGAGTACAGGAGGCAACCCAACTCCTTAATCGGGTCGGGTTGGGCGATCGCATGACCCACCTTCCTCATGAACTTTCTGGTGGTCAACAGCAACGCGTGGCAATAGCGCGCGCCCTTATGGGTGACCCTGCGATAGTTCTGGCGGATGAGCCAACTGGAAACCTTGACTCTGAAACCTCCGAAGAAATTATGGATCTCATTCATCAACTAAATGAGGGGGGCAGCACCATCGTGGTCGTCACTCATGATGGAGAACTCGCGCAGAGTCTTCCTGGAGTGGTCACCTTGCTTGATGGCGTAGTTAAGAGCGATTCGAGAACACAATGAACGAAGTGAATGATTCAAGTCGAGTTGCCCTGAGTGATTCGCTCCGCGTTGGAACGTTAGGCCTCAGGACACGAAAAACGAGGACTTTGCTGACAGCGCTTGGCATTGCTATCGGCATAGCAGCAATGATTTCAGTGCTTGGCATTACATCGTCTAGCGATGCCCAACTTCAAGCCGAACTGGACGCTCTTGGTCCAAATCTTTTAGAGATCACGCCTGGGGACTCGTTTACACGTTCAGAGGTTGTATTCCCACCGCACGTCTCCGACGTTGTGCAGCGAATAGGAACTGTCGAGTCGAGCACTGCGGTATCTCAAGTCGAAGCAGCGGTTCGCCGTACTGAATTTATTCCCGAACAACAAACAGGCGGAATGTCTGTGCTGGCGGTGGAGCCTGAGGTCTTTCCAATGGTCGACGCCGTTTTGAGTTCGGGTGTTTTTCTTGACTCGTCATCGGTCATGGTTCCGCGAGCGGTGTTAGGTGCGAAGGCTGCTGAGCGACTTGGAATTAACAGCTCCTTAGATTCGCCGCAGGTTTACATAGATGGCACCTATTTCACTGTCGTGGGAATTTTGGAACCTGCTCCATTAGCTCCCAACGTTGACCGTGCCGCGATGATCGGGAACGAAATTGCGACAGAACTCTATGATTCAGAGCTTGACCCCAGTCTCGTTTACGCTCGTGTTAGCGACGACTTGTTGGATGACCAGCGGCGCTTAGATGAAACACGGTCGGTTATAGCGGCGACGGTTTTACCGGATGCGCCAACTGAAGTGTCAGTCAGTCGACCCAGCGAACTGTTGGCAGCACGGAGCAGCACTCAAGACGCTTTCACAGGACTCTTGTTGGGGCTAGGTGCTGTCGCACTTCTCGTAGGTGGAGTTGGAATTGCAAATGTGATGGTGATCTCAGTCATAGAACGTCGGACTGAAATCGGACTGCGGAGGGCCCTTGGGGCGCTCCGAGGGCATATCCGTTTTCAATTTGTATGCGAGTCGGCCTTGCTGGCTGCCCTTGGGGGACTTGGTGGCGTTCTCTTGGGGGCAATGATCACTTTCGGTTATGCCCAGAGTCAAGGTTGGGTTATTTCAATCCCGGCGAGTTCCCTTGGAGCGGGCTTCTTATTGGCCGTAGCTATCGGCTCAATAGCTGGCTTATACCCTGCTGCGCGTGCTGCTCGCCTTGATCCGGCTGAGGCTGTGCGCCCGCGCGTCTGAGGAACGGCTTTTGAAGATCTGGGCTCTGAACCAAATTCGAACCGATATCAATACACAGTAAAAGTGTGTGGGGGAGTGTCGAAACAGCGGCTTGACGTTCTAAGCGTTATTGAGATGGGTGAGCTGCCTACGGGGACCAGCTATTGCGTAACAATACAAAACAATAATTAACAGCTAGTACCCAAATCGGCGTAGATACCGGAATGGGTTTTTGTAAAGCAATGTAATTAGGGCCCAGTTTGTTTCTTGTAAGGGGTCGAGGGTTCGAGTCCTGTGGCGTTTGCACTTCGAATGAATAAATCGGTGAAACAACTTCTTGCGTGATCCCATGTACCCGTGATCGTCCGCCGCGATGAGGCTTGGGTTGCAAAGGATGGGTAAGTTGATGTGGTTAGCGAAGAAAGGCAGTCGTTGTGAGTAGTTGTCGGATTGAAGTGGAGCGCGCAATCGCTGCCACCCCGGCTGAAGTGTTCGACGTGGTGAGTGACCCGTTGGGTCATGTGAAAATTGATGCCTCTGGAATGCTTATGTCTGCCATCGGAGCTCGACCGACTGGAGTTGGTGATCGTTTCGAAGTTCAGATGGATCGTGACTCTTTGCGAGACATGGACCTAGGCGAATACAAGGTCACGGTAGTAATCGAAACATTTGTGAAAGACGAAGAAATAGCGTGGAGCATTGATGGAACTGTGCAGCCACCGATTGGGCATATCTATGGCTATCGCTTACAGGAAATTGAAGGCGGCACACTCGTCACTTCCTATTACGACTGGTCCAATCCACACCCACAGCATGCTGAGCTAGTTGAAGCCCTTTTCCCGATTATCTCTGAAAACCATTTGCTGGCGACTCTCGGAATTCTGGCTAGAACTGTTGCCCCCGGAAAACAGCGACCGTTGGTATCGAAGATTTAGGTCGTGTTCGACGGAAGAGAATTTGTGACAGGTTGTGAGGTGACTGCTCGAGCGCCCATATTCAAATGTAGGATCGGCGACGCACGGACGTGACCCATCGACGGGAACTGGTGGCGTAGCTTCACCCCAGTTTCGCTTGGTTTAACCGAAATATCAGGTGTTAATTGTCATCCTGCAAGACGAAGTACTGCTTGAAGAGTCACTTCGGCACCGACCGTTGAATGTTCCACTGTGATGTTTTCCGCTTCGTTGTGCGACAATCCATCTTCGCATGGGATGAATAGCATTCCAGCCGGCGCAACACGGTTGACGTATACAGCGTCATGACCGGCACCCGACACAATGTCGGCAGATTCGAAGCCGCTGCGGGTGGCGCTGTCGCGGATTGCGTTCACAACAGCTGAGTCGAATTTGACTGGCGGTGAGTACCAAATTTGATTAACGGATGCTGAAGGGTTCAACGAATTAGCGAACTGAACTAGTTCGTTGTTCATTAGCGAAAGTTCGTTGGCATCTGGATGTCGGAGGTCAATAGTTAGATCAACAGTGCCAGCCACAGTATTTCTAGAGCTGGGTGTGGAGGTAATAACTCCGACTGTGGAGCGACCGTCTGGTCGGCTGGTTGCTATTTCGTTAACGGCTGTGATGAGTTGAGCTGCGCTCAGCATTGCGTCAGAGCGGCGGTCCATCGGTGTTGTCCCCGCGTGTGATTCGGCGCCTTTGATAGATACGTCATACCAGCGGATCCCTTGGACCCCAGTCACGATGCCGACCGAGGTGCCGCTGGCCTCAAGAATAGGTCCTTGCTCGATGTGAGGTTCTAGGTAGTAGCCGACAGGTCGACCTCCGCATGGGTCACTTCCTGAGTACCCGATCCTGGTTAATTCGTCCACGAGTATGGTCCCATCTTGGGCAGTAGCTCCTAGACCTTCTTCTAATGAGAATTCGCCACCAAATACACCGGAGCCAAGCATCGCGGGGGGAAACCGTGCTCCTTCTTCATTGGTCCAAGAGACCACTTCGATGGGTGCAGATGTAAGGTGCCCGTGGTCGGTGAGGACACGCAGGATCTCCAGCCCGACCATTACTCCGTAGGCGCCATCGAATTTGCCTCCAGTTGGCTGGCTATCTAAGTGGCTACCTATAACGACCGGATCACGGTTTGGGTCGATGCCTTCTCGGCGAGCGAACAGGTTACCCATCCGATCCACATGCACAGAACACTCAAGTTCGGTGACCCATTCAACGAACTGATCCCGACCAGCTTTGTCAGCGTCGGTCAACGCGACTCGTGCCACGCCGCCTGCTTCGGTCGCTCCGATTTCTGCGAGCTGGTGAAGGGTCTTCCACAGTCTTGTTCCGTCGACATGAAAATCGGCCATACGTCAATGATATTCAGATATGACGTTCTCGGAGTTGGTCCGGATCAGGTTCAGTTCGGATCGACTTCATGGGGTTCGAGCCGTTCCCAATCGAACTCAACGCCAATTCCCGGGTCATTAGGAGCGACCACCCGGTCCTGTTCGATTCGTAAAGGCCTGGCAGTGTATGCATCGATCGGGAAGCTGTGGACCTCTACCCAGCCCGCATGGGTTTGGGATGCGACGAGGCTCACATGTAATTCGTGCATACCGTGACTACAGATTGGGATGCCGTGTTCGGCTGCTTGGGTGGATGCTTCAAGCCACCCGCTTATTCCGCCACAGTTGGACGCGTCGGGTTGTAGATAGGACAAGTTAGCTCTCTCGCAAGCGGCGGTGAACTCATGAATGGTGTGCAGGTTCTCGCCCATCGCTAGTGGCATGTCGGTGTGGTCGGCGATGAGGGCATAGCCATCGAAGTCATCGGGGATAATTGGCTCCTCGAACCATGTGAGGTCGTAGGGAGCGAATCGATGTGCGGCCTCGATTGCTTGGTCGACATTCATCGAGTAGTTGGCGTCGACCATCAAAGCTGCCGATGGTCCGATCAGGTCGCGGACAGCTCGGACCCGAGAGACATCATCGTCGATATCGGGACGGCCAACTTTTATCTTCACTGACGAAAGTCCACTTTCTAGGTAACTGTTGATGTTGTCTAGGAGTCGGTCGCGGCTGAAGGCCAAGTCGATTCCACCGTGGTAGGCGTGAGCGTGTGATGCTGAGCCGCCTGCAACTTCCCACAACGGTTGTCCGAGCCTTTTGCACCGTAGGTCCCATAGGGCAATGTCGATAGCGGAAATCGCGAATGCGGCGATGCCGCCTCGTCCTACGTAGTGGAGATGCTCATTCATGAACCGGTTCAGAGCTTCAACCCCGGTGCTATCCGAACCGGTCAGCACAGGTGCAAGGTCGTGCCGTATCAGGGCACGGATGGCCCTTCCTCCGCGTCCACCGGTGTAGGTGTATCCAGTGCCTTGGGAACCGTCACCAAGAGTGACAGTTGCCGTTATCAGTTCAAAATGGGTGTGTTCGCCGTGCGTGGCATCGAAAAGTGGCTCATTTAACGGCAAAAGGAAGAGTCGACTCTGGACGTCAGAGATACGTGTTCGATGGTTCACTGTGTAAGTCTGGCACGTTGCCTGCGTTAACCGACCACCCGCATCATGGCCCGACCAAACATCTGCGTGTTTTGCCCAGGCTTCCTTTTCTGAAGAGCAATAACAGCGAACGCTGTGGCGCT
>Ga0208127_1001460_pt1 | contig 11708 bp, 10 predicted proteins | sample ETNtaG_6_FD_185751 | JGI IMG/M metagenome (GOLD analysis project Ga0208127, IMG submission 185751) | Marine microbial and viral communities from oxygen minimum zone, Eastern Pacific Ocean - ETNP201306SV45 (SPAdes) (version 2) | ecosystem: Environmental > Aquatic > Marine > Oceanic ...
TCAATCCAATCATAAATCATAGGAACTAATTGATCAGAGCCATCTTCTAAAACTTTTCTATGATCAACTACACATCCAGAATTCAAAAATCCATCTGCCAATATTTCCCCAGATATATCTTCTCTTTTGCCCCTAACAACCCCATCACTCAGAGTAATAACTCCTACTTTGGGTCTATATCCAGTGGCATGGTCTGATTTTCCTCCTTTTTTTTCTATCAATTTAACCCCACTTATTTCCATGGTTATATCTACAGCTTTGCACATATCATATATGGTAAGAAGAGCAATAGAAACCGCAGAAAGAGCTTCCATTTCTACACCCGTAGATTCTTTGGTTTTTACAGTAGATCGAACCCAAATACTATTCGATTTGAATTCGAATTCGATATCAACAAAAGATAAGTTTAACTGATGGCACAAAGGAATTATACCCGAGGTTTTCTTTGCAGCTTGAATCCCTGCAATCTTGGCGGTATTTAATACGTTTCCTTTAGGCAATTCACCATCCTTAATCCCTGCAATAGTTTCAGGACGCATATTTATTTTTCCTTCAGCCTTTGCAACCCTAACTGTAAGAAGTTTATTTGTCACATCAACCATTTTGACATTACCTTTTTCATCAACATGAGAAAATTCAGTCATAATTACCCTCCTATTTGAGTCATAGACTCTCTTGAATCATTTCCTTGATTTTGCGCAATCAAACCATCTTTTAATTTTTTTTGCATGGACCCAACAATTAAATTTTTAAGGCCTTCATTTTTCATTCCATTTCGTATAGCGTCCCTCATGTTTGTTTCTGAACGACTATATAAACAGTTTAACAAATTTCCGTCTGCAGTTACTCTGATACGATTACACGCGCTGCAAAGACTCCTAGTGTAAGAAGGAATAACAGCCACTCTTCCTGCATATTCTTTAATTTTAAATATATAATATTCAGTAGAAGATCCCGTTACTGGACTTAATGTTCTGTAATGTGATCTTAAATCGTTCACAATGTGATCTGCTCTATAGAACTTTCCAGTTTTCCATATTTGATGAGAGTCAAAAGGCATCAGCTCTATAAATCTTACAGTGATATCATTATTTTTTGTTAATTCAACAAAATCTGTAATTTCGTCATTATTAAAGCCTTTCATCACAACCATATTAACCTTAATAGACTTTATACCAGAGCAGATTGCCAAGTCTAGCCCTTCTAAAACGTTTTCAAGCTCTTCTCGTCGTGTTATTTCCTTAAACTTTTCTCTATTTAAGGTATCTAAACTGATATTGATTCCATTCAATCCTGCTTTTTCTAACTGATTGATATACTTAGATAAAAGAACTCCATTTGTTGTTAAGTGGATTGAGGAAATATCGGTTTGCTGATATGTGTATTGGATTAAATCTAAAAGATCTTTTCGAAGTAGAGGTTCGCCTCCTGTAAACCTAATCTTTGAGACACCTAATTCTGACATTACTTTGATTATTTTACAAATCTCATTTTTATCCAAAAGTCTATCTTTTTCTTGAAATAAAATACCCTCTTCAGGCATACAGTAAATACAACGAAGGTTACAACGTTCATTAATCGCAATTCTTAAATAATTAAAAACCCTTCCAAAACGATCAGTTATCGTTGAATTTTGAAATTCTGATGAATTATGAAGTGTTATTTCTTTATTCATTTTCCCAGTTTTTTTATCGTGAAAATAAATTCAAATATACTGTAATTGAATAAGCGGTTGCCATTTAATGAATAGTTCGGTTAAAAAGAATTAGGTCTTTTTCGTTTTTTTTGATTCAATTTTAAATTTGTTATAACATTGTTTATAATGAGGGTTGCCTTTTCTATTTCACTTTGCGTATTAAATCTTCCCAAACTAAACCTTATAGATGAATTTGCTATTTCATTGGCATGTCCTAAAGCTTTAATGACATGGGATGGCTCTAAAAAAGCACTGCTACATGCAGAACCAGTAGAACATGCTATTTCTTTCATTTTCATTATTATAGTTTCTGCTTCAAGCTTTGGGAAACAAAGATTTAAATTATGAGATAAGCGACTATCGAAACTACCATTTAAAATCACATCAGGGTGTTCAATTTGAATGCCTTTGAATAAAAAATTCCGAAGTTTTCCTAAATTATGATATTCAAATTTTCTCCTGTTTTCACATATCTCCATCGCTTTAGCGAAACCGACTATCAGCGGTACTGGTAGAGTCCCAGATCGGTATCCTTTTTCATGACCTCCACCGTCCATCTGCATTTCTAACGTAACCTTTGGATCTTTTTGTGATATATAAAGAAGTCCAATACCTTTTGGCCCATATAGTTTATGAGCAGTAGAGGCCAACAAATCAATTTTCATTTCTTTGACATCTATTTCTAACTTTCCAAATGACTGACTAGCATCCACAAAAAATAGAATGTTGTTTTTTTTACATATTTCTCCAATTTGTTTTACCGGTTGAATAGTTCCAATTTCATTATTAGCATGCATAATCGAAACTAAACTCGTTTCATCGGTAATTGCATTAGCAACATCTTGAGGATCGACTAGACCATCTCGATTCACTGGAAGAATAGATATATCCCATCCTTTTTTTTCAATTGATCTGAAAGTATCTAAAACGGCACTGTGCTCGGTAGCTTGGGTAATCATATGGTGTTTTTTTTTAAAAGTCCCAGCAACTCCTTTTATGGCTAAATTAATAGCCTCAGTTGCTCCGCTAGTAAAAATAATCTCCCTCTTTTTTGCTTTAATACTATCAGCTAGTATCTGTCGAGATCTTTCCACTGCTTTTTTAGACTCTTTACCATAAGAATGATGGATACTAGATGCATTCCCAAATTTATTATAAAAATAAGGCATCATAGCATCTATCACTTCTGGATCAATTTGCGTAGTTGCCTGGTTATCTAAATAGATAGTATCAGACATTTGATTAACTTATAATCGATTTTTTTTGTTTACCAGATCCACCGTTGGCAAGCATGACCATTTCCGATAATATACTTAATGCAATTTGCTCGGGGGTTTTGGCATTTAACTCCAATCCAGTAGGAGCATAAAAGTGTTCTAATTCTTTTTCTGTAACGCCATTCATTTTAAGATAATCTAAAATTATACCAGTTTTTTTTGCACTTGCAACGACGCCAACATAAGGGATGCCTTTCTTTAAAGCTTCTAGACTAATTCTATCATCATTACGGTGGTGAGTAGCTAAAATAAAATAATCAACATGGAAATCAATGTCTTCTAAATCAAGCTCATTTGTAATGATTTTTGCAGCGCTAGGGTATCTTTCTTTCTCTTGCTCGGATGTTTGTACAACTACCTTAAACTTTAATAGACTTGCCATTTCACACAAAATTTCTGTAAGACCACCCATTCCCCTTATCAAAAGGGTTTTACTTAACATCTGAGGTTCAACAATAACTGACATATATCCTCCACATGGTATGCCCATTCCCATTTCATCACTATCTAAGTCTATTTCAATCGTTTTTGGAATACCATCGATTAGTGATTCTTTTGCAGTTGCAGCTACGCGGTTTTCAATGCAACCGCCTCCAATATACCCAATAATTCTTTTACCTTGCTCATCAAATAATGCTTTATCTCCTACTTTTCCCGAACTAGAACCATGTACCTGATAAACAGAAGCTATTGCATAAGGAGTTTCATCAGATTCCAATTTAGATATTTTTTTAAATAAATCTTTATGCCTTGACATTATTGATTAATTTTGTTCTCAATGAAGAAAAATTTTCTGCGGTATCGCAATCAAGAATAATCTCATCTGAATTGATAGGAAAGCCCAAAGCCTCTGAAGAATATTTTTTTAATATTTGTTTGGGACCATAATCGCCTTTTAAATACAAAATTTCGGAAAAAAACTTTTTAGGAAAAATAACAGGGTTAGCCTGAATATTATTGTAAGTTGGATAAATAATATACTTACCCTTATTATTATTGAATGCACAAATAATACTGTTAATTGTACTGGTTTTTATCAATGGCATATCACCCAAAATTATCATATTCGCATCAATGTCATCTTTTAAGTTAGATATACCTACATGGATTGAACTCATCATACCTTTTTCCCAATGTTCATTATGGACAATGGTATCAATACCATTTGGCAAAACATTTTCAATTTTCTTTTTCTGATATCCAGTTACTAAAACAACTTGATTTATATCCGCCTTTAAAACATTCTTGCATAAAATATATAGAATTGGCTTATTATTTACTAAAAGCAATAGTTTATTTTGATTACCCATCCTTTTAGATGAACCCGCAGCTAATATAGTTACACCTATTCTCATATCGTTAGTAGTAAATTAGTCTTTTTATCAAAAGTACAGCAAGATAAGCTATAGTTATGGTAACGATCTAATTCCTTATTATTTGAAAAAGTTACAATACTCGAGGACTTTGAAATCGAGATTTTATGGAGGGAAAGTAATATAAAAACAAACAAATAGATAATTCAAAAATAATAAATATATATAAATTTCTTGCAACTCCATCATCAAAGCCATAACTATGTAATCCAACCTGAAGAAGGTTCACTCCAAACCAAGCCAAAGCAACTATTATGTTATTCAGCCCCATCCCTAATGCAAAAAGAAGGGGTTTTGCTATTCCGGCTAACCTCGAATGGATCATAAGAAGCTGCCATAGTACTATTAATAATGCGCCATTTTCTTTTGGATCCCATCCCCAGAATCTACCCCAAGACTGATCTGCCCAAATACCTCCAAGAATAGTGCCAAATAAGGTAAAGAATAGAGCAAACAATGTCATGCCGAACAAATTATTAAATATACTTTTTAGTTTTTTAGAATTAGATGAATCTAAGATATTTTGTATAAGGTAAAGATGACCTATAAAGCCTGCAACTAAAGAAGCACCATACCCTATTGTTATTGTTGTTACATGAGTAGCAAGCCAGAAATTAGAATCTAAAACTGCCACCAACATCCCAAGAGTATCTCCATCTGCAGCGTAACTAAACCCTATAAAATGCAAAATGCTTCCACCAACAGATCCTACAAAAATACCTAACCCATCTTTGCGAAAATATTCTAATGCAACTGCCAAAAGTAAAAGGATAAATGAAACAAAAATAACCGATTCATATAAGGTAGAGACAGGAGGTCGGCCCATTATATACATGCGCATGACTATTCCATAACCATGTATCAGAAAACCAATAATGAGGGAGAAAAAAGAAATATTACGAAAAAAACTTGGTTTTGCCATCCAACTTATTCCAATAAGTAAGAAGGATAGGATGTAAAAGGCTAAACTTTTAACAAATAGATTAACATCGTTCATCCAAGTCTCACCTTTTAACTTTTTCACATCAACAGGACTAAAAGACAATTCAGAAACTATTCTTTCATAATTCAATAGTGCATTATTCATTTCTAATTCATTTTTCTGAAAACGAGCTGCTAAATATTGCTGAAGGGAATTTAAAATTTCTTCTTGATGATAGGCAGGCGTTATACCACTTATGATAAAATCAAATGGAGATTGCCATACCGCATTTTCATCTAATAATGCAGGAGGTATCAATTTAATATTTTTCATGTATGACAGTTCTTCAAACATGATAGCACTTTGACTAAGTTCTAGTAATTGCTTTTCAAAAGGAGTTCTATCTTGACTTTCTTTCTGATCAATGATTTTTATCAACTCTACTTGGTTTTTAATCCCGTTAATTATTTCATTAAAACTGTATTTATGTTGAGTAGACCATTCAAGGAATAGACTTGAAACCACCTCAGGATTTCGAATATTAAAAACTTTTAGATTACGGCCATTCTCTGGATTTAGGATTAAATCTAATAACCAATCCGATGCTTTAATATTTTGATCTTTAATTTCTCTTTTCCCATAAAATCTAAGTAACATGTTTCTTGCAAACGTGTCAAGAGGCTTAATCCTTCCTTCACTTTGAACGGGTATATTTTGAACTTCAAATGCACCCAATGGGGAAAGTGAAAAACTTGCAAAAAGAAGAATATAATGAAAAAATGATAAATTTGTTTTTATGAAGTTCATTTTGATTTCCTCCTAACCATCTTTGGGATCATCAAAAGTAGGTGAATGAGAAGCCCTATGCTCATAATGATACTTGAAATATAAGGGAATAATCTTCCGTAGTTTTTAACCGTTGCAAGGACAGTTGTCTCTACATCTGAGTCATCAATAAAAGAAGCTTGAAAAAAAGTATATCCTTTATGACGAAGTGGCTCATTCATCTTAATTAATGTTCGTCTAGGAATATCATTCTCTATTAGGTTAACATCTGAACTAAAACTTTTGGCGACATTGGTCCCAGGGTGCATAATTTTTTCAAAGTCAATTAGTTCAATATTAAAAGGTACATATGTTCTTTCTCTTCGATATTCTGAGTGAAATATTTGATCATTTATTTTAAAAGGGTCGTTCAATCCTTGACCAAGAAAGAGTCCATAAATACCATCTGAGCCATTGCTTGTCCCTTGAATTTTATATATCAAAGCCGGCCTGTTTTGAGTGTTCTCTGGTTCAGGTTTTTTTGGTAATAAAACAAATTTTTCTAAAAGGCCCTTGTATATTGAATCTGCTGGAGAAATACGATTTTCAATTCGAACATTTTTTATATTACTAATAATATAGATTTCTGGTCCTTCATCAAAAATTAAAAACCGGCTGCCTTCATAAAGGAGAGATTCATCCACAACGGTATATTCTAAACTATCCTTAAGAGAGTTGTTTACGAATGCTAATTCCATATTATGGTAATCATCAACATAATTTGAACTTTCACCTTCAGCAATCACCATATTCCCTTCAGAGCTAAAGTATGCAGTAAGTCCTCCACCCGCTAAAAGCAACAATCCGCCTAAATGAACAATTATAATTCCTATTTTCTTGAGCTGCCACAAATTTCGTTTAAACATACTAGAAAATAAATTAACTGTCATAAGAAGTAAAACCAGTCTCCCTCCAGGCAAAGGAATGAAACCTAGGAATAAGAAATAATAAGAAGAGAAATACTTCATTTGCGAAGCATATAAACCAATGTTCTTCTGAGCAATTGTGCCAAAGAATACAAGAATAATTAACCATATCAAAGTGTACGAAAAAACCTTTGGGCTCATTATAATCTTTAAAAACTTGTCTAGATAATTAATCGTCATAGTGAAATAGATTTAGAAAATGTTAAAAAATCCTTTTTGACCTCGATTAATGCAGACTGTTCAATGGATAGCTTTACAAATACCGTTCTGTTTGACAATTCATAAATTGATGCCAATATACCTTGGTTAGATGTTTCATTTGCTAATTCAAAAAATAAAAAATTACCCAATTCACTCTTATATGAGGTTGAGGATGTTAAAATACTTTGCTCAGATTCAGGCGGGAGGGATATTTGCCCTCTCCATCTATTAATATTTGCTTGAATACCTCCACTCATTCCTGAAAATTCAGTAATAGATAGTTCTCCCTTTCCAGTTGAGTGGGGAACATAAAAACTTGCCATCCTCATAGAATGTCCATCAAATTGTTCCCAGCCTTCGGGTTTTTGCCATTTTAAAGTAAACTTTTTATTCTTTCCTGGAAGTTCAGGTACGACCTTTTCTTCTTTAACATTCAATGGAGAATCCTTAGATTTTTTTGGCAATCGATATGTTCTAATTGGGTCTTCGGATTGACATGAAACCAAAAGCAAAATTATTACAAAAGTTATATTAGAATAGTTTTTCAAAAATTAGTACCTAATAGCATTGCTTAAATTTGCCAAATATTTGGTATCTGAATCAAAATACTTTTGAGTAAGGGTTGCGATTATCTTAATTTGATGAAAAGTGATTTTTTGTTACTAATTATCAAGATATTGATTTATATAATGAAGATCTAGCTCCCTTGAGTCCTTATACTTTACTCTTAGCTCGGAAAGTTGAGTCTTAAGTTCTTTTACAATTTCAGTATAAGTTGAATCATAATATACATTTTTCATTTCCATTGGATCAGCTCGACGATCATATAATTCCCATTCATCGATATCATAATAGAAATGAGCAAGCTTGTAATCTTCAGTTACAATACCATAATGACGTTTCACCATATGCACCGATGGATATTCATAATAATGATAATATACAGCTTCTCTATTCCAATTTTTTTCCTGCCCAAGGAGCAATGGCATTAAACTTTTTCCTTGCATATCAGCAGGCTGATTTATCTTCGCTGCATCTAGAAAAGTTTGGGCAAAGTCAAGATTTTGAACCATTTTGGATATCCGCATACCTGGGCTTATTTTTGCCGGCCATTTAACAAGCAAAGGCGTTTTAAAGGACTCATCATAAATGAATCTTTTATCAAACCATCCGTGCTCTCCCAAAAAAAACCCTTGATCTGAGGTGTATACGACTATTGTGTTTTTATCTAAGCCCGATTTTTCAAGATAATCTAATACCCTCCCCAGATTATCATCTACTGATGAGATAGTGCCCAAATAATCTTGCATATAACGCTGGTATTTCCATTCCATCTTCTCTTTCATTGATAAAGAAGGCCAGTTGTCCTTGAACCATACATTAATTGAATCTATTACAGGGTCATAAAGGGCCCTTTGTTCTTTATTAAACCTTACATAAGAAGTAGAAAATCCATCACTACCGCCCCAATTATAAGGCTCAACGTATGGATCGATATCAATCATCGATTCCAATATTTCCGGCCTTATTTTTGAATCATGACCATATCTTAAATCCAGTAATAAATTCATTTCAGCTGATTTAGCCGCTAAACCTCTGTCTTTATAATCATCAAATAGGGTTTGAGGTAAAGGAAATTCCTTTTTTGAAAATTCACGAAACTTTTCAGGACTTGGCCACCACGGTCTATGAGGGGCTTTATGAAGATACATCATCAAAAATGGTTTTTCTTTATCTCTTTTCTTTTTCAGCCACTCAAGTGTTAAGTCTGTAATGATATCTGTAACATATCCTATTATCGTAGTATCACCTCTGGGAGTTATAAAATCAGGATTAACATAATGACCTTGTCCGGGTAATATCATAAAATCATCAACGCCTTTGGGATTATTACCAAAATGTAACTTCCCATACATCGCAGTTTGATACCCAGCTTTTTTAAAAAGCTGAGGGAATGTAATCTGAGTGGTATCAAATGGAGAACGATTATCAATCTTACCATTAATATGGTTATGCTTACCCGTAAGGATTGTAGCCCTTGAGGGAGCACATATAGAATTGGTAACACATGCATTATCAAAAATAGCACCACCCTCTGCTATCCGATCAATATTTGGGGTATTAATTAATTTTTGATTATAGGCGCTGATTGCTTGAAATGCATGATCGTCGGACATAATAAATAAAATATTTGGTCTGGGTTGAGTTTCTTTATTTTCTCTTGCACATCCTAAAACCAGAACTAAAACCAAAATAGATAAAAAGTGTTTAACCAAAATCAAACCGTTCTTTTACTTAAAAAAATAATTAATCAGTATGTGTAAATTAGCACTTGTACTTAATTTTTTAATTATTTGATGTTATAATGAAAAGAACTGCCTGTTTTTAATTTTATTATGAACCAGACTTTTAATCCTTACAAATCTGCATTAGACGGATTGATCTTAGAAAATCCTGTGCTGGCATTTTTTCAATTTTGTAAAAAAAGGGAGGACATCCGCATAAAAAGAGAATCGGGTCTTCCTGCTCCTTGGAGCAACGATCCCATTTTTCAAAAAGGAAGATTTCTTAATGTTTTTCGTGAGGACGATAGAGGTAGTAAAGCCATTATACAATTTGTCAATAAAACTAGCTCTGATTTTCCAACATTAGTTCAGGCAATCTTTTTTTCTAGATGGTGTAATAGGCAAGAGACATTAGATATTTTGGATCCAATATTGCTTAAAAACCCTGATAAACTTTCTAGCTTTTTAATCGATATGAATTCTTGGTGTAATACAACTGCATACCCTGTAGAGCCCATTCAATTAAATGATACGGAGTACTCTAGAATCGAGACTGCTACCCATATACTTAAATCAAACAAAGAAATGTTATCCAACCTAATTCTTAACTCAAATGGATCTGTAATTGAAGCAACAGCTCAAATAAATAAAATTTTTCAAATGAAAAATGATTTTCCAATTTTTATGGCAGTAATGGATATTGCTTGGTTTAGACCGGACATCATTAAACCAGATAGTAATGTCCCCGTCGGAATCGGTGCTGTGGCTTATATTGAGATACTTAAATCTTATTTAAAGAAAGACAGCGATGAAAAAGTCTTTGCTCATATGATAAAACTTCAAAAAAAATACTGGCCAGAAGCGAAAAGAAATTTTCACCCGATTGACATCGAGTATCTTTCATGCGAATGTCGAAAATATTACAGCTATGTAAATGGAACAAAACTATTTGAAGGAAAAAATCTTTTTTATCCTAAGAAATAATTAGAATTTTTTTCATAATCCAAAAAATAATAAAGTGGTAAGGAGACTTATTACACCAACAAATAATGCAATTGCGAATCCATAATAAAAAACTTTCAATCCAATTAATTTTAGCTTTTTTAAGTCTGTAGAAATCCCAATTGCAGCCATTGCTATTGTTAATAATAATTTTGATAAAAAATTAATTTCAAGGATTAACCCATTCCATAACTCAATGTTAAATAAACCGAAAGCTCTTGAGTTTTGTTCTAGACTATAATCGCCGAATGTTCTTACAAATCCAAAAAATAAAAATCCAAGTATAAAAAAAGGAAAGATTTGGTAAAGTTTTTTTCCTATGGAAATATCTGTTCCTTTATAGTTGGTATGTTTTAGTGAGAGGTATGGTATGACTACAAGCATAGCAGTGTTCCTAACTAATTTAGTAACTGTTGAAACATCAAACACTTTTGGAGATAAATATTGATCTGCATAAATCATACCTGCTCCAGCTACTTGACCAGTTTCATGTATTGAAGATCCTAAAAACAAACCTGCCGATAAGGGGTTTCCGGGGAAAAAATAATGAGCTACAAATGGGTAAACTACCATTGCAAAAATCCCAAAAATAGAAATATTAGCAATAGCATAAGCTATTTCCTCTTTCTTAGCATTAATAGCGGGAGCGGTTGCGACTATCGCTGTCGCGCCACAAATACTAGTCCCAACAGCAATCAAAGTAGCTAAATTTGAAGATAATCTAAAATAAGCACGACTTTTTTCTACCAATAGCAACGTTAAAATGATGCACGGAGTTACAACTAGAAAACCCTTAATGCCAAAAGATATCATTTCATTTAATCCTAGCCTAATTCCCATCAATATGATACCAATTTTTAAAATATATTTAATGCAAAATGTAATTCCCAAATCACATAAATCAGCTAAACTGGTTGTATTTGCAATTAGAACACCGATAATGAGGGCTAAAAAAATTGGTGAGATTGGACTTTTTTCTAATTGCAGAACTTGTGTACCCAAAAGCTTGCTCAAAAATTGGCTACTAAGAGCTATTATTAAAGATATTAAAATGCCAATAGAAAAATTGGAGAATCTATTTTTCATGAAAGGTTTCGAATTTGTATTTCTATTAAAATTAAATTCTATTGAACTAATTAATTAAATAGTTAAAAAAAACAAGGTTAGTTAAATTAGTATGATTAATCTTAAAAGCTGACAT
>Ga0208127_1001461_pt1 | contig 11704 bp, 10 predicted proteins | sample ETNtaG_6_FD_185751 | JGI IMG/M metagenome (GOLD analysis project Ga0208127, IMG submission 185751) | Marine microbial and viral communities from oxygen minimum zone, Eastern Pacific Ocean - ETNP201306SV45 (SPAdes) (version 2) | ecosystem: Environmental > Aquatic > Marine > Oceanic ...
TGATTACTACCAATCAAATCCTGAAAATGCGCCTGCTGCTGCTTTTGGAGGAATGACAACGTTAAAGACTGTTTATTCTTTTAATCCAATTCCTCAGGAACTGGACAGCACAAACTCCAAATTTGTTTTAGGCGGGCAAGGAAACCTCTGGACTGAATATGTTCAAACGCCAGAAATTGCACAATATCGAGTTTTGCCAAGAATGAGTGCTTTATCTGAAGTTTTATGGTCTGGAGCAGGTACAAATTCCTATGAAGATTTTTACTTTAGATTAAAAGAACTAAAAAAGAGATTTAAAAAATTGGAATGGAATTATTCTCCCGGTTCATTTGAGGTGAATATTAAAAGATCTACCGTTGATAGTTTTCTGATTTCTCTTTCTTCTGAACATCCCGGAGAACCAATTTATTACACAATCAATGGAGAACATCCAAATAAGTCCTCCACGATTTTTAAAAAAGATTTTTCAATAAAAAAAACAACAACTATCAAAGCTAGTATCCTACAGTTAGATGGTTCTTTCGGTCCCGTATCAGAAAAAACATTTTATTTCCATAAAGCAATTGGAAAAACAGTTGTGTATAATTCAAGCTATGCTGAAAAATATGCTGGTTCCGGGAAAGAAAACTTGATTGATGGGTTAGTTGGTTCAGAAAACCACAATGATGGGTATTGGCAAGGATGGGAAAGAAAGGATATGCAAATCACTGTTGATCTGCATAAAAACAAAAAGATAAACACTATTGTCTGCGGTTTTTTAGAATCTCATCAGTCTTGGATATTTTTACCAAAATCAGTGAGCGTATCGTTTTCTTCTGATGGAAAAAACTTCGTAAATGAAAAACAACTTATGTTACAAGATGGGGAAAATTATGGAAAATCAAATCGAAAAGAAGTGAAATTTCATCAGTTAAATCAATCAGCCAGATATATTCTAATAACAGCGCATAATAGAAAAAAGTGTCCTGCCTGGCACGCTGGAAGCGGTGGCGATGCTTGGATCTTCTCTGATGAAGTTGTGATTGAGGAGTAGTGTTCAAAATCTTTTCCCTACAATCTTTAGTTATTATATTTGGGCAAACAAACAACTCGAATAATGAAAAAATTATTTATTTTATTTCTTTATACTATCTTTAGCTGCTCATCTGATACACCAGTAAACATGGATGAAGTTTTGTTTGATAGTGGTGGAAGATTCAAATCGTTAGAAAGTAAAAAAGTATATAGTGGCCCTGGATTTAAAGAATATCGAAATGGGAAAAAACAAGAACAGGGGCCAATAGAATATGGATGGAAAACTGGAAAGTGGACTGGTTGGTACGAAGATGGGAAAAAAAAGTATGAGGGGGAATATTTAGAGGGAGTCCCGGATGGACCCTGGACGGGGTTTTATCCTAATGGACAAAAAAAATATGAAGGTAGTTATAAGTTTGGATTCCAAGTTGGCAAGTGGACTTATTTCAATAAAAAAGGAACCAAGAGGCTAGAAGAGGATTACTTTGTATGTGATGAAGAGTGTGATAAAACACACCCTAGTCTAGGTAAGATAATAAACTCAGAAAAATTTTAAACACCTTTTAAAACAGATAAATAATTTGTTGTTCCTGGTACCCCTACAGGGACGCCACCAGTTATTACATATTTTTCATTTTTTCTTAGATCTTTATTTAGCACCAACATCTCATTAGCAATTAAAGGAATATCATCAGAAGTGTTATAGTTTTTTACTAAAAGAGGCTGAACGCCCCAAACAATTCCTAACTGACGGCACGTTTCTTTAAAGGGTGTCATTGCTATGATTTTAGCACTGGGTCTATATCGAGATACCATTCTTGCTGTACTACCACTGTGCGTCATCGTAATAATTTTCTTAATCCCTTGTTTAACCGCGACTGAACAAGCGGCATGACTAATTGCTTGAGCGGTATTTAATTTCTTTTTGCTAATGTCTTTTATAAACGTTTTGTAATTAATACTACTTTCCGATTCAATTATTACTCTGCGCAATACTTTTATAACTTTTATTGGGTGCTTTCCAACTGCAGTTTCACCCGTAACCATCAGAGCATCAGCACCATCCAATATTGCATTTGCAATGTCACTTACCTCTGCTCTAGTTGGAACAGGTCTTTGTGTCATAGAATCCAAAATCTGAGTTGCTAGAACAACCGGTTTCCCTGCTTTTATAGCCTTTTTTATAACTTTTTTTTGTATTCCTGGAACCTGTTCTAGGGGCAATTCTACTCCAAGATCTCCCCTGGCTACCATTACAGCATCAAAAGTATCAATAATCTCGCTCATGTTTTTTACAGCCTCCCACTTTTCTATTTTTGCCAGTATGGGAGTTGTAAATCCAAGCTTGGCAATAATATCTCTAAGTAATTGGTAATCAGAGGAAGACCTAACAAATGAAAGAGCAATCCAATCTGCTCCTTTTGACAAAGCCAATTCAAGGTCATTTTTATCTTGATCTGTTATAGATGGTAAATCTAATTCTATTCCAGGAAAATTGATTCCTTTTCTTTGTTCAACAATCCCATCAAATTCAGCTTTACATAAAAGAGTTTTGTTTGAGATAAGTTTATCTACTTCTAATGAAATTTTCCCATCGTCAACAAGAATTTTAGCACCCTTTTTTACAGTTTGAAATTTTACATCTTCAGAGATAGGTATAACATTTTTTCCATTTTTTTCACTACTAATATATACCTGCTCTCCTTTTAGAATTTTAATAGAATCTTTTACCTTACTTACTCGAATTTTTGGACCCGCAAGATCTGCTAAAACTGTTGGACGAATCCCTGACTCTAATCTGCAAGACTTTATCAAATCAAAGTATTTAGCTTTTTCGCTTTTAGTTCCATGTGATAGATTTACCCTGAAACAGGTAACTCCGCTTTCTATAAGTAAATCTAATTTTTCTTTTGTAGAACAACTTGGTCCAACTGTTGCAATAATTTTTGTTTTCATTTTTTTCTTAAACTGTTATTTGATAATTACAATCCATAATGATCAATTTAAATAATCTTCTGCAACCAGTCTAAACTGGGGTATTTCTGCATCAAACTGTTCGCCATTTTCTAATATCATCCTATAGCTTCCGCTCATGAATCCAATTGGTGTTGGTAAAGGACAAAAGCTTGTATATTGAAAAAATTCTTTTGGTCTTATGCTAGGGGTTTGACCAATAACCCCAGGTCCATGTATATCTTCAGACTTCCCTTCTCCATCTTTAATATGCCAATATCGACTCAAAAGTTTTACTATAACATCAGAATTGTTTATAATTTTCACCCGATATGAAAAAAAATAATAGGGCTTTAAGGGGTCTGATCTTTCCGGCAAAAAATCAGGATATGTTTGTATTTCAATTTTGTTTTCCAATAATCAAAATTAAACCCTTTATCTTTGCCATCCCATTAATTCCATAATAATTTTTATCTCACATGAACGAATTCAGTAGATCAATTTATGCCGTTACAAGTATCCTTTTAGTAGGGTTTGTTTTAATTATTAGCAGGAGCAGCACTTCTTCATCCGAAATTACAGAGGATGAAATTATGGGCCATATACGTTACCTTTCCCATGAAAACAGAGAAGGTAGACTACCTGGAACAAGAGGAAGCAAGGATGTAATCGCATATCTAATTAAAAACCTAAAATCTTATGGTGTTCGTCCTGCATTCGGTAAATCATATACTCAACCCTTTAACATTCAAACTGGAATACAACTTGGGCCTTTAAATAATGTTATAATAAATAAAGATACTCTGGTTGTCCAAACAGACTATCTCCCCCTCTTTTTTTCAGCAAATGGAAACTTTTCTGGCGAAGTTGTTTTTGCTGGATATGGTTTTCAAATAAATGAAAAAGAATTAAAGTGGAATGACTACGAAGGAATAGATGTAAAAGATAAATGGGTAATTGTAATGAGACATAGCCCGGAGAGGAACCAGCCTCACTCTATTTATGCTCCTCATTCTCCGCTTCATAAAAAAATGATTGTTGCTAAAGATAATGGAGCAAAGGGAATTATTTTTGTTTCTCAGATAGAAGATGAAGAATTGTACCCTATCAAGTATGTTTCTGGTTTTAAAAACAATGAAGCCCCAGCTATTATTTTGTCAAAAAACAAAGCAAATCAAATTTTTGAAAGAGTTGGTTGGTCTACAAAAAAGATTCAAGATGAAATGAACCAAACCTTAAAACCATTAAACTTCCAACTCGGAATATTAAACTTTGATGCTACAATTAACCTTGAACCCGTTATAAAAAAAGGGGCAAATGTTGTTGGGGAAATACGTAGCAGAAATAGACAATACAGAGATGAATATATTTTAATTGGAGCACATTTTGATCATATTGGAATGGGTGGTGTAGGATCTGGATCAAGATTACCTAATGAATATCAAGTTCACCCTGGAGCTGATGACAACGCATCTGGAACAGCAGGGTTACTAGAACTAGCACAGAAACTGTCTTCTAATATTAACAACCTTAAACGGAGTGTTTTGTTTGTTGGATTTGATGCAGAAGAAAAAGGATTGCTTGGGTCAAAACATTTTATTGAGTCTTCACCTGTTAAAATAGAGAACATCACAACTATGATAAATATGGATATGATTGGCAGAATGTCCGATTCTTCATATACCGTGGGAGGAGTAGGCACATCTCCTTTATTTGAACATCTTCTTGATAGCTTAAAAAAAGGACGACCATTTAACTTGGTTATGAATAAACCCGGATTTGGACCCAGTGATCATGCTACCTTTTATACAAAAGATATTCCAGTTCTTTTTTTCTTTTCTGGAGTTCATGATGAATACCATACCCCTGCAGATACTTGGGAGTTAATAAACCTTCGAGGTGAGAAACATATACTAGACTATATTTATGATTTAACCTATTACCTTTCTCGTGCACCTAAAAGACCTGCCTTTCAAAAAGCAGGTCCCAAAGAAGGACAGATGGGTGCTCCTAAAAAGTTTAAAGTAAGCTTTGGTATAGTGCCTTCTTACAGCAGCACCGAAAAAGGGTTGAAAGTTGATGGTATTTCAAAAGAAGATGGACCTGCAGAAAAAGCCGGTATTATAAAAGGGGATGTTATTAAAGCGATTAATGAAAAACCAGTTAATGACATCTACGAATACATGGATAGACTAAGTACCTTAAAAAAAGGGGTGTCAGTGCCTGTGCTTATCAAAAGAGAAGATAAAGAAATAGTTCTTGAAGTAACCTTTTAGCTTTACTCTACCCACGCGTCCATATTAATTGTCTCATCTGGAGCCCAACCTTTAGACTTATACATTCTAACGCGTTTCCTATCAAAATCAGTAATAGTAGTTGGATAATATTTTCTAGAACCTGTACATCTCTCGCGTATTCTTTCTGTTAGTTCAAGCACAGCCATAACATAATTATCAGCGTGATTATATGCATATACAGATTTGTATATGTCGCCACCTTTTCGATAATCATTACTGTTTTTTTTATATCCATTCATTCTAAGATAATTAGCGATACTTCCCAAAACATCAGGCCAGCTATAGGGCTCCCTCACTCCGTTTTCATTGAAATCAACAGAATATCTTGTAAAACTGGATGGAATAAATTGACCATATCCAAATGCACCAGCGTAGGACCCACCTATTTCTTGAGGATCAAGTTTATCTTTATAGCAATACTTAATAAACTCAGCTAGTTCTCTTGTAGCCCACTTGCTTCTTCTTGGTATTTCATGTATCTGAGAATAAAGTGCATTAAAAACAGAATACTGAGAATGATGAACTCCGTAATTACTCTCCACACCAGCAATAGTTACGATAACAAATGGATCAACGCCATATTTTGAGGATACTCTTTCTATTAAACTTCGATTTTCTGAATAAAATTTTGCTCCTGCTACGACCCTTGACTCTTTAACAAAAATCTTTTTGTATTCTGTCCATGGTTTTTTTTCATATGGCTTAGCAAATCTTTCTGCTATTATTTTATGAATTTCTAGTTTTTCATGTGAAAAAGCTTCTTGTATAAAAGAAATTGGAACTACTCTTTCTAGCTCTTTGCTAACTAGTTCATATGCAATGTCATTTTCAATCTCTTTTGGAAAAATTGAGGTTGATAAAAAAAATATTATTAAAATTTGTTTCATTTATAATTCCATTCTGCTAAAAAAAGATTCGTATCTCCCCTCTTTTTTTGGTTCCGATTAGATGCAAAAACAATATGTTTCCCATTTGGGCTAAACATTGGAAACCCATCAAAGCCATTAAAAAAGGTAATCCTTTCAAGACTTGAACCATCAATATTTATTGAATAAAGATCAAAATCTCTTCCTTTTGGATCATGTAAATTAGAAGAAAAAATTATCTTATCACCACTTGGAAAAAAATATGGTCCAAAATTTGCAGCTCCGTTATTGGTTATTTGTTTTTTATTTGATCCATCAGAGTCCATAGTCCAAATTTGTAGAGCCATTGGGCGTATAGAATTTTGAGCAAGTAAATTTTTATATTGTTGAACTTCCTTTACGCTTTTTGGATGATAAACTCTCCAAACAATTTTCGAGGCATCTTTATTGAAAAAAGCCCCTCCGTCATATCCAAGCTCATCAGTTAGCTGGACTTTGTTTTTCCCATCTAAGTCCATAGTCCAAATATCCAAATCACCACTAACCATAGATGTGTAAATAATCTTACTTCCATTAAAAGCTACTGTTGCTTCAGCGTCATAGCCTGGAGAACTCGTTAATCGTTCTAATAAACCCGTTTGTAAATCTGTTAAAAAAATATCATAATCAGGATAAAGTTTCCATACATAGCCTCTGCTGTAATCTGGTTTTTCTGGACATTTTTTGTTTCCCATATGAGTAGATGCATAAATTGCTTTTTTACAATCAGGATATACAAAATAACTACATGTTGTTACACCCCCTCCTGTTGAAACCATATTGATACTGCCCGTTTTGATATTCATAATATATATCTGGTCACAAAGAGAATCCCCATCATGACTTTGAAAGATCAACCTCTCTCCATCGTTTGAAAAATATGCTTCTGCGTTTTCCCCTGAAAAAGTTAGTTGTCTTAGGTTGGATAATCTTATTTCTTTTTCTTGAATTAAATAGTTATGCTGTTTCTGCTTTGCTGGACCGTGATTTATAGAAAAAAATGTGACCAATGAAAATATAATTATTAGTGTTGTGTATAAATAGGATAGCTTCATATGTTACAACTTTTATTAAAAAATACCGTACTTCAATTTATTATAGGTTTTTTTTTTAATTCTAACAAAAATGATTCTTTGATTAACTCTTTTTTTTTAAGTATTTTTTAATAATTTTTAAATATTGTTGAAATTGAAGTTAAAATGATCATAAAAACAGTTTTAAAGAAGTGATAAAAACATCAGAAATTCAAAAACTAATGATCATCAAACACCGGTATTTATTAAGGATCGTTTTGTTCTTATGTATATACCTTTTCTCAATTACCACCATACTGTATCTTAATAAAAACAATTCTTCCTTAGAGGTTTTGTTGTGCATCCCTTTCTACTTATCCGCAGGAGCATCTCTACACGGAATCTGTTTGTTTACACATGAAGGTGTTCACAGAACCCTGCACAAGAACATATGGATAAATAATATCATTGGAAGTATTTGTGGGTACCTTGTTTTACAAACAATGGCTGGCTATCGCGTTTTACATTTAAAACATCATAAGTATTTAAACACCAAAGGAGATCCTGGATTATTAAAAACATATGTATCAAACAAGTATGTTATTACTGCAATGGAATGGGGGTATTTTCTATTTGGGTATGTAGCTTTTCTTACCGTTATTCCTTATCAAGGGTTTAAACAAGGGAATCTTAAAGATCGTTTCTTAATTGGTTTAGACATTTTTTTCATATTCTTTCTTTTTTGGTTATTAACAAATAATCTACCTTTTATTTGGTTCATCCACGGATGGTTAATACCTATGATATTTGTTCATTTCATGATGAACATAAGAGGAATGAGCCAGCATCTAATGTTAGAAGACTATCATGACCCTTTCAAAGGAGCGCGAACAATTAAAGCTCATCCAATAGTTGATTTTTTTCTTTGTAATGAAAATTATCATATCGAGCACCATTTGTATCCCTCTGTGCCATGGTATAATTTGAAAAAAGTTCATGAGCTCATTGCAGATAAATTCATAGAAAATAATTCAACTATAATTTTTTCATTTAAAGATTTCATATTTCAATTTATAAACAAATCAATAAAAGCAATAAAGGCCTAATTATTGATGTATTTTTTATGATCATAAAATTGGAATTTTTTTTCAACTACAGATTTACTAACACCATATGTTGAATACGAATATTTGTGCCTATCCGGTGAGTCATTTTTCTTTTTATTTATCCATTTCTTAAGATTTTTACTCGCTTTCTCATCAACATTTATTTTTAATTTTCTACAAACACTTTTAAGAGTTGTTATTGGGTTGTTTTGTATGTCTTTACAGTGAACGTCTACTATGTTTTTGTTGTCACTTTTATTTTTTCTAGCTTTGTACGATCTTTTTAAACCTTCTTGAAATACATCTGTGACATAAGGTCCTAAATCTTTAAAACATGTTGTTTTATATGCTGTTCTTCTAAACATTGAAATCATACTCGAATATGAACCAATGGCTTGTAAGGGATTCCTATGGGTCATAACTATACGAGCTGAAGGGAATACTTTTAATAAAACGTTGAGATTCCATAAATGCTCAGGAGCCTTTACGACCAACTGTGTTTTCTGATTATTAAGAGATAAAATTTGTAACTGCACCTTATATTTTTGATATGCATATAGCATATTCGATTCCATCACCCAATTTTCATAATCATCAAGACCCAAAGCAGAAGAGATTGCAATAGACGTAAATGAATTAAATAATAATCTAAAACATTCATCTGGTTCATTAACTCCAACCGGATGAATATACTTTTGCTCTGGTTTCGAAAAGTTTTGTAGGAAAGCATACTTCCTTGTCCGGTTTTTTGCTTTTTTGATCGCGCGCTCACCTTCAAGATGTGCAGTTGGATAGTGTAGTTCCCACAACTTTAAAACTCTACAGTTTTCTAAAAAAGAAAACATTTTTTGTAAAGCTGTTGTTCCTGTTCTTGGGAGTCCTGTAATAAAGATAGGGTCAGAACAATCTTCATCCAAACGATTTGAATATTCATTTTGAATATATGCAACCTTAATTCTATTCGCAAAAACTCTGTCCAATTCACCGCTGATAAATATTTGGGTTGCCGGATTTAAAGACTTTGATCTTATGTTTTCTAAAAACTGATTAAGTGCTTTTTCTGATGTTTCATTATCGGTTTGTTTTTTTTCTTTAGAAAAAATCTTTAAATACTTAAAACAATCAACTTCATATTTAATAAGATGAATCCTACCACAAATAAATAGAAAAAAATTATAAGCCCTAACCAAAACGGGTGCTTTGCTTTTTACGAAAACTTTTGTTGGCATATGTTTTCGTTATTTTTTGTTTTTATAATGTATCATTATACAAATTGAGAATCATAGAATTCCCAAGAGATAGTCCTTTTTTTATTTCTTCTTTTGAATTGACATCTTCCCAACCATCTTTAATTATATTATAAAAACCCTGAGCATGTTCAACATCTAACTCTTCATGCAATGAATAATGATACAAATTCTCTTTACTAATCCATTTCTTTTTTAGAATTTCCTTAACAATTGTAGCAGAAATTTTTGAATACCTCTCTTCAATAATCGCCATCATTGCGACGCTTCTCATAGTAGAGCTATTTAAAGAACATTCCATCAAAACATTATTATATTTTACTGCAGCTTGAATTGGCTTTCTGTTCTTTATTTGTTTTTCAGTGGCCCCTAAAGAAAACAGATATTGTCTAAAAGTGTTCCCATGTGCCTTTTTAATTTCTCCGTTACCATGTTCATCTAAAATGTTTTTGATTATACAATACCTATCCTCATAAGAATCCAGTTTGCTAGAAATAATAAACATTGGTCTAGAAAAAAATTCTACAGCATCAAGAATGCCTATTTGAGTTTCTTTAAAACGCTCTTTATCCATCGTTCCATTTAATAAAGATATAAAAAATGGCTGCCTGTGAATTGGAGAGGATTTGATGAGTTCTGAAATAAAGTTTTTCACCTAAATCTCTCCAGTAGAAATAGAAATAGTCTTGGCACGGTTCATAGGCTTTGAAAAAGGAGAAAATGAAAAAACACGACACTTTGTATCAGTATAGACTCCGCTTTTTTCAAAAACATTTACAAGTTTTTTGTTTCTGCAGTCTACTGCAAAGCATATTTTTCCATCCCTTTTATCTGAAACTTCTTTTATCGATTTTTTTAGTCTGCCCTTGTTTTTTAAATAAAAAACCTCCGGATTTAAATGACCTAAATTCATTATGGAACCATCCTGAACAGACACAATGTTTTTTTTCCCTTCGTTCCATAATACATCGTTTTTAAGGTTTGAACTGAGATTAATTTCATTTTCTGGATAGTATTGGAGTTCATCTAAGTCTATGTTATTAAGCTTTTGAGGTTCTAAAATATATATGTTTAATATGCAACTTGGCCTTGTTAGTTTCCCAAGGTGAACGCCTTTAAAAGAAGATTCAACTCCCTTGTTCTTTTTTTGCATTGCACAAAAATATATAAAATCCCAACCTTGAAACTCTTTTATAAAAGGCCACCTTATAAACAAATACCATAAAAAATTTTTAACGACGCCTTTGTTTCTATATTTTGGTATAATTTTTAAGTCCGAGGCATAGAGAGCATTGTACGTCTTTTCTTTTAATGATACGCGCTTCCAAACACCAGCAATACTTCCTACAACCTCCTCTTTATTTGTAATAATAAGAAACCTGGTTTTATAACCCTGCTGAGTAAAGAATGGGCTATAGTCATTTCCGTGATCAATATAAAAACCTTCTGTACCATCTTCCAACGGATACTCAATGTTTTTTTCAATTGACCTTAAATCATGTATAAAAGGTCCAAGCTGTTCCTCACTCACTATATGATATTTCAGATTCATACCTTAACAAAAAGTCTGAAATGGTCATAAAAAAGGCTTCTATCTTTTTCTTGCCAATATTTATCAAAGGCTTTGTCCTCAATGAAACCTTCTCCAAAAAACAGACTCCAATCTTTATGATTGTTTAGCTGCCTCAATAAAATTGAAGATCCTGGCTTTATATTAGAAAGTTTTTTAACACATTGGACTATAAATGATTCGTCACTCCAGTCAAACAAATTAGATAAGCTTATTACATCAAAACTGTTAAGGTTAGGAACATCGCATACGTTACCTTCAAAAAACTCTATTGAAGGGCTTGATTTAAAATTCATATATGGAAAAGCACTTTCAGACTTATAATAACCCAAGAAGATATGCTGCAAAAAAGGATTATAATGACTTTTTTCTTTTGTAAAAGAAGTCATGATCTTTTTTTGAAAATAGGATACATAAGAACCGGTTTCCCCTTGTTTCGTCGCATGATCGCCAAACACTTTTTCTATCATAATATCATTAAAGGTGTCCTGAAAAGGAATATTAATGTGTTTATGGTTAATCCATGAAGCAGATATTTTTTTCCTAATTTCTTCTGATGTGTTTGTACTAAAAAATGTTTTAATCGTTTTGTTTTCTGT
>Ga0208127_1001463_pt1 | contig 11699 bp, 13 predicted proteins | sample ETNtaG_6_FD_185751 | JGI IMG/M metagenome (GOLD analysis project Ga0208127, IMG submission 185751) | Marine microbial and viral communities from oxygen minimum zone, Eastern Pacific Ocean - ETNP201306SV45 (SPAdes) (version 2) | ecosystem: Environmental > Aquatic > Marine > Oceanic ...
TCTCCTTTAGTTATTAATTAGTAGGCTCTCTCACCGGTAGAGGTGTAGCCACCAAGCGTATACATGGTGGTTGAGTTCGGCATGTGCGAATGTTGACGTACGATTGGTTTTACTTTGTCGATCCAATAACTTGGCGTTACCATATTGTTAGCCGTAACTAACTAGGTAAGGTGAGCTTATTTGATATCTCACTTCATATTAAGTAGGAAAACTACTAATCCTACACGCATTTACGAACGAGGGTTACTAGCCCTGAGTGTTTCACAACTCGATGCGACAAACATGTCAACATTGCGAAACCAAATTAGCCCTTTATTTTGCCAGCTTACACACTTAGATGTATCCAACAAAAGAGCCTACTAATTGGTGGAGGTGAGGGGAGTCGAACCCCTGTCCAATATGTCTTATTATCAACATTTAACTATCATAGTTTATTTTTGTCTTAAAAGATACAAGTTAACAAACAAACTTTATATCTCAGCAACACTCTTATTTCAACATATGTGTGAGTGTAAATACATATGCCTATATCTCTTATGAAGACGTATCGTTAGCGAGATAACCTAACGAGGCCTTTAGCAGTTATTAAGCTGCTAATGCGAACTGTGAGTCGTTTGCGTTTACTGTTTTCTAATGTATTAACGATGTATTAGAATCATCGGATAGTAAGCTTTCAAATGCAATCATACTGTCGAAACCAAGAACACCCCCAAAAAAAGGCCAAAAAAAAGAGGGATACCAATTAAGGTATCCCACAAGTTTTACATTATAGTGAAGATTGGAGAACTCCAACCGAGTGTACCGATATAATGTACTGTAATGTGAATCACAGTAGTAGACAGGCTAGTCGTTATTAAGCTATACGCTACCAATTACCGCCTTGCAATAAAGCGCAATGTAAATTACTTTGTTTGGCGTGAGGAATCAACCTTTACCTTACAGGGAGCTTTTACACAGTCAGCTAGGGAACATACTAAAGCTAACCTATCTACTAATGTGAACTCATCAGCACTGTCATAAACAGTGGACTCGGTAGCTATTCTCAACGCTACATCATAGGTATATAACCTTATGGGATCGTTAGTACCGAGTTTCGTTCTGTAGGAGTCTTACCCCTTACTAGTATACAAAATATGACGAATCGCTTGATATGAGAGCGATTTGGATGTATGCCACTTAGTTAGTATCTCTGTAAAACCTCGAACAAATATACAAGTAACGTAACACATATAGAAGAAAGAAGTCAGGGAGCTTCAAGATAAACTTGATTACTATGTGTGGTCAGGGAGCTTCAAGCAAGAGCTTGATTACTATAACTTAGTTCTTTTTCTACATTTACTCAAAGAGCCTAGTCTAAATTCGATGATACTTCCGTTAGGACAACCGGATTTCTTTGTGTATATCGTTTCCCACAGGATCATTTTGTGGACTCGTGTTTGCCTAAGAACATATCGTTCAGTGTGTCTGAGAAGACGTTAGACCAATCACCCAAGTGTTTATAGTTTTGTTTGACGAAAACATCACTCATTAGCAAACCTAGTTTTACAAAAGATACTAACTAAACAGCATCTCTTATACTAGTATACAAAATATGACGAATGCCTTGTGTAGCAAGGGATTTGGATGTATTGATATATGCAAAAAAAACCCCAATTAAGGGGTTAAGTTATTACATTACTAGGGCATTTTAGTCTTGTTCTTCTGTAGTAGTTATTGTCTTCATAGTTCTACAAGTTTTCATAGTGCTTATTTGTCCATATGCATCTTGTGTAGTAGTTTCTTCACAAGAAGTCTGCATAAGTACCTTTTTATCCCTATCTTCTAAATTTAAGTCTAGTGGGTCAGCATAATCGCCAACCCCTAGGCCTATGATAGCTACTATTACTTCTATCATTAGTTATCCTTATTTCTTATGGGGATGATTAGTCACCCAATGTTTAAATTTATACCATACATGTTCTAAGTATTCTTCCCATACATATAAAGCAACGGCTACACCGACTATCCATTGCCATGCTGGTGCTGATACTGTCCATAACATTTCCATATTTAAGTTCCTATAAAGTTACACTCCTTACTCCGCTTTAGTCTTGGAGTGTTAATAAACCACTTGCTCCAGCTCCAGCGTATTTCTGTAGATACTCTCTTAATCCAGCTCTTGATCCACTCTTTCTAATATATTCATTAGCTAGTTTTAATATTATTGGTGAATAAGCTAATTCTGCACCTACATAGGCCATTAATGCGTTAGGGTCGATATAACCAGCAACGCCAGCATTAAGTAAGTAATTACCAGCAGTTCCAGAATCAGGCACATAATCTCCTAATATATCCTCTGCTTCGCCAGACAATCTTTGTAAGTAACCTTCTTGGTTTGCTTTACTGATTCTCTTACCAGAAGACCCTATACCTTCTGTTGCTGCATTATTTAATTGATTAGGACTGAATTGGCCAGCTTTGTTACCAGAACCAACTGCTTTTTGGAATGAGGCTACTTGACCATATGCTCTATCTGTTGCTAACCATTTAGCACCTTGCGTTGGGTTTTGTTCTATTACTGACTTTTTAAATAACTCTCTTGCTGCTCTTAAAGGGTCTTCTAATGGAGACTCATTAAGGTTAGTAGACTTCCTAAAAGCTAAAATTCTTTTCTTAATGTTGGAGTCTGCATCTTTTACAGATCTACCTTTAGGTTTCTTTCTAGCTAAAGATTTTATCTTATTTAGCTCTTTCTTTAGGTTCTTCTTTGCAACTCCAGTTAGGTCGGTTGTGTTAAATATGTCATCTAGTTGACTTTTAAGCTTTGTAGTAAGCTTCATCTCCATGCCATCAAACGCTTCGTTATATGCCTCATTAACTGTTTGTGTGATGTATCTTGATGCAGAGTTGTTATCCCTAATGCTGTTCGGTAAAGTCTTACCTAGTGGCTTTAACACCTCTTCAGCAATTTCTCTATTCCATCCAGCAGTAGCTCTGTTTCTTCCAGCTTTAACATTGTTTACAACACTGCCTAATTTTTGTTCCAAAGTATTAATCATACCCTTGCCGGTCATTTGACCATAAGTTAAGTCATTGTTTTTCATAAGTTTTTGAGTAGCTTGAGATACTTTTGGTGCTAAAACTGCACCAGCACCTGATAATACACCACCTAAAGCACCACCTAACGCACCTTGTATTGCTGATTGTCCTGTAACATCTTCTATTTCTTCAGCATTACCAGCACCATACAAAGCACCAAAACCAGCTCCTTGCATAGCACCTCTGCCAACTTTAGCACCCAAGCTAAGAGCTTTTGCAGTACCTAACATAGGTGTAGCAATACCTCCAGCCATTTCTAGTAACAATGCTGAATTAGGATTTTGTCTTGCAAACTCTTGATTCTTTGCTCTGAGGTCATCCCTTACTGCTATGTATCTTGATCGTTGTGCATCAGCTTTATCTTGTCTATCACCTTTTATTATTGAGGTGAGTTGTTGAGCCTGTGCTTTTTGTTCATCAGTTCTGCCTGTCATAGGTAATTGTTTTAACTGTTTATAAGCATCTTTGTATGCCATTGATGTGGCCACTTGGTCTTGTAATGATTGATTAGTTCTTACTTTAGCCTCGATTTCATCAGCAAAACCAAATGTTGCACCTTTTGCAAATGTCCTAACACCCTCTGCTACATTATTAATCTCAGGAGTGTTTCTCAGACTTCTTCTTCTCTTTATTTCCTTTGCAATAATTTTAGCATCTTCTACATTACCAGCTTTATCTGCTTTTATTAAAGCACTTTCTAGTTGTTGGTCTGTTGCCATATATTTCCTCTATTGGTACTTATTTAAAATAGTTTCTAACTGATCACTATTACTTCCCTCATCCTCATTTGGTGTAGGTTCAGTATCAGGGAACATATTATATAAGGAGTCTGCTAACGCTTCTTGATTAATCTCATATCCTTTTAATGTGCCATAGTCTTTAAAGTATTTAGCCATTTGTTTTTGAGATTCATGAGCAGTTTTAATCTGAGTCATTAATGCTTTAACTCGTCTTGCATTTTCTTCTTGTCCAAGAGCTGGGTTATATGCTCTAGCTATTAACCTTTCCCCTTCACGTTCTGTAAACTGAGCGCCAAGAACAAGTCTTAAATTACGCTGAACAACCTCTGTCACCTGGTCATATACTGCTTGTGCCTCAGGATCTACATAAGCTAATTTACCTGATGCGTCTAATGCAGCAACACGCCTACCGGTAATAGAGCCATCTTTGGTTGTTTGTAGTTTATTTAAAGCAAGTCCTAATTGATCTAATTGTTTCTCTGTATCTGCTGCACCTTTCATGTATTCAAAATATTGAGTAGCATAGTTTTCATCTACTTTCTTTTGTCCAGCAGTTAGATTTAGACCAGCTCCATTATCTACAAACTTACCCTCTGTTTTATTAAACACACGATCACCTACTGCCATGTATTCAGGAGCATCAGGTTTGTGTGCCTCATATTGCTCAGGAGTAATCATACCTTTAGCTAAAGCCTCATCTAAATACTTTTGCTTGTTAAAGAATGCTACTTCTTTTTCTTGTACTTCATTTTTGAAATTACTATCTAACATACTAGGAGCAATTTGGTTGCCATCCTCATCTGTAAAGTTTGGATTTAAGTTAGTTTTATATCTAACAGTCATGTTGTCATTACTTGCTTTTAAACCTAACCCCTTACCAAACTCTTTGTAATTTTCTTTGGCTTCTTTATCGTCCTTGTATTTTTGTAATTGCATTTGTTGAGTTGCAGTTGTTCCTAGTTGATCAAATGGTTGTTGTGCCATTGTCATGCCTTGTTGCAATCCTTTAGCGATGTAAGGTATAGCACTGCCATAACCTTGGTTTTGAGGTTGAGCTGCATAACCAATAGCAGTTCCTAATAAACCCCTCATTAACGATTGACTTTGTGCTTTTTGTTGTGCATCAGGAGAAAGTAAACCTAACTCAATCATTTGTTCGGTATTACCATTACCACCAGCGCCAAATATATTGACACCACTTCCTAAAACATTGTTATACCATTCATTAGCCATTATATAAGTCCTTGCATTTTAAGTTTTTTAATTCTAGGATTGGAGTTCATTACAGGTGTACCTTGTGATAAATCCACTTGTGGCCTAGATATATTTGGTTGTGCATGTTGTATTTGTTGTTGAGGTGTTGGTTGTATAGCTTGTAAACCTTGAGTCATGCCAAGCATAGTCACATCTCTATTAGTTAATCCTGTTGCATCCTTAACTGCATCAAAACCACTACCTATAGTAGCACCTAGTCCACCACCTACTCCACTAGCTACCGCTTGTTCTGCCCCTGTTTGTGCTAAATGAGATGCCCCATTTGATGCTCCAGCAGTTGCACCACTTGTTACTCCAGCGCTACCAAAACCAGCAGTTGCTCCACCCATTGCTCCACCTATAACTGCACCTTTAAGTGGGTCTTTTCCTGAAAGCATTGATGTTCCAGCACCAAGTCCAGCACCAATTAACATTGCCTCAGCCATTACTTACCTCCACCTGATTGTGATGTTGTTGATGTTGAACCACCTGGCGCACCCCATACAGCATTAGTGTAATTAGATAGGTGTTGTTGTTGAGCGTTTTGGCCATAGTCATGTCTTGCTATATCTGCATCAAGTTTGGTTTGGTCAAATCCAGCTTGTTGATTACCAACATTCATTAATTGATTAGCATCATAGTAATTATTGCCAGCAAAGTTTTGTGCATTATTCATTACATTCATTTGGTTTTGTCTTTCGTTAGCATAGTTTTGGTAAGCATACTGTCCAGCAGTATCCGCTAATGATTGTGCTAATTTTCCAGCATTGCCAGCTTGTAAGTTTGCATGAGCATTGCTACCATATCTTCCAGCTTTACTTACATCTGAAAATGTATTGTTAGTTGCTGTGTTATATAAGTCTGTTGCTTTTCTACCAGCTGTATTCATCACTGCATCAAAATTAGGGTTATTTTGTAAGAAATCACCTTGCATTGTTTGTTGAGCTAGTTGATTAGCTTGTCTTAACTCAGGACTGCCAGCTCTTGCTTGTGCTGACATTAAAGCCATAGCTTGTTGCTGTTGAGAGTTGGGATCTAAATATGTTTTGTCGCCATAATAATCTGGCGCACCCTCTCTGTATAGCTTTTGTTGTTCTGATAAAGCATCTTTAACATAAGGAACTACATTAGGGTCAAGTTCATTTGATGTTTGTGATGAACCTCCACCTCCACCTTTATATTGCACTAAGCCTGTTTTAGAGTTAATACTACCCTCGCCACCACACGCTTTAAGTAGTTTATCTTCCCATTCATTAATGTGTGCTAACTTGGTATCACCCTCAATACCTTTTTTAGCTACGTCTTTTAATAGCTTTTTAAGTAGCCACACTTTTAATTTAAGTATCATTCTTGTTCCTTGTTAAGTTTAAGTTCCACATTTATATATTTCTTTTCAAAGCCATAAAGTTTTTGCCATAGTTTTGCTACTGATTCTGTTACTGCACTTCCTGTTACTCTGTCGCATCCTTGTTGTTGTGTCCAATCTATAAACTGTTTCCAACCATCTTTTGTATTTTTGCCACCTATATAAGATATATACATAGTTCTATATCTAGGAAAGTTGTATTGAATGGTTGTAAATGCACAATGACATTTATCATCTCTCATTACCATTAATAATTGTTGCTCACCCCTACTGCATACATATCTTAAATCGTTAAGCTCAAACTCTCCATTACCTTTTTCTATTGCTAACTTCAAATGTGGTTCTGCCATGTGCCAATATTTATGAACCAATTGTGGCGGTACTACATATAATTCTGATTTCATCCTTACTCCTATATAATTTTTAGTTAAGTAAAACACTGTTAATCATAAAATGCATCTTGTCCTAATGACTGTCTTCTTAAATACTCTTGATAAGCATGTTCTTCTAGTCGTTTAGCTTCAGGTGAATCCCATCCTAGTAAACCACCCTCAAGTTGTTTAATGTCATTAATTTGCCCTTCATATAAATTCTCTGTTACTGATGGAAAGAAAGGTTGGCCATTAACTCCACCCATAGAATACTCAGTGATGTTATTACCATTTAAGCCTTTTATTAAACCATGAAATCCTATGCCTTTTGGAATCATTTGACCACCATAACCATCTTTATATGGAAATGCTCTTAAACCAAACGGATTAGGTCTGTTAGTTGCGTTTAATCCACCACTGTAAGGGTTGCCTAATAATCCCATAATTATCCTAAAACTACATAGTCAAAGGTTATACTTCCTACTAAACCTTCTAAACCTATTATAGCTTTTCCTTTAGTTTTGCTTTTTACAAATGGCAATCCAAAGTTAGAGTTAGCTCTAGCACTAAACAATATAACAGATGTTGGTGATATTCTTTCGTCTGTTAATGTTTGCTCACCACTTGTCATCACTATCTCGCCTGTAGCATTTATCTTGCCATTCATAATCCCATTTACTACTTCAGATACTTCTCTTGGCTTCCACAATCCGTTAAGTTGCAGAATACGATACATGATCCCTTTTCTCATTACCTACTTCCTTGCGGTGTTACCTCTAAATCAAATCCTACCGCATTAGACCACTTAACTCCTGTTGGATGCATTCTTACCCTGTGGTATTTGCCACCACTTCGTAAGTCAGCTCTATTCTCATCAGAGGATACTGACCTGTTGCTAAATTCAATATTGCCATTTAACGAATTTCTTGATGCTATTTGAAAGTCAGCACTACCATTTTCTACAATAGGCATTGCTAATGTTGCTACACTGAACTGCCCAAATTCCATATCGTTAGTAGTTAGATAGCAAGTTTCAGGTATTAAGTTAAATGCAACTATATGAGAACCCTCAGCTCCACAAAAAGCAAACTGACCACCAATAAACAAATTACTATCTAGTGATATAGGCATATCATCTAATATAGGATAATTAGTGTCTAATGAATCTAATGACTCACCTTGAGTAACTAAGCCTGATAACACTTGAGCTGTTGTTATGCCTGTAGAAAATCTGCCTGTAGAATAATTGTATTTTACTAACAATCTATTTGTGCTAGATGTAGGAAAGTCCCACACAACTAAATTTTTTAATGGGTCAATAGCAACAGAAGTTGTATCAATTCTTGTTTTATCTATTTCATCAAATAACCACTTATTAACTTTGCCATTGCCTATGTTTACAACAGATGTTCCATCACAAGACATTAAACCTTCTTCAGACAGCCAATAAGTTATTCCGTTGTGTTGTATTGCTGAACTACCTGTTAAACATCCTGTGTTGTCAGAAATTAAATCAAATTGGAAGATAAGTGGAGTACCAATATAACTTACTCTTTGCACTGCTTTATCTTGTAGTATTAATCCAAACTCACCACCAGTAATAGCTTTAATTTCACCACCACTTGGAAGTATTTGAAAGTCAGCTTGGTTTGTATCAGCACTAACCCATTTTTCTTCGTTGTTTAAATCTGACCACTGAACTTTATTAGATATAGCATCACAATAACCAGCAAAGCAAAAGTCCCTAACAATAGCCATAGTTCTACATACTGGTGCTTCTGATATATCACTAAATCTACTATCGCCAGTTATATCATACCTTTGTATTTTGTTAGTTCCGTTAGTGCCTAATATAGCTTTGCCAAACTGTAAAAACTTCCAATTTATTCTTGGAGGCGAATAACCACCTGACCTACTAATGTCAGATAAATTAGACGATACTCTATTGGCTCTAATGATATTATTTCCTTTGTATATATGAGACTCAGTGCCAGCTATAGCAATAATTTGTTCATTTTGCCTAGCAGATAACATACCTGTAACATCTTTGCCATCAGGCATATCCACAGTAATCTGTGATATTTTAGGAAATGGTGCATAACCTGTAGAGCTAGGATATACATTAAATGCCATTTCTAAATTGTTGCTTGGTTGTCCTGTGCTATCTGATTGGTCAGGTAGCCATTCACCAAGTAATACTCTGTTTGTAGTCATTAATTACAGTCTCATGATATACGCTAATGCGTAGTATGGAGGTAAGTTTTTATCAGTTCCTGAAGAACCTTTTGATGAAACACTTACAGAGTGAGTGTGATTGCCTACAGAACTTGTGTTTGTAGTTGTTGAGCTAGTTAATCCACTTGCTCCACCAACTGCTCCGCCACTTTGAAATTGGGTACTACCAGATGGTTTAGTATAGGTATGACTATGGCTACCTGCTTCACCTGTTGAAGCATCGTGATTGTGAGCTACTACTATTGCATCTTTACTACCACCTGTTTGAGCTACCCCATAGTTACTACCAGCACCAACAACAAATCTATCTGTTAAATTAGGAGTGCCATTAGTTCCGTTACATAACGCCCATCCTGTAGGTATGGTTGCTGTTGTGCCTGACCATAAGATAATCATACCAGTAGTAAAAGCATCAGGAATAGTAACAGTTCCCCACTGAGGAGTTTCTCCAGCTCCTTTGCTCATTAATAATTGACCAGATGTGCCAGCTTGACCATTAAGTGTCATGCCACCTTGAATATCTAAATCACCTTTAATCGTTAATGGTTCATCGTATAAACCTGATTGCCATTGTTTAATTTGTGCCATCATTTCACGCATTGCATCGTTCACGAAAGATGGTGGCATATTATCGGAAATGTTAATTCCTTTAATATCTAGGTTGTTATCACTAACAACATCCCATTCACTGACTTTGTTCTTTGCCATTGTTTTACCTTATGTATTGTTTTTAATGTAATATGCACCAAGATTACAAGGGTCATACTTCCACTGTGTCATTGTGTTATGAAACTTTGGATTTTCAGCACGGCACTCTTTATAGGACTTGTAGCCCTTAGCTACTTTCCAATCGTTATCCATACCATAGCCTACACCTACTACTAAACCTATAATTGCTAATACTTGCATAATAATTTCCTCTAGTTATTTAATTTGATTCCAATCTTGAGACTTATCCATATCCCATTCAGGAGTGCTAGGATTTTGTCTCACCCACCCACTTCCAGCAATAGTGCTGTCTGTATTTAACATTGCTTCACCTATAATATTAGGGTTGCTATTCCAATCAGCATTAGCGTTAGCTTGTAATAAAGCTTCAGCATAAAAGTCTGCTTTTTGGTCAACGATTGCTCCGCTACCTGTAGATGCAATAGGTGAACCAGAAAATGTTTTAAATCCTAACATTACTTAACCTTCTTTTCTAGTTCATCTAATCTTGCTGATAGTTTCTCTATGAGTTTATCTTTGATAGCTAACTTCTTGTCTACTTCTTCTGCTGTATATAAAGATGAAGTTGACCTTTCTATTTGTCCATTATCAGGGTTAATATAAATATTAGCTGGTGAGACTGTTGTATTGTCTCTAATAGATGGACTTCTAAACCTACCTTGACCATCTAACCAAAAACCTTCATAGTCATTACATACAAAGCCAAGAGATGATGATGTTCCACCTGAACCATTTAAAGTAATTGCACCAAAGTTTTCTGCACCTGTTTTAGCAAACTTAATTTCAGTATCTTTAAAGGTTACACTTCCATCAGGCTTTATTCCAATACCCGAATTAGGCGCACCACCTGACCTTAACCACAAGTCATTAGCTTCAGCTCCGTTATAACCTACGATATTTATATTTTTAGACTCTTGCGAGTTAATATAAACACCACTGTCTGTGTTAGGACTTACATAAGCTAAGTCATTCCCTTGTTGTGTCCAATGGCTATCACCACCTGTTCCTACTGCTACAGGCATTTTAGCTTCTTTCCATTGGTTTAATGACACATTATTAAATGCTCTTAACTCATAAGTGCTTCCAGCTGGAACTACAAAAATAGTTGTTTGATATAAAGAAGAATTTGTAGTGTCACCACCTACACTTGTATAACCCGTTCCTTCTGAACCAAACTTCTCTCCATCTATATAAAGTGTTATATAAGGTGCTGATGTTGAGCCATCAGCTGTATAAGTTGAATTAACTGAAAGGTATATAGGAACTTCGTTAGTGTTAGTATATACAGTATCAAAAGCTCTTTGAGATTTTTTATCTTCCCACACCATAGCTTCAGGTGTGTAACTACCACCACCTGAAACATCACCAATTTCAATAGCAGTTGCAGTAGACTGTGAAGATGAGCCACCATCTGTATCATTAAATCTTAACTCACCTTTATCAATTTTAGTTTGCAGTTTATAAGTCAACTCGCTTGTGCTATTAGGGGTGTCTAAAAACTGAAACGATTGTTGTGAATTACTATGCCCAGCACCATTAAAAGAAACTCTTTTATAAGCTATTAACTCATCTGTTCCTCTAACTAGTCGCACAGAGTTGTTAGCACTTTCAGAAGTATTACCAAGACCAGCACTAAAGCTTAACCATACCTGATTGTCTGCGGAAGATGGTGTTATCTTGACTTCTAACCCTGTATCTTCCCACACACCCGTATTTGTTTGAGTAGTCCTTGTGCTATTAACAGATGATTTTAATTGTAGTTTAGTTCCACTACCACTACCACCTGTTACTTCTGTCCAAGTAGCATCTTGTCTAGCATACTGTTTACCATCTTTTGGAGCTTCAGGTATTCCACCACCTGTTCCACCTTCACTTGCTGGAAACGCTTGTAATGCTAATGTATCACCTTCTAATATTGTGCCTTCA
>Ga0208127_1001467_pt1 | contig 11675 bp, 8 predicted proteins | sample ETNtaG_6_FD_185751 | JGI IMG/M metagenome (GOLD analysis project Ga0208127, IMG submission 185751) | Marine microbial and viral communities from oxygen minimum zone, Eastern Pacific Ocean - ETNP201306SV45 (SPAdes) (version 2) | ecosystem: Environmental > Aquatic > Marine > Oceanic ...
TGTTTTTTTGGTTTTTTCTTTTTTAATATTTCTAAAATCTCATAATCTTCGCTTCCAATTCTGTGAGATTCAAATCTTAAAGATGATAAAGGTCCATCTTTGCCTGGATAAATTATATGAGTATCACCAGCAGGTAAAAAATTATTTGCTGAAGCTGCAGGAGATGGATGTTTTACAACACTTTGATCAAATGGATTAGCCTTGTACTGATTTAATCCCCAATGTAAATACCCCAAAGTATTATATTTTGATCCACCCCATCCAAAATACACTTGTCTTATTTTTTCCATATCGAGTGTCCTGTTTAGCCATTTACCACCAGGAACTAAACATGTATATACCAAAATTTGCTCTCCTAATTTTTCTCTAGACCTAAAAAATTCTTCATTTTCCTGAAAATCATTTATTATTGGACACCAAATATCAATTGAATTTCCTAGAGCTTCTCTTGTATTCGTTGCTTCCATGATTTTAATTTCAGGAAATATTTTTTTAATCTGTTTCGCAACATCAGAATAACATTTAGCATTCACTGATGTTGGTTCATCAGCTATATGCTGAAGCCACATTTCTGTTAAATTATATTTCTTTGTGAAAGATTTAATTTTAACCATTACATCATTGATTTCTTTGGTTCCAATTTCACTGTAATAACCTTTTCCATTAAGATTAGTAACTAGTTCAGGATTTCCCCAATCATCGTTTTTTCCTCTACCTAATAGATGAGGTGATTCAAAATATTTAAATCCATACTTTAGAAAAATATTTATGAACGAAATCATTTTTTCTTCATCTAGATATACTTCATTATCCTTCAAATAAATTAATTCACGTGGTATTTTTACACAGTTCTGTCTTCCAGATGCCATTAGTTTAGCATATTTATCTAACATTGAATACCAATCAGAGTTCCATCTATCTAAATCATGGTATTCCTCCATTTTTGAAAGGTTAAACCAGTTAGTATAGAAAAAATTACTTTCATTTAGATCTGGAACTATAATATCATAAATATTGACCTTAAGTTTTAAATTAAAATTCTTATCATTTATTTTAAATTTAAAGTTAATCTCATTTTTTTCTGAACTAATTTTCTCGGAAATGGGAATTTTAATATTAATTAATGAGAATGCATTCTTACTTATTATTTTGTTGGTATTTAAAGGATTAATGATTTCATAAATATTAAATGGTGCTCTTCTAATTACATATGGATTTATATTACCCTTAAATTGTTCAGTTCTACTATCTAAACCTGTATTTTGCTCAACTGGAACATCTATAACTTCACTGTAGATTAAATCATTTAATGTCTTACTTTCATGTATAAACTCAATATCAGAGTTTAATCTAGAGGATATTACAATGTTTATATCAACCGTTGAGTTTTTAGCAGTATTAATTGTATGATTTTTTTTGAAATTCAAATCATTTTTATCTGGATAAACAGGATTTAATATGTCAGAAAATCCTATATTTTGCGATAAGAGTACAGTAGAAAAAAAAATTAGTGTAAGATTAAAAATATTTTTCATTCAAATTTTCCTTAATTTAAGAAAAAATTAAAACAGCTAATAATGAATAAATATTATTTAATCATAGCCTTAATATTTATGGCTATTTCATGTAGTAAAACAAAAAAATCAGAAGCTATTTCTCTTTTTAATGGCGAAAATCTAGATGGTTGGATTATTTATGGAACTGAAAAATGGTATGTAGAAGATGGTGAACTTGTATGTGAAAGTGGTCCCGATAAAGCATATGGATATTTAGGTACAGAACAATTTTATGACAATTTCATTTTAGATTTAGAATTTAAGCAAGAAAGTAATGGAAATAGTGGTGTTTTTTTTAGATCAACAGTTGATGGGACTAAAGTTAAAGGATGGCAAGTAGAAGTTGCTCCTCCAGCATATCATTCAGGAGGAATATATGAATCATATGGAAGAGGATGGTTAATTAAACCTGACTCATCGCTAGATTCTATTGTAAAAATGGGGGAGTGGAATAGCATGAAAATTAAAGTTTACGATGATAAAGTAACTACCTGGATTAATGATATGGAGATGATTAGTTTAAAAGATTCTATAATAGCAAAAGGAAAGGGTGGTATTGCTTTACAAATTCATGATGGTGGTGGGATTAAAGTAAAATGGAGAAATTTATTATTACAAAAATTTGATTAACCATAAATATCACCTGAAGAGTGATTTTTTATGGCACCAGTTACCGATTTTAAGCAATTGACTTTATTTTGAATCCTTAGAACACCTAAAAGAGCAAAAATTAATGCTTCCTTAAAATCAATTATCTGTTTGTTGGGTATATAAGTATTAATGTTGTATTCATTTTGAAGAATATCAACTAAATTATTATTGTAAGTTCCTCCTCCGCTAAGTAGAACCTTTTCTGAATCATTGATGTTTTTACTTATTTGAAAAGCTGCATGTTTTACAAAAGTCGCTAAGGTTTCTTCCTCAGGAATTTTATAACTCTCTATCATTGGAAAAATTTTATCAATTACGAATTCAATTCCCAAGGACTTAGGATTTTTTTTAGAATAAAATGATATAGAATTTAATTCATTAAATAAATCTCTATTAATTTTTCCTCTAGATGATAAGATACCGTTCTCATCATATTCATATCCTATTTTCTTTGAATAAAAATTTAATACAGTATTTAATGGACAAATATCATATGCTGAAATTTGATTATCAGATTTAATTGATAGGTTAATAAATCCACCTAGATTAAGACAATACTTAAAGTTGGAAAATAAAATTTTATCTCCAATAGGTACTAAAGGAGCACCTTGCCCATTTAAACTTAAATCTTGAGCTCTAAAATTATTAACTGTCTTAATTCCTGTCATTTTATTAATGATTTCACCGTTTCCAATTTGTAGTGTAATTCCTATTTCAGGTTTATGAAAAACAGTATGACCGTGAGATGAAATCAAATTAATATTTTTTAGACTAAAATCTAAAATAAATTTGTTTATGGATTCGCCAATAAAAGTTCCATATTCAATATCAATTTTATTTATTTCACCAGATTTTTTTTCAACAATATTGTTAAGCTTTTCTGAAATAGTACTGGGATAACTAATGGATACGGAATTAGCTATTTTAAAATCTGAAAGATTTTCTAAATTAAAAATGACATGACATAAATCTAGCCCATCTAAAGAAGTGCCACTCATCACTCCGATAACTTCAATTTTATCCATTATCGATGGAAAGTATTAAAAAAAATTAAATTATAAGGAATTTAAATAAGAAATGGTTGAAATAGGATCTTCAGATTTAAAAACAGAACTACCTGCAACTAGAACGTTGGCACCAGAATCAAAAAGTTGTTTAGCATTTTCGTTGTTTACTCCACCATCAACTTCAATTAAAGCTCTTGAGTTAGTTTTTTCGATAAGACTCCTTAATTCTTCAACTTTTTTATAAGTATTTTCTATAAATGATTGTCCTCCGAATCCTGGATTAACACTCATTAGGCATACTAAATCAATGTCTGTAATTATTGCATTTAATGAAGAAACTGGTGTATGTGGATTAATTGCAACACCACTTTTCATCCCACTATTTTTAATATTTTCAACTGTTCTGTGTAAATGGGTGGAGGCTTCTAGGTGAACTGTAAGAATTTCACTACCTAGCTCAGCAAACTTTTGTACATACCTTTCAGGATTAACAATCATAAGGTGCACATCTAAAGTTTTTCTTGCATGTTTTTTAAATACTTCCATTACAGGAGTGCCAAAAGAAATATTAGGCACAAAAACACCATCCATAACATCAATGTGAAACCATCCAGCTTCACTCTTATTAACTAAGTCTATTTCTTCTTCAAGCTTACCAAAATTACAGGCAAGCATTGAAGGAGCAATAATTTTAGACTTATTATCCAAGGTATGTTTTTAATATTTTACTTCTAGAAGTATGTTTTAATCTTCTTATAGCTTTTTCTTTGATTTGTCTTACACGCTCTCTGGTTAAATCAAATGTTTCACCAATTTCTTCTAATGTCATTGCATGTTGTTCTGCTAAACCAAAGTATAGTCTAACAACATCAGCTTCTCTTGGTGTAAGTGTTTCTAAAGCTCTTTCAATTTCTGTTTTTAGAGATTCATGAAGTAAACCTTTATCAGGATTAGGAGATTCACCGCTTTTTAATACATCATAAAGATTTGAATCTTCACCTTCAACTAATGGAGCATCCATTGAGACATGTCTTCCAGAGTTTTTCATTGATTCTTTAACATCAGAAACGGTCATGTCAAGCTCTTTAGCTATTTCTTCAGCAGAGGGTACTCTCTCATTAGCTTGTTCTAAGAAAGCGTACATTTTATTAATTTTATTGATGGAACCTATCTTGTTTAAAGGTAATCTTACAATTCTTGATTGCTCTGCAAGAGCTTGAAGAATTGATTGTCTAATCCACCATACAGCATAAGAGATAAATTTGAAACCACGAGTTTCATCGAATCTCTTAGCAGCTTTTATCAATCCTAAATTTCCTTCATTAATCAAATCAGGTAATGTAAGTCCTTGATTTTGATATTGTTTTGCAACAGATACAACAAATCGAAGGTTAGCTTTAGTAAGCTTTTCAAGTGCAATTTCATCACCTTCTTTTATCCTTTGAGCTAACTCTACTTCTTCTTCAGCAGTAATTAGATCTACTTTACCAATTTCTTGTAAATATTTGTCTAGAGATGCGGTTTCTCTATTGGTAACCTGTTTAGTAATTTTAAGTTGTCTCATTAAAGTCCTTTATTACTTATACGATTAAATTTGAAAAAGGTTTCAATTTATTCCTTTTTTTTTGGTCTTTCAAGTAAAATTTTTCTGGAAACTTTTTGTTTTTTAGTTCTGGAATCAATACCCATATATTTAACTCTAGTGATATCTCCTAAATTCAAATATTTCTCGACTTTTTCAACTCTTTCCCATGCTATTTCAGAAACATGTAGTAAAACTTCTTTTCCTGGTCTAAATTCTACAACAGCACCAAATTCTAAAATCTTAACGACTTTAACATCGTATTCTTTACCATATTCAGGCTTAAAAGTAATATCATCAATTTTTTGAATAACCGTATCAATCATTTCTTGATCAGTACCGAGTATTTCAATAATTCCTTTTTCATCTTCTTCTTCAATAACTATTGTTGTACCAGTTTCTTTTTGCATTTCTTGAATAACTTTTCCACCAGGTCCAATTACAGCACCAATGTAGTCTCCATCAATAACCACTTTCACCATTTTAGGAGCGTGTGGTTTAACTGAATCAGCAGGTTGTTCAATTGTATTAGTTAATTCATTTAAAATTTCTAATCTACCAACTCTAGCTTGTTCTAAAGCTTTGACTAATATTTCATATGAAAGGCCTTTAATCTTAATGTCCATTTGACATGCAGTAATTCCATCGCTTGTTCCTGTAACTTTAAAGTCCATATCACCTAAATGATCTTCATCACCTAATATGTCAGAAAGAACCGAGTATCTTTCACCATCAGAAATTAATCCCATTGCAATTCCTGAAACAGGTTTACTAATTTTAACACCAGCATCCATTAATGCCATAGTTCCAGAGCAAACTGTAGCCATTGACGATGAACCATTAGATTCTAATACTTCAGAAACCACTCTAACAGTGTATGGACAATCATCTGGGAATACTTTACTTAGAGCTCTTTGTGCTAAATTACCATGGCCAATTTCTCTTCTAGATGTTCCTCTTAATGGCCTAGCTTCACCCGTTGAAAAAGGCGGGAAATTATAATGTAAATAAAAATTTTCTTCACCTTGATGAGTTGGAGAATCAATAATATTAGCATCTCTTGAAGTTCCTAAAGTAACTGTTGCTAAAGCTTGAGTTTCACCTCTAGTGAAAATTGAAGAACCATGAGTTGAAGGTAAATAATCTACTTCACACCAAATTGGCCTAATATCAGTGGTCTTTCTTCCGTCTAATCTGATTCCTTCGCTTAAAACTAACTCTCTAATAGCTTCTTTTTCAACTTTATAAAAATAGTTTAAAATAAGACTTTCATTCTCTTCAAGTTCCTCCTCACTAAAAGACTCTAGAAGGTTTTCTTTAACGTTTGAAAATTCCTCTGATCTTTGTTTTTTCCCTAATCCTTTCTTTGCAATTTCATAACATTTTTCATAACAATGATTGTGAACTCTATCTAATAATTCTTTGTCTTCAATACTTTGATCATACTCTCTAATATCTTTTCTTCCAATTTCATTTACTAAATCATTTTGAGCGTCAATTTGTATTTTAATTGCTTCATGACCAAATTTGATAGCGTCAGTCATTTCTTCTTCAGAAATTTCATCAAATTCACCCTCAACCATTGAAACGGAATCATAACTTGCTCCAACCATGATATCAATATCAGATTCCTCTAATTGTGTTCTACTTGGATTGATAATAAAATCTCCATTAATTCTACCTACTCGTACCTCAGAGATTGGATACTCGAATGGAATATCAGATAATTGAATTACTGTCGAAGCAGCTAAACCAGCTAAAGAATCTGGCATTACATTTTCATCATGTGACATCAATTGAATCATAACCTGAGTTTCATGATGATAATCTTTTGGAAAAAGAGGTCTTAGAACTCTATCAACAAGCCTCATTGTTAGAATTTCTTCGTTTGATGGTCTTGCTTCTCTTTTAAAAAAACCACCTGGAAATTTTCCCGCAGCAGCGAATTTTTCCCTGTAGTCAACAGTTAATGGTAAAAAATCAACAGGACTCGCATTTCTAGCTGAAACTACAGTTGCAAGAAGCATAGCATTACCCATCTGTATTACTGCAGAACCATCAGCTTGTTTTGCTAGTTTTCCTGTTTCAATTGAAATAACTCTACCATCAGGTAATGAAATTTCTTTTTTATAAATTTTTGTATTCATATGTTTTCATTAATTAAATGTTGTGTGAGTAGCAACCAATGAAAACTAATATTACTTTCTTAGAGATAGTTTTTTGATTATTGATCTATATCTATTAATATCTTTATTTTTTAAATAATTTAGAAGACTTTTTCTTTTTCCAACCATTTTTAGAAGAGATCTCTCAGTATTGTAATCTTTTTTGTTCTCTTTAAGGTGATTCGTCAAATGATTAATTTTAGTAGTAAATAATGCTATTTGACCTTCAGTAGATCCTGTATCTTTTTCTGAAGACCCATTATCTTTAAAAATATCTTCCCTAATTTTCTTTGTTATATACATTAAACTCTTTTTTTAGTGGCGCAAATATAGTATAATTTTTTAATGTTCTTGAGAATTTTTTCTCAATGGCTTATTTAAAATTAAGTCTATGTAAAGGTTGATTTTATCTTTTAAATCATTTCTGTGAGAAATAAAATCAATAAACCCATGCTCGAGTAAAAATTCAGATCTTTGAAAACCGTCTGGCAAATCTTGTCCAGTTGTATCTTTAACCACCCTTGGTCCAGCAAAACCAATTAATGCTCCTGGCTCTGAAATAATTATATCACCGAGCATAGCAAAAGATGCAGTTGTACCACCTGTTGTTGGATCAGTACAAAGAGAGATGTAAGGAATTTTTTTATTTGATAGTTCAGATAACTTTGCAGAAGTTTTAGCCATTTGCATTAAAGATATAGCCCCTTCCATCATTCTAGCTCCACCTGATTTTGATATTATAAGTAGTGGAGATTTTGTTTTTATTGAATGGTCTACTGCTCTTGAAATTTTTTCACCTACTACAGATCCCATTGATCCTCCTATATAAGAAAAATCCATGGATGCAATTGTTAAATTTTTACCTTTGGATTTACCATAAGCAACTCTTATTGCATCTTTTAGACCTGTTTTTTTTTGTGCTTCTTTAATTCTTTGTGGATATGTTTTTGTGTCTGTAAACTTCAAAGGATCAGATGCTACAAGATTATCAAAAAGATTTTCATATTTATCATCATCAAATAATATTTTAAAGTATTCTGATGACCCGATTCTCATATGAAAATTATCTTCGGGAGAAACAAAATTATTTTTAACTAATTCATCATTATCAACAATTTTTCCAGAGGGAGTTTTATGCCAAAGACCATCAGGAGTATCTTTTTTGTCCTTAGTGTTTGTTTGAATACCTTTTCTTGTTCTTTTAAACCAAGCCATAAAACCAAAATAAATCTATAAAAAAATAGACTATAATGTATTAATATTATTTAAATCTTTGAATGCTTGCTCAAGTCTTTCAACAAATGCTTCTTCACCTTTTCTCAACCAAACTCTTGGATCATAAAATTTTTTATTTGGAATATCATCTCCATCAGGGTTTCCAATTTGATTTTTTAAATATTCTGAATTTTCATTAAAGTAATTTCTTACTCCGCTCATAAAAGCATATTGCATATCAGTATCAATATTCATTTTTACAGCACCATACGAAATTGCCTCTCTGATCTCTTCAACAGATGACCCAGAACCGCCATGAAAAACAAAATTTACAGAGTTATCAGGTAAATTGAATTTTTTTGAAATATATTCTTGTGAATTCTTTAAAATTTTTGGAGTTAATTTAACATTACCTGGTTTGTAAACACCATGAACATTACCAAAAGCTGCAGCGATTGTGAATCTATTACTAACTTCAGATAACTGTTCGTAAGCATATGCTACCTCTTCAGGTTGAGTGTATAGTTTAGAATCATCAATATCAGTATTATCTACCCCATCTTCTTCGCCTCCTGTGACACCAAGTTCAATTTCTAAGGTCATATCAATCTTAGACATTCTCTCTAGGTATTCTTTACAAGTTGAAATATTGTCAACAATATCTTCTTCAGAAAGATCGATCATGTGAGAGCTAAATAAAGGTTTTCCGTGCTTAGAATAATGTCTTTCACTTTCATCCAATAAACCATCAACCCAAGGTAATAACTTTCTTGCGGCGTGATCAGTGTGTAATATTACAGTACTATTGTACGATTTCGCAAGCTCATGAACGTGTTTAGCACCTGCTATGGAACCCTTTATTGAAGCTATTTGATCTATATTTCCTAAGCCTTTACCTGCATTAAAGCTACCTCCTCCATTAGAAAATTGAATTATGACGGGTGCATTTAATTTTGCTGCTGTCTCTAATGTTGCGTTAATTGAATTTGATCCGATTACGTTAACTGCAGGAATAGCAAATTTTTTTTGTTTTGCTAAATCAAAAATTTTTTGAACATCATTTCCAGTAAGTATACTCATATTTTTATTTTGAAAGGCAAAACTAGTAAGAAAAAAGGAAGTTAAAAAGGATAATTTAAACCAATATTAAATACAGCTTTGTTCAATGAAAAATCTTTAAACCACCTTCTGTTTTTTGCTAAATAAGGATTATATGTTTTTAGACCCATATCTAGCCTAAAAATAAACAATCCAGAATCATATCTTAATCCAAATCCACTTCCAATTGCTAATTCATCAAGATCTTTAAAGCCATCAAAACTTCTAGATGATTCATTAGTATCATCAAAAATATTCCAAATGTTTCCAATATCTGAAAATAAAGCACCATTAAAATTACCAAACATTTTAAATCTATATTCAAGATTTAAAGCTAGTTTGAAATTAGCTTCATTAAACTCATTTTTAGCACCACTTGAGCCAGGTCCTAGTTTATAAACTTCCCATGCTCTATTGTCATTTGATCCTCCACCAAAAAATGATTCTGAAAATGGAATATTATCAGAATTACCAAATGGAACAGCAATTCCTCCAAAATACCTTAAAGCAAAAATAGAGTTGTCACTTATATCCCAATGTCTAATAAAACTATATTCCATCTTTATAAATTGGGAAAATTCTAAATCTGAAATAAGCTTTTTCCCCTGATTATTTTTTTTAGATACCAAACTTGCTAGATTTCCAGATGATTTTAATTTAAGTTTCCATTGTTTAAAATTTCTTTTATCATATCTGTTATCGTAATTATTCGAAATTTGAAAGCTTGAACCAATAATTAAATTATTTGCAATAAGTCTTTTTCTTCTTCCTTCAATGTAGCTAACTAATGAATAATCATTGTTAGCTACAACTAAATTTTGATTCAATATGTCATTAATAAATAAATTAATTCCATTTGGAATGGACAATTCATTATTAATGAAATATTTAGGATCAGATGTATATTTTTTTGAAATTAGATTAAGTTCTTCATAAGAGTTTGAGTAAATATTAAAGTAATTTTCAATATTTTTATTATTAATTAATTCAATCTCAATAGGCGAAAAATTATAATAGTTTTTAGAGTTAGACCATGCGTAATTATAATTAAACTTAAAGCTATTTCTATCTAGTCCGATGTTGTTTTGGTTTGATGACCCTAAACTTAAAAATGACCTTTTATTTTCCAAAGATTTTGATGAATTCTCAAAGATTAAAAACCTAGGAAAATCAATAGTTAAATCATAATTAACCTGAGAGATTGTTTTATCCCCAGATTTACCAACTGATCCACTGGCAGAAAGATTAAAATTTTCTCCATTTTTGAAAAAATTTCTGGATTTAAATCTGTTTTCAAAAGCTATACCAATATCCTCAATATCTGATTGCTTTATATCAAAACCAAATCCAAGTGCAAATCTTTTCTTGTTGTTTAAAATGATATTGGCATTTAATTTATTTCCATTTATTTCATCATATTGAACAGATGGAAAAGTAAATAAATCAAGGCTGTTAAGTTCCTTGAGGGTTGCTTTTCTCAACGAATCATTAAAAATAGAACCTTCCTCAAACTTGATTTTTGATAATATAAAATCATCTTTAAATCTAAAGTTTACTTCATTATCAACTTGTTTTAAAATAATATCATTTACTTTAAAAATTTCATGGTTATTTCCATCAATTATAATTTCCACCGGTAGAGAATAATTGTTTCCTGCAGGATCAACTTTAACAGAAAAAGAAATAGAATTTATTTGAAACCCATAAACACCATTATTTCTAAATAAAGTGTAAAGTCTATTTCTTTCTAAATCAAAATTTTTTGTTTCAAAAAAATCATTTTCTTTTATAAATGATTTTGATTTGTTAGCCTTATATATGGAATCAATAATCTTAGATTCTATTTTTGAATTTATTTCTCCTATATAATATCTTGAACCTGTTTCAATATTGAAATCAACAAAAGCTTTTTTAGTCGGTTTTTTTGTTACTTTAAAGGATATAGAATTATCAAGATATCCAATGTTTTGGAAGTATAGATTTAAATTATCTAATGATCTATTAATTTCAGAACTATCTATCAAACTAATTTTTTCACCATTATTAATCTTCCAATCATTAAAATTTTTGAAGTATTTTTTCAATTGTAAGACTTGTTTTTGAGAAAAAATGTTCTTTAGTTTTTTTTGTTTTTTTTGTTCATTAACCCATTCATCAAAAATACTATCGGGATTTTTCTTGGCTGAAGATGAAATCATTGCATTGAATGGAATTCCAAGCAATTTTGAATTCTCTTTAAAAGTTATTAAATCTGAAAGAGAGTCTTTTTTAATCAGATTTCCATTTATTTCGATATTAGTTTTTTCTAGTATTAAATCTTCATCGAGCAAGGATTTTTGCAATGAACAACTAACAGTAAATAATGATAGTACAAATATTAGTTTTATTTTTACTAGGTTTT
>Ga0208127_1001471_pt1 | contig 11660 bp, 11 predicted proteins | sample ETNtaG_6_FD_185751 | JGI IMG/M metagenome (GOLD analysis project Ga0208127, IMG submission 185751) | Marine microbial and viral communities from oxygen minimum zone, Eastern Pacific Ocean - ETNP201306SV45 (SPAdes) (version 2) | ecosystem: Environmental > Aquatic > Marine > Oceanic ...
ATGAGTTTTAAGTTAGATCGTTTAAGAATATTCGAATATTTTGCATTTGTACTAATTAAGGCTGTTGCCATAATTTTTTGAACATAATATGAATATATCAAAAAATTTAATATTGAGTTTTGAATCATTTGGATATTATTTAAAAGCGACTTCAGATGTTAGAGATTATTTTTTGAAACAATGCTAAAAAAAGAATAAGAGGATATGCGATTTTTTTTAAAAATTTATTTTCTATTATTTTGCTTAATAATATTTGTAACTAAAAATTTTGCACAGAATGTACCAAAATCTAATCCAGTTAGTACATACTCGATAGTGGCTTACGATGAACCCACTGGCCAGTTTGGAGTAGCTGTCCAGAGCCATTGGTTTTCAGTAGGTGCTTTAGTACCTTGGGCAAAAGCAGGTGTGGGAGCTGTTGCAACCCAGTCCTTTGTTAAAGTAGAATATGGACCGGATGGTATAGCGCTTATGGAAATAGGCAAATCTGCAAAAGAGGCGTTGAATCAATTAATTTCTAAAGATAGTGGACAGGCGGTAAGACAAGTGGCTATGATTGATAATAAAGGCAGTGTTGCAGCTCATACAGGTGAAAATTGTATTTATGCTGCAGGGCATAAAATAGGTAAAAATTATTCTGTTCAAGCGAACTTAATGGAAAAAGAAACGGTCTGGGATGCCATGGCAAAAGCTTTTGAAAACGCTGAAGGGCCCCTTGCAACAAGAATGATGGCATCTTTGGAGGCTGCTGAAAATGAAGGAGGTGACATTCGCGGTAAGCAATCTGCTGCTATGTTGATCGTTACTGGTCAGCCGACTGGCCTCCCTTGGGAAGACATAGTTATGGATATAAGAGTTGATGACAGCAGATATCCTCTCAAAGAGTTAAAAAGACTAATCAGAATTCATACTGCTTACCAACATGCTAATAAAGGTGACCACTATCTTGAAACAAATGAAGTTGAAAAGGCTCTAATAGAGTACGATTTAGCTTCTGAATTATATCCAGAAAACCCTGAGCTTCCTTATTGGTCTGCTGTAACCATGGTTGGAATGGGTAAATTAGATAAAGCTCTGCCGATTTTTTCGAAGGTTTTTAAAAAAGAGCCAAGGTTGAGAACAATGACTCCTCGGATTGTGGATGCGGGCTTATTGCCTAAAGAAGAGTATATATTAAAATTAATAATGGAGGTAGATTAAAATGATATACTTAAAAAATATTTTTAAATATTTTTATATTATTTTAACTCCCATTATAAGCTTCTCAGATCCAGGAGATTTAGTGGAGTATAATTTTCAAAATACATTTTCAATTTCAACTCTTAATATTTTTTTAAATAGTTTGGGTAATAATTCTACGAATGTAATGTATCCGATTTCTGTTTATGACATAAAATATGAATCTATAGATCATAACGGAGCAGTAGATACACTTTCAGGATTAATATCCTTCCCACATTCTAATTTAGATGCCTTCCCAATTTTGACCTATCAGCATGGTACCTTGATATTAGATAGCCAGGCACCTTCTAATACCGGTATGAGTGTTAATAATTATGAGGTTCTTTTTGTCGGGTTGGCAACCACCCCCGCTGGTTTTATTACTGTCATGCCAGATTATGTAGGAATAGGGAACCCTCATAAGTATCATCCATATATGATTGCTGATCCCCACACACGATCTGTAGTAGATATTTTAAGAGCTACAAAAAAGCTATCTTTAATTTTAGAAGATTCATTCCAATTTAATGATCAATTATTTTTAATTGGTTATTCAGATGGTGGTTATGCAACCTTAGCCTCTCACAGAGGAATTGAAAACTTTCATAATGAAGAATTTAATATAACTGCATCTTTTCCAATGGCAGGGCCATATGATTTGTCAGGAACTATGGTAGATTATTTTTTATCTGGTCCAGAGTATTCTCAACCATACTATGTACCATATGTACTGACAAGTCAACTTTGGTATTATCAGGGTCTAGAAGTTGACTTTAGTAGTTATTTTGAACCGTTTTGGGCAGACACTCTTCCAGGGTTATTTGATGGCACACACTCCGGTGATTTCATTAATAATTTAATGCCAGAAAACCCATTGGATATTTTATTGACAGAAGTTTTAGAAGAGTTTGAAAGCAGCGAAGATCATTTTTTCCGACAAAAACTTGAATTAAATACATTATTAGATTGGGTACCTCAAAATCCGATTCATTTTTTTCATGGAATGGGTGATGATATAGTTCCTTATGAAAATGCTCAAATTGCGTATGATACATTTGTTGGACAAGGCGCGCAAGATATCAGTATAACTTTATATCCTGAATCATTTGGAGGGCATGCTGAAGTTGCTGGGATTGCACTTAGCGCAGGCCTAGAAGATATATTTGACTATCAAGTAATATCTTATAAAGGTGATTTAAATGGAGACCAACTGCTAACTTTGGATGATTTAGATATACTATCTTCTGGCCTGCTTGGTGAAATTAATTTGACTCTGTTCCAGCAATGGGGTTCTGACATAGATTTTTCAAATAGCGTATCAATTTTCGATCTCATCTTACTATCCGATAGTATACAGTAAAAAATGAAAAAAATCCTTATAAGAATTCTAATAGTTTCCTTTTTAGGATATCTATTTTTTTATTATTTCCTCATTTGGTATACACATGTAGGATGATCTCTCCATTGAAAAAAATGATAGTAATGATATTTTGGATGAGTATTGCAGCTGGGCTAGTCATTGGATTAGATGCCATTTTCGAATTTCCAGATGAAGTAAGTGGCGTCGCTTATTTTATTTGTATTGGTATTGCGGCATCAGGTACGCTGAATTATTATAAATGATTAGAAAAGCTACAGATATTTTTAGTGAATGGGCATCTATTGGAAAAGATGAAGGGATGCAAAGGAATCACTGGAATGCAGTCAAAAAAATGTTTCAAATACTTAATAAAGAGCAATTTCAACCATTCTCATTTATTGATGCTGGATGTGGTAATGGCTGGGCTGTAAGAGAAATGCTAAAAAATCCGTTATGTTTAAACGCAGTGGGTGTAGATGGTGCTATAGAGATGATTGAAAGAGCAAAAAAAACTGACCCTAATGGAAATTATATCTATAAAGATTTGATGGAATGGGAGCCGAAAGCACTTGTTGATATAGTTCATAGTATGGAAGTTATTTATTATTTTAATGATCCAAAAAAATTAATATTACATATGAAGGATAAATGGCTAAAGCCCAATGGAAAATTGATCATAGGGTTAGATTTTTATAAAGAGAATACTGATTGTCATAATTGGCCAAAAAAGTTAAATACAAAGATGACACTATTATCCATCAAAGAATGGATTCAACTTTTGAAAAATTGTGATTTGAAATATGTTAAAAGTTACCAGATGAACTCAAGTGATAGTTTCGAAGGGACGCTTATACTTTACGCAAAAAAACTAAATTAAGTGGAAATAAAATCTTCATTATATAAATTATTTTTTTTTCTTGTGATGTTTATGTATGTTTTTTCATGTCAATATTCACAAAATAAAAATGAAATATCATCAAATAAAAAACAAAACATATCAAATAAAATGAAAAAGACAGAAGCAGAGTGGAAAAGATCTTTAACAGATCAAGAGTATAGAATTCTTAGGGAAAAGGGAACAGAGCGAGCTTTTACTGGTAAATACGATGGCCACTTTGAAGAAGGTGTTTATGAGTGTGCTGGATGTGGAAGTAGGCTTTTTGAATCTGAAACAAAATATAGATCTGGATGTGGTTGGCCTGCATTTTATGAAGCTATCCCAGGAGCAATTGAAGAGCACGAAGATAATACACTTGGGATGAGGCGTATAGAAATTACCTGCAGCAAATGTGATGGACATTTGGGTCATGTGTTCAATGATGGTCCTAAGCCTACAGGTTTAAGATATTGTGTTAATTCAGTATCAATGGATTTTCAACCCAGTAAAAAATAAATGAAAAAAGGGTTGTTAAAGATTTTGATACAACTAAGGATTTTAGTTTTATAGCTAATGGAGATAATGAAGATTACTTTGTGCATGTAAGTGGATTACGTGCTGGTCAAAAAGAATCATAAGATGCAATTTTAGAATGAAAGATGATAAAGCTACCAATATGATAATTAATTAATATCATTTTTTATTTAATTCCTAAGGTATTCAAATTCAAATATTTGTAAAAATTTTTTCCTGAATTAGTTTTTTTGCTTTAAGAGGTATTTTATGACCTCCTTTAAAAACATGAATATCTGTTTTATAACCCAATTCCACAAATATTTTAAAAGCGATTCTACTTTCTTTAACATTAACAATATTGTCTTTTACTCCGTGCAGAAGCAGTATTTGGGTACCCTTGCTCAAAATATTTTTTGACTCCTTGAAGTAACTTTTATTTTTTATAAAACCCGAAATAGGTATTATCCCACCTATAGAAAATTTCTGTCTAATCATAAATTCCATCGCAAGGCATGCACCTTGTGAGAAGCCAAGCATATAAATATGTTTATGTTGGTAACCATCTTCAATCAAACTTTGAATTGTATGGTTTAAAATATCAAAAGATTTTTCATATTCCCACCCATCCTGGTCATTTCCCTTAAACCAACTAAAACCTTCTGATTTTGCCTTGTATGGCCCTTCTATAAAAATCCAAGTAGTTTTTGGAAATCGCCATTGCTTAGATAAAGGCTTAAGGGAGTTAACGTTTCCAGTCCATCCATGAATAGCTATGATTACTCTCGTATTTGTTTTTATAGATTGTATTTCAGGCAACTTATTTTATTTAAAAATTTTCAATAGAAATTTTCTACAATTTCTGCAAAAATAGACCTATCACCATCCATCTTAAAGCGTATAGATCTCCCAATTTCGGCATTAATTGCAATATTATTTTATTTGGGAATATCTAAAAGGATTACTTCTTTATACAAAAAGCCATTAATTAATTTAAATCCACAATCTATATAATATGAATTATCTAGTTGTGAAGCACAATTTAAAAAATTAAAATAATTTTTTTATTTAGTGTTTTCATAAATTATCTAATGTTCGATTCAATTCGTATTCTTCCATTCTTTTAATGAAGTCTTTAAGGTTTTTTGCTCTTAATAAGGGACTTATCTTGATATTATTTTTAATTTTTATACTAGGTTGTTTACCGTAATCATGACCTGGATAGATCCTTAAATCTTTTGACAAAATCAATAACCTTTCGTAAATAGAATTAAATAACTCTTTAATATTACTTCGGTGACTTATTACTCGACCTGTTCTACCTACAAATAAGGTGTCTCCAGTGAATAGAGTCGGATTTAATAGATAACATATAGAATCAAAATAATGCCCAGGGGTATATATAGATGTGAATGGTAGACGCCCTAACTTCAACTTTTGCTGATGTTTAATAATTCTAAAATTTTTTATTTTATACATGGAGGCAGATTCTGAATGTCCATATACGATCATATCTGGAAAGGAAGCAATATAATCATTAAGATATCTGATATGATCTGAATGAGTATGTGTAATTAGCAAAGCTGATGGGGGAATTGAAATTAAGGGCATAATTTGATTAATGGGAATAGCGGCATCAATCAAGACAGTAGACCCTGTATGGCTACAAGTAATTAAATATGTAAAGTTTTTATCATATCCACCCATAAAAGGGCGAACTGAAAAATCTGTTTCAGGGATCATTAATTCTAAGTTAATTTGGTAAAATATCTTTAATTTTTATCAGCACAACACTAATAATAATTTACAAAAAGATCTTTTTTGCCATGAATAAAAAACAAATCGCATTGTATTTAATATTTGGAGGTACCGCAATTATTTTGCTAACCTTTATTTCTTCAATATTTTCATTCTTTGGTAATCATCCTTGGTTAGGTTTGGCTTTTGTATCAATTGGTGTGGGTGTATTTTTATTAGCTTTTGATTGATAATAATATTTGGGGATCTAAATGAAGTATCTTTTTTTTACACTTTTAGCTTTTGTAATAGTCAACTGTTCTAATGAACAAACTTCAAAGTCTGTATCAAATCTGTCTTCATTTAAGGATTCAACAAGTTATTCCTTAGGGGCTGATTTGGGTGAAAACCTTAAGAGACAAAACGTTGAAATAGATTACGATGTTTTTATGGCAGGGTTGACAGATGGTATGGAAACAGGTCTTATTAAGTTGGATCAGAAGCAAAGAAGAGAAGTTATGGCAACACTTCAGAAAAAATTAAGAGAAAAGGCTGATTCAGAAGGTAAAAACAACTTGAAACTTGCTGATGAGTTTTTAAAAAACAATAAAGCAAAAGACAACATAAAAGAAACACCTACAGGATTACAGTATAGAATTATTAAGGAAGGAGAAGGGTCTAGTCCTAAAAAAGAGGATAGAGTTAAAGTTCATTATGTTGGGAAACTAATGGATGGAACGGAGTTCGATAGTTCCATTAAAAGGGGCGAACCATCTGAATTTGGACTTACGCAAGTTATTAAAGGGTGGACTGAAGGACTTCAGTTAATGAAATTGGGTGCTAAATATGAATTTTTCATACATCCGAAAATTGCTTATGGGTCTAGAGCAAGGCCAACCATACCTGCAAACAGTTTATTAATTTTTGAAGTAGAATTATTAGATATTATAAGTAAGTAATTAAATTTGAATTTTATGCTTATGTATAAAAAAAATGATTTAGAACTCATTACCAAAGTAAGTCAAAACAGCAATCATTTAAGTTTGATTTGTTAAAACCAAAGATATCTTTTGCAAAATAAAGTATTAGTATATATCTCGGTTATTTTTTTAGCCTCCTGCAGTCCAGATATTCCTGAGGAGGGAAATTTTCTTAAGTGGTCAACAAATATTGAGATACCTTTAATTACAGATTTTATCACTCTTGAGACTCTTGCAGAAGATTCTCTTATTTCTATTGAAAATCTATCTAAGTACTTTCAAGATGGAAATATATCAGATTCAATTTTTGTATATCATAAGCAAATAAATATAGAGAAGGTTGAAGTAGGTAATAAACTAGAGCTTGACCCTATATCAACTAGTTTCAGCCAAAATATCGATGATGTTTCAGTAGCATCTATTGAGAAAAATATTTCTTCAAAAATAGGGATGATGACACTAAATGATATTGAGCCCACCAATACGGATCCTTTCATTTTCCGTGATATTTATCCTGAGGTAGATGAAGTCCCAAATGGTGCCATGGTTGCTATTCCAGCCTTTGAAATTTTTCCAATCTTTAAATCTTTTAGCTTTGATGACTTTGCATCTGCCAATTTCTCCCAAGGATCTCTTGAGTTAACTATAGAAAATAGTATGGTCATTCCGATAGGTAGTCCAATAGTAATTGAACTCTTACAAGTAACTTTAGATGATACGATTAATATACCTGGGGCTTCCTTACAATTTGATAACATTATTGATGCGAATAATGGTAGTTCAACTGGGATTATTGATTTAACAAATATTTCTCTCCCAGGAGAAATTCTTGTGAAAGTTTCTGGTAGTTGTCAGGGAACTTCTGGAATAGAAATTTTTATTGATGAACAGGCAAAAAATTCTGGGTTTGTTGTTTCTATTGGCGGTTCAGAATTAGAGGTGTCTGAAGCAAATGCTAAAATTCCTCAACAATCCATTGAAGAAAGTGGAGCTATCTCGCTTGAGCCTGATTCAAATAAGGTTGTCAATGCCTTAATTGAGAACGGGCAACTAATCATAGAGATTGATAATTATATGGATTTATCAAGTGCTATTAATATTTCTATTCCTAATCTTGAAGATCCAGAAGGTAATCTATTTTCTACTTCTTTAGATATTTTATCTAATACATTTGAAATTACTAATCAGACCGACTTAGCAGGTTATTCCCTTGTAATGGACCCTAATGATCAGTCTATTCAATATAACTATGATGTTTTGACTATTGATTCTGGAGAAGATTTTATCTTAATAACATCGAATGATAGTATTAATGTTAAAATCAGTCTTCAGGGGTTAGAGGAAGAATCAAATATAACTTTTTCAGAGTTTACTGGCTATTTGAGCCAGGATGCTATGTTGGATTCTAATTTCATTAATTTAGAATCTGCCACAAAAGTTGATGAGGCAATACTAAACTCAGGTCAACTAGAGTTATCAATTATCAATAATATTGGAATTGAGGCATTGGTTAATTTTTCCATTAATGAGCTAACAAAATATGGAACTGCCTTAGACACTTCATTTCTAATTTCTGACCAGCCTTCACTTGTTGTTTTAGACCTAAGTGGATATAACCTGAATTTAGATCCTTCCTTAAACACTCAAACTGTAAGTTATTTTTCTTCTATTGATATACCCTCAGATGAATTAATCTCACTTTCTTTTGGACAATCTATCATAATAGATGTGAATATGGATAGTTTATCTTTCGCGCAAGTTAGTGGCTATATTGACCCAGTAGAGGTAGAAATAGATAGCATTGAACAAGAGATTGATCTTCCTGATGAAATCAGCGATCTTAATTTTTCAATTATAAATATGGATTTTTCTTTCCAATCTAATTTGATGTTGCCAGTGTTCCTAAATCTTGAACTTCTATCTGTCAATGATGAAACAGGGGAAAGTTATGTAAGAATTATTGAGGATATAAATATTACTGAAACTCCAAGTTTCTCCGTTGATAGTATTGAACAACTAATAAATATTAAACCAAATCGAATTATTGCAACTGGCAATGCTAAGGTTGGATCCTTAAATGATTATGGATATGTATCTACTTCAGACTCATTAAGTGGCTTCCTTACAATCGCTGCTCCTTTGGCATTTGAGATTGATGAAAATAGTGAAATAGAATTAGATCCTGAAGAATTTCAAGCTATAGAAATTGACGATTTAATTAGTGCGAAATTATTTATTGATTACGAAAATAATTTAGAATTAGGGGCAGATGTATCTATTCTTATGGCAACAGATACAAACTATTTTAATAATGGTCAATCAGATACGCTTGCAAGACTAACAATACGTTCATCTCAAACAGATTTAGATAGTATAATGCTTGATGACTCGCATTTTGCATTATTGGCAAGAGAGGGAAATTATATTAAAACGTTTTTAAACGTTCTTGGAAATAATAACGGACCAACTCGATTTTTATCAACAGACACTATAAGATTTTCTGCTTATTTAAAAAGCGAAGTAATAGTGGATATTAACCCACCTGATTAAAGAAATGAGCAATAGATACAATATTTTCTTCTTCAGTTTATTTACTTTTATTCATTCACAATACATTCAAGTAACCCCTGAAATAGCAACAGCAGGAGCATTTTTAGGCGGTAGGCTTGGAACTCATGCCATTCATTCGAACCCTGCTTTACTGGGAATTCAAACAGGAGAATTTTTGGAAAGATCTCTTGTTGATACTTTTACGGTTTCTTATGGTGTTAAACTCGTACAATCAACTGATAAAAAAGAATTACAAGAAATAAAAACCAGACTTAATCAAGATGGTTTTGAAAGAGATTATAAAATTGAAAAGACAGATTCTTTATTTATTTTAATAACAAGTGGGTTTAAAGACTCTTTTTCCGCATTTAATTTTTCAAGTAACTTACCAGCCTCTATTCCACTGAAAACGATTTATTCAGATACGACATGGAGAATAACAGAAAAACCTAAGATCAAATATAGTATACAGGTTTTGGCAACTCCAAATCAAGATACTCTTAAATCCTTTAAAAAAAGATTTAAAAAAAGGCTAAAAGAATTTCCTACTAAAGTTGTTTTTAAAGATTCTCTTTATAAATATTATGTAGGATCTTTTGATTCTGAAGAAAAAGCAGTAATGCTAAAAAACAACCCAACCATTCAGAGCATCGACGATAAATCATTTATTGTTTCTAGCCATGATAAAATTCCAGAAGGGGTTGCCCCAAAATTTAGTTTTACCTTCCCGCTTAGATTTACATTGAATCTGCAAAATAATTCTTTTAATACAGATTGGTTAAATGAATATATTGGAGCAGATATGATTCAAGATCCATCAATTAAAAATAATTTAATTAATAGCATTCCGTCATCAGGTATAAGCAGTGTTCTATGGCTAAATACTGGACTTTTTGATATGACATTTAAAAATTATGGTCTGTCTCTATTGAATGTAAATATTTTTTCTAGTGTAAATATTCCTAAAGAATTAACACAAATACTTTTTGAAGGAATTAGTTTTAGGGAACCAAAAGATATTTCAAGCTTTGATTCAAGAGGATTTGTTTATAATGAGACTAAATTTTCTTTTGGAAGAAAATTAGATATTAAACATTTTGAATCTCCAATTTATGCTGGTTTTGGTTTTAAGTATTTAAATGGTCTTTTCTCTTATACAGAAAAATATGACGGGGTGATTACTACAAATGAAGATAGCATTTCCATTTTTTCTGACTTAGAAGTTGTGTATACTGATCCAAATCAGATAGCAAGTGGGTTTGGAATTGATTTGGGACTTTATGGTCGTATTAATGATAAGGTGTCAGCTCAATTAAGTATAATGAATTTAGGGAGCTTTTTAAAAAGCAAACAAAGTACCAACTGGAGAAGTATTAATAAAATAAATCTTTCAAGCAGTGATTTTAAAGATATTTTAGATTACAATGATGCGCAAAAAGATTCGGTTAACGATACCTTCTCAATTCTTGATACCACAACTTATGTTGAAAATGTTTTAATTAAACTTCCATTTAGTCTAAATATTGCAGCAAATTATAATTATTCAAATAATCTTCACATTAAATCAGCAGTACAATATATAGCTCAAACAGATTTTATTGGAGAGAGTCCGCCGCAAATTTCATTGGGAATAGTAGCCTTTCCTTATAAATCATTTTCATTCCTTGGAGGAGTATCTTTTGGAGGAATTAATAAAATTAATTTTGGAAGTGGATTTGATATAAAAATAGGAAGCTTTTGTTTGCATTTAGCTGGTAGTCAATCAGGTGGACTTTTAAATTCAGCGAAGGGTTTTAACGTATCATCTGAATTTAGATTTTTATTTTAATCGTAGGCCCATTTACATCAATTATTTTTTAGATAATTTTCTAAATCTGAAGGAGTACCCCAAGAATTATATTCATCTACTTCAAAAGGCTGAACATTTAAACCTCCAATTACGCATTCATCTAAAACAATATCTAAATAAAATTCATTATTTATCCTTCGGTTTTTAGAAATAGTTTTATCGCAATATTCTAAAAAGTGTTCAGATTTTCTAAAGCTAAAGGAACCTGTAATAGCATGGTCATTTATTGGTGTATCACTGATAGGAACTTTACACGATACTCTGGAAACTTGTCCAACTTTATCCAATTTTGTCCATCCATACATTTCAGGATTTTTCACAACTGATTTATTATTTCTAAAAGTCCAGACTAAAGCATCTGAGGTAACTAACTTTTTATTGTAATTAATTTTATCATAATTCATCCTACAATCGCAGGATCCAATAGTTAAAATATCATTTGGACGTAAGTATTTTTTTGCTAACAAACATGTGCTTGCTTGTCCTTCAGTTAAAAAGTCAACAGATATAATCTTTGGTGAGGAAAAATATTGGTTTAATGAGTCATCAATTTTTGAATTTAAGACATGATCC
>Ga0208127_1001476_pt1 | contig 11642 bp, 11 predicted proteins | sample ETNtaG_6_FD_185751 | JGI IMG/M metagenome (GOLD analysis project Ga0208127, IMG submission 185751) | Marine microbial and viral communities from oxygen minimum zone, Eastern Pacific Ocean - ETNP201306SV45 (SPAdes) (version 2) | ecosystem: Environmental > Aquatic > Marine > Oceanic ...
CCCATCATTAACTAGAAAATTTTGATTAGTAATACCTCCTCCAACTGGAGATATCGTGATATCACTTTTCCAAAAACTAATGTTGTTTATTAATGCAATGCTATTTTTATCCATAAATTTTTTGGTTAATCATATTTTATAATAAATTATTTCTTATTAATAATATATAGTTTGCTAATAAAATATTATGACTCGAAATTATTTAAGTGGATCAATAAAAAAAGCTTTAGCAATAATAGAATGTGTTGGTAAATCACCAAAACCACTTAAGGCAAGTCAAGTTTCTGCAATAACAAAATTAGATAGAGCGACTGCATTTAGAATTTTGACTTATCTAACAAGCCTTGGATATATATTTAAGGATACTTCAAATAATTTGTATTCACTGGGACACAAGATTTTTGAGTTTGGTGATAAATCAGATTTTCTTAAGACTCTTACCACATTATGTTTTGAGCACATTAAAAACTTATCATATGATACTAATCATATTACTTATCTTGCTGTTTTGGAAGGCCCTCATATTGTTTATTGTGATAAAGTAGACCCTTTAGGTGAAAATGCACCAAGAGCGTTTAGGATGAGACTAGATGCACATAGCTGTGCTTTGGGAAAAGCTATACTTGCATATAAATCACGAGATGAACTCAAAGAAATATACAAAAGCTACACTCTTCATAAACATACTTCGAATACTATCACCACACTCGATAAGCTTTATATAAATTTAGATAAGGTTAGAAAAAATGGTTTTAGTGTAAATGAGGCAGAAACATTTGATTACGTATACGGTATAGGTGCGCCAATAATGGATTCTCAAAGAAGAGCAATTGCTGGAATTGCAATTTCAGGAACAAAAGGTAGTATTAATGTTAAAACTATTCCTGATTTAGCAAAAAAAGTTAACAATACAGCTAAATTGATTTCTCAAAAACTTCAAGAAAGTTAACATGTTTCAGAGTCTGAAACACTTACTTTAAGGCCATATTACTTTAAAATAAAGAAATTAAAAAAAAATTTGCAAAGGAATACTCTATGGCTTTTCCAGAAAAAGTTGATTACGTTATTGTAGGTGCGGGTATACACGGTCTAAGTACTGCCTGGCATCTTGCTGCTAAGTTAAAAGCAAAAGGCAAAGGAGATGGCTCCAAAATTGTTGTTATAGACAAAGACAGTATTGCTGCTGGTGCCAGTGGAATTGCATGTGGTGTTGTAAGGAATAACTATTACCAACCTGCAATGAGAGAACTAATGGCATTATGTGTAGATGTTTGGGAAAGTGATGCAAAAAATTTCCACTATCATGATGTGGGTTATATGCAAATTAGCCCAGAGTGTATGGAGGAAGATGTTGCTGAAATCTATGCACAACAAAAAAATATTGGATATGAATCAGAATTTATTCAAGGAGAAAAAGACTCTGCAAATTACATGAAAAAAATGTTCGGTGATTGGCAAGCAAAAGGTATCACCAGTGTTTTACATGAGAAACGTGGAGGCTATGCAAACAACACATCTGCTATTTATGGTTTAGCAGATAAAGCTGAAGCAGAGGGAGTGAGAATTTTAACCGGAACAACTGTAAAGGGTTTTCAATATGGATCTAATTCAAGTGCAGTTACTGGAGTTGAAACTGATAAAGGTTTAATTAAGTGTGATCACGTAATTGTAGGAGCTGGTCCTTGGGCAAAATCTTTTTGGGATATGTTAGAGCTTCCAAATGAAATAACTATTAAGGGCTCTGATGGAAAATTAAATACTAATATACCTATGTGGCACTATTGGATGCTTACTGAAGGTGTTTTAAGAGTAGATCCTGATTTTCTAAAAACTGACAGTGGTGACATGCCGCCAGTTATTCATGTTGATACTGATGCTCCTTTGTATTCAGATACAGATAAAAGTTTAATCACTGATAAATTATGGGGTATTTATTACAAACCTGACTTTCACTTTAATGGTATTCAAGGTGGAGCATCCCCTTACAAAGTAGGTAAGCCTGGTGGCGAGGGGGTTAGTGTTGATCCTTATGGCCCTAAGTCTGCTGATTTCGTTATCAGTGATGAATTTGGAGATATGTGGACTTCAGCATTAGCATTTTGTCATAAAAGATTTGAAGGTAAGTCACACTTGTTTAAAAAAGGTGCAACAGGAGGATTAGGGTGTTTTACGCCGGACTCTTTCCCAGTTTTTGATCAGTTCAGAGAAAATGTTTATATGATAGCTGACTCTAATCATGGATATAAGATGATAGGAGTTGGAAAATTAGTAGCTGAAGAAGTTTTAGGTGAAAAATCTTCATTATTAGAACCATTTCGTTTTTCAAGATACGAACAAGGAAAATTACATCCAACATCAAATAGTCCTTTTCCGTGGAGTTAATATGCTGTTGAATGATCATGTTATTAAAAAGGAGGGGAAAAATGACAGATTTAGAAAATTTTGTTAACCAATCGGGTAGAGACAAGTTAGTTAAAGACGTTAGAAAAAAAATTGATGAGCTTGGAATAACTTATATTTATTATCAGTTTGTTTCAGTAACAGGAAGAATTGTAGGTAAGGGAGTTCCAGCAGATCATTGGGAATCTATGGCTGAAAAAGGTTTTCAGTTAGTTTATGGAGCAACAGCAAACTTATTTGTAGATAGACATGGTGAGTATATAGGTTATGGACCTGAGTCTTCCGAGTTGGTAGGAATACCAGAACCAGATACATTTGTTCAACTTCCTTGGGATAAAAGAGTTGCTAGAGTATGGTGTACTTGTTTTAGAAACAGAGAGGAAGAAGAAAATCCAGGTGGTCATTTAACTTCAGATTGTCGTGGAAACTTAAAAATTTTTCAAGATCAATTCCAAGAAAAGTTTGGAATGAATATGCGTGCAGGTACAGAACCTGAAATGATGTGGCTGACGAAAAAAGATAATGGAGAACCAACAGGTGATGGTTTTTCTAGACCGTACTGTTATCATATTGACCAGTTTGAGTCATTAAGACCAGTTTATATGAAAGTTATAGACTATTGTAGAGCCATGGGTTTAGATGTAATTCAGGGAGATCATGAAGATGCTCCTGGTCAATTAGAACTAAACTTCATGTATGATGATGTTTTAAGAAATGCAGATAGATTAACAACTTATCGACAAATTTGCGCTCAAGTTGCAAGAGAGTTTAATCTAATTGCATGCTTCATGAGTAAGCCATTTATGGGTGTTTCAGCCAATGGTTGTCATACTAATGTTTCTCTTTGGAAAGGTGGAGAGCTTAAATCTACACCTATAGGAAATAATCCTCTTCCTGGAATGGATCAAGTTTTCACACATATATCTGGTGGTGAAAATATGTTCATGCCAGATCCAAAAATTGATGAAGTTAAGCCAGGTCCAGTGGGCTTACAAAGTATTGCAGGTTTACTTAAACATTTACCTGCCTTAACTTGTCTTGGATCACCTACAGTTAACTCATATAGAAGATTATGGGATACTGGTTTTTGGGCTCCTGTATATGCAGATTGGGGATATCAAAATAGAACTTGTAGTGTACGTGTATCAGCACCTGGTCGAGTAGAGTATAGATCTGTTGATTCATCTCACAATCCATATTTAATGGGTGCCGGTATATTAAAAGCATTTGAGGATGGATTGGATAATAAAATGGATCCAGGAGAGCCAGAGAAAAAAAATATATATGACGCAATGAAAGAAGGAAAAGAAGTTGATAAACTTCCTCTTACTTTAGGAGAAGCAATTCAGCGTTTGGATAGTGATGATGTTATAAAATCAGCACTTCCAGAAGATATGCTTCGAGTGTTCATGCATTATAAAAATGATGAGTGGGAAAAATTTCTATCTGCAGTTACGCAGTGGGATGTCGATACTTATCTGGATGTACTTCCATAAATTTTAATAAAAAGGAAAAAAATATGTGCGGAATAGCTGGATTAATACATAGAGGTAAATCAACAAACGTTGGTGGTGAAATGCAAAAGATGTTGCAATCTCTTAAACATCGTGGACCTGACTCAACTGGATATGCTTTGTACGGCAGTGGAAAATCTAAAGATTATATTTTAAGATTTAAGGTTGGGGAAAATGTAAAAGAAGGCAGTTCCGCCGTTATGGAAGATGCATCTGTATATGATGCTAGACGTGAAGAAGTAAATAATCAAATCAATGAAGTTGGGGGAAAAATAATTAAAGAAGAACAGATAACGCCTTATTCATTTAGGTATGTAATAAAATGTGATGATGATTTACTTGAGTTAGCAAAAAAAATTGAGTCAGTTGAAATGACTGAAATTTTATCTCTTGGTCAATCTCTTGAGTTGATTAAAGATATTGGAGATGCTCAAGTTGTTGCAGACCAATATAGCTTGAACAAATTTAATGGTACTCATGGAATAGGGCATACTAGAATGGCAACAGAATCAGGGGTTGATATTAGATCTGCACATCCGTATTGGGCCTATCCATTTAGTGATGTTTCGGTTGTTCATAATGGTCAACTAACAAATTATTGGAATAATAGAAGAGCACTCGAACGTAAGGGAATGCGTTTTATGTCTTCGTGTGACTCAGAATTGATTGCAGTGTATTTAGCTAATAAGATTCGTGACGGTCATGACTTAGAAGATGCAATGCGCTCTTCTTTATCAGACTTAGATGGAGTTTTTACATACATGGTAGCTACAAAAGATAAGTTAGGAATGGCTAAAGATACAATGGCAGCAAAACCAATGGTATTGTATGAGAGTGATGATTTAGTTGCTCTTGCTTCTGAAGAGGTTGCAATAAGAAGTTTGCTTCCTCATGAAATCGATACATATGATCCCTATGAAGGAGAGGTAAAAGTATGGCAAGCATAACAAAGAATGAACATAAGTCTTATGGAATGGGACTTCATGATGAAGTTTTAACTGGAAGAACCCAACAAACATTTTTTAATCCAGAAGAAGGTGAAAATTTTTTTTATAATGATGCCTACGATGTAGATTTTAATAAACGAACTTCGATAGATGTAGAAAATCTTCAATGTTTGGAATTAAATAAAAAAATTAAAGAGTTAATGAAGAAAGGTTATGGGACGATTGTATTAAAAAATCCTGGAGCAAAACATAGTATTGGTGTTGGCATTCTTCAAAAACTAAACCTAATTATTGAAGGTAGTCTTGGTTATTTCGGGGTAGGTTCAATTGATGGTCCTGTTGTTAGAATTTCAGGCCGTGTTGGTTGGTCATGCGCGGAAAACATGATGTCTGGCAAAGTTGTTATTGAAAAAAATGCTGGATCTTGTTTCGGAGCTGCAATTCGAGGAGGAGATTTAATCTGCAAAGGAAGTGTTGGTGCGCGTTCAGGAATTGATATGAAGGGTGGTACAATAATAGTTGGTGGTGATGCTGGAGCATTTACTGGATTTATGATGCAGAGAGGTAGAATAATAATTTGTGGTGACGTGGGTCCAAATCTTGGAGACTCTCTATATGATGGAACTATTTTTGTAGGAGGTAGTATAAAATCTTTAGGGGCTGATGCAGTAGAAGCAGAAATGACTGATCTCGATGTTTCTTGGTTAAAAAGAAAATTAAAAGTAGCAGAAATTGATAAAAAAATAGATTTTAAAAAAATGACTAAAATTGTTTCAGGAAAAAAATTATGGAACTATGATAATTTGGAACCATCGGAACGGAAGGGTGCAATATAGGAGGAACATACATGGCAAAGAAAACTAAAAATAAGAAAAATGACAATGAAAAAAGTATTTTAGGAAAAAATGCTATTTTTACTCCTAATGTAATTAACGATATTCACATCAAGTCTCAACTTGGTCGATATCGTATGCGTGGAATGGCGCTAATGAAAAAAATCCCTCATTGGGATGATCTGACTTTTTTACCTGGAACTCTTACTAGGTTTGTTATTGAAGGTTATAGAGAAAAATGTGAGACAAAAACTGTAATCGGACCAAATTGTAAAAATCCAATTAAACTTGATATCCCTATTTATATTACAAGTATGAGTTTTGGAGCGTTATCATATGAGGCTAAAACAGCTTTAGCTCGTGGGGCTACTATGGCTGGAAGTGCCACATGTTCTGGTGAAGGAGGGATGATCCCTGATGAAAGACGCTATTCTGAGTTGTGGTATTATCAATGTATCCAATCTCGTTATGGGTTTAACCCTCATCATGCACAACTAGCTGATGGCATTGAAGTGTTTATTGGACAAGGTCAAAAAGTAGGAATGGGTGGTCATCTTATGGGTCAAAAAGTAACTGACCAAGTAGCAGAGATGAGATCTTTACCAGCAGGTATTGACCAACGCTCTCCAGCAAGACATCCAGACTGGTTAGGCCCTGATGATTTAGCATTAAAAGTTGAAGAGCTTCGCGAACTAACAGATAACCAAGTGCCAATTCAATTAAAACTCGGTGCTGCAAAAGTTTATGATGATGTGCGTATGGCTGCCAAATGTAATCCTGACTCAATATATTTAGATTGCATGGAAGGATCAACAGGAGCTGGACCTCACATTGCTGCTGCGAATACAGGAATACCAGGAATAGCAGCAGTAAGAGAAGCTAGAAGAGCGTTAGATGATGTTGGTAAATCAGGAGAAGTTTCACTTGTATTTGCTGGAGGAATTCGCGATGGAGCAGATATGGCTAAAGCTTTAGCATTGGGCGCTGATGCAATATCAGTAGGAACTGGAGCGTTAATCGCTTTAAACTGTAACAAAGATATCCCAGAAGCAGATTTTGAAAAAGAATTAGGAGTATCTGCAGGCGAATGCTATCATTGTCATACAGGTAGATGTCCTGTTGGCGTTGCTACCCAAGATCCAAAACTACGAAAGCGCCTTAACCCCGATGATGCTGCTTTAAGAGTTTATAATTATTTACATTCTATGACTCTAGAAGCTCAATTACTTGCAAGAGCATGCGGTAAAACAAATATTCATTCATTAGAGCCTGAAGATTTAGCAGCTTTAACAATGGAAGCATCGGCTTTGGCAAAAGTTCCGCTTGCAGGCACTGACTACACAGTTGGTGTTGATGATTATCATTCAATTTAGGAGAAGAAAATGGCAAAGAAAAAAGTAAAGAAAAGTATAAAAGCTAAAAAAACTTCATCTAAAAAAGGTTTAAAAGACTCAGGCATTAAAACAGCAAGAGAGAAGATGATAGGTCAACACATTGGTTATAGATATGATGTTAATCTTTTGCCTGACTATAAAAAACTTACGCCTTTTTTAAAAAAATATATTGAGCATATGGGTTGGGATGATCTTAATTGGTTAGAAGATGTTCATATGGGGTATGAAAATGGTAAACCAGCAGTTTTTGATAGAAATATTAATGGCTGGGTAACTACACCTAAAAATATGAAACTACCAAAAGATCAACAAGATAGAGACATGATCGCAAGAGAACTGCTAGTTAAGTTTCAGATGTCTCCGAATCATCCACTGGTTGTATTAAAAAAAGCTTATCAAAAATTTGATTAATTAATTTTTTTTAGTCCTGTTTTTACAGGACTAAAATTCAAAATTTCAATATCCTCTGATAAAGCAGGGTTAAAAAAACGATTGTGCCAAAAAGTATATTGCCATTTTGAGCTATTCTTTTTTAACTTAGTTACACTTACGGTAAAACTAAAACCAGTTTCTCGTTCAAAGAACTGAGCATTAATCTTTTTCTTTTTTATAAGATCTTTTGATATATTCGATTGATAAGGAAATGTAGCAGTAAACGAACCATCAAAATTATTTGGAGTATTATAATACTCAGAGGAAAAAAATTTAATTGCTTTATCAAATCGAGTTTCTGGATCATGGGTTTGTTTGTGCATAAATTCAAACATTTTAGCAGTGTCATCACAATTAACTTCCATTAAAATTGAGCGTATATCACCTAATTGCAAATTTGATTTAATGTTAGAAAAGCTAGCAATAGTTCCCTCTGAGGGCTTACCACCAAACATTCTAAAATTTCTCTGTCTGAGGCTACATTGCCAAATAACAAAATCGCTCCAACCTATACGTCCCATATCAAATATTATGCTTTGTTAACAATCGAGTGTATTGTCTTTTTCCCATTGTGTTATAATATTTTTTTTATTTGCTCCTTTTGAGCCTTTGAAGCCAATTTTTTTTATATTAGAAGAATTGTATTTTTTGATCTCTTTATTTTTAAGCTTTATGTAAGAATTTATTGTTTCTTTGCTAAAAGCATTTTGTAATACTTTACTGTTACTTAAATGTGAAAGAGCTTTTTCTAATGTTAAAGGTAATTTTTTTGCTCCTTTTACTTTATGCCCATCCTCATACATATTAACGTTAATAGGCTTTCCTGGATTTCTTTTATTTTCTATTCCGTCTATGCCAGCTGCTAAAATACCAGCCTGTAACAAGTAAGGATTTGTTGCCCCATCCATTAAACGTAATTCAAATCTGCCAGGTCCTGGCACTCTTATCATGTGAGTTCTGTTATTTCCTGAGTATGTAATAGTATTAGGTGCCCATGTAGCACCAGATGCAGTTACAGGAGCATTAATTCTTTTATAGCTGTTTATTGTAGGGTTAAACCATGCTGTTAAAGCTTCTGCAGAGTTTATTATCCCACCCATAAAATTGTAAGCTGTTTTTGATAAGCCTAAGTTATCTTTTTTATCAGCAAAGAGATTTTTTCCTTTTTTGTCCCAAACGGATAAATGTGCATGACAGCCATTTCCTGTTTTATTCAAAAATGGTTTAGGCATAAAAGTTGCTCGTAAACCTTTTTTTTCAGCAAGGGTTCTAACCATAAATTTAAAAAAAACATGACGGTCAGCTGTTTGTAGACAATCAGAAAAATCCCAATTCATTTCAAATTGGCCGTTTGCATCCTCATGATCATTTTGATATGGTCCCCAACCTAGCATGATCATGCTATCACAAATTGCTTTTATTAAATCGTATTGACGCATTAGTGCTGATTGATCATAGCATGGTTTATCTGCAATATCGTTTTGATCAGCAATTGAACTGCCATCTGGAGTAATAAGAAAGTATTCACACTCAACGCCACTTTTTAAATACATATTTTTTTTTGCTAATTTATCGATTTGATTTCGCAACATCACTCTCGGTGATGAAGCAACTGGTTTCCCATCCATCCATAAATCTCCAGCTAACCATCCAACATCGGGTTGCCAAGGTAATTGAATTAAGCTTCTTGGATCTGGAATTGCTGCCATATCAGGATCTGAAGGTGACATATCAAGGTATGTAGAAAATCCTGCAAATCCAGCACCTTCTTTTTGCATTTCTTTTATAGATTGAGATGGTACTAATTTTGAACGAAGCACACCAAAAAAATCAACATAACTAATTAAAAAGTATTTTATTTTCTTCTTTTTAGCGATTTCAGATAATTGTATTGTCATTTAGATCCCTTATTTTAAGCTGTTTTTTTATATTTTCTTATTTTTATTTGGCTTTTTCACAAATTTCTAGTTTTTTTCATAATTAAAGTTTCTTATTTTGCAACAAATAGGGATGAATCTCCTGTAAATAGTATTGAAAAGTAATAATTTTAAATAATTTTACTCGGGAGGTTAATTATGGAAAATGAATTATCAGCTCTAAGTGTAATATTTACAGAATTTTACTACTGGGTCACAGTAGTGCTAATGTTTTTAATACATGTTGGTTTCTGTATGTATGAAGTTGGAGTTTCAAGACATAAAAATCATCTCCACACCTTAATGAAAAATACAATGCTAATACCACTAGTTACGATTACATGGTTTTTCTTTGGTTGGTGGATTTATTGGGCAATGGTAAATGGCCCATTCATAGGCACATCTATAATGGATGGTAATAGCGGATTACAATTAGGTGGCGGTTATGGTGCTAATGAACTAGCAAACCCTATGAGCCCTATTATGGCTATTAATTTAGGAGATCACATTAATGGTGTTTTTTGGGCAGCATTTTTATTATTCTCTTGGACAGCCGCATCTATTGTCTCTGGTTCAGTAATTGAGAGAATCAGAATGTCAGCTTTTGGAGTTCTAGCAATTGCAATTGGTTCTGTTTTTTGGACAATTGACGCTTCTTGGGGATGGCACTTTGATGGCTGGATGGTAAAATTACTTGGCTATCATGATGCTTATGCTTCTGGTGTAATACATGCTGTAGCTGGAGGATTTGCCTTAGGAGTTTTATGTGTATTAGGACCTCGAATTGGAAAGTTCGCGTCTGACGGAACGCCTCGAAACATAGGGCCTAGAAATCCCTGGTTAGTTACTGTTGGGCTATTTTTAATTTATACTGGCTTTTGGGGATTTTATGCTGCCTGCAATATCCCAATTATAGACTTAGGTCCAGAGTATGGATTGGAAGGAACTTATTTTGCAGCAACTAATATTTATGTAACCCCAACTACTTTAAGTGGCATAACTTTTAACTTTTTAATGTCATTGTCAGGTGGATTGCTCGCAGGTTACTGGGTATCAAAAGGAGATCCTTTTTGGACTTACTCGAGTGGTCTTGCAGGAATTATTACTGCTTCAGCAGGAAATGATTTATACCATCCGTTACAAGCAATGATAATTGGTATGATTGGTGTTTATGTTGCTTATAAAATGCATTATTGGGTTGAACGTAAATTCAAAATTGATGATGCAGTAGGTGCAGTAGCTGTTCATGGTTATGCTGGTGTAGTAGGTCTTGTTATTTGTGGATTTGTTCTATGGGGCTATCCTTCTTCTGGTTACGAAGGTTATGCTGCTATTAACCCAATTGGGATGATAATTGGAGCAATAATAATGTTTGGCTTACTTGGTTTTTTACCAGGTTGGATAATTGCTAAAATTCTAAATGGAATGGGGAGATTAAGAATTCCTCATGAAGTAGAGTTAGCAGGTCTAGACTATAATTATATGGAAGCGGCGAAGGCAGATGAAGATGCTGTTGCTGCAGACCAGAAATAGGAGGATTTATTATGGCAACTGTTACAAACTGGGTTGAAACTTTAAACGCTGGTGAGACTGCTGTTTATCCCTATGTGGGAACAGAATGGTTATGGTTAATAATAGCTGTAGCATTTTGGATTATATGGCACGTTAGAACTTCAGCTAGTGAAACAGAGGAAAATGATGAAATAGCCTCTAAGAGTAAAGGCCCTAATGACTATAAAGACAATATTGCTAATTGGTAATATTAAGATAATTTTATAAAATCTCTAAAAAGGGCATTGTAAAAGATGCCCTTTTTTTATACCTGTATAATAATGAATTCTGATAAGAATAAAAAAAACGAAAGACCTTACAGAATGATAAATGTAGCTTTCCCTCCAGCAAAATATGGAGTGTTTGTTGCAATTATAATTATTTTAATCTGCTCTTTTTTTATATTTTTTTAGATAACTGTATATGAAAGCAGTTGTACTAAATGTTTCAGCTTGGATGCTATTACCTTTTATGGATGGTTTAGCAAAATTCTTAAGTCAAGATATTCATTTTTTACAAGTAGTTTGGGGTAGATATTTTTTCATGGCTTTTTTTAGTATTATTATTACTTTAATTTTTTTCAAAAAACATTTTAGTTTTCCTAAAGGTATACAAATACAAATCTTTCGGAGTTTCTTTTTGTTTTTTTCTACAG
>Ga0208127_1001478_pt1 | contig 11631 bp, 8 predicted proteins | sample ETNtaG_6_FD_185751 | JGI IMG/M metagenome (GOLD analysis project Ga0208127, IMG submission 185751) | Marine microbial and viral communities from oxygen minimum zone, Eastern Pacific Ocean - ETNP201306SV45 (SPAdes) (version 2) | ecosystem: Environmental > Aquatic > Marine > Oceanic ...
TGGACCTTCTTTCGAAGAAATGATTGATGTTTGACAACAATCACAAGTTTCAGAGTCAATTTCATATTCGTTAATAATCTCACCATCCTTGGTAACTTCAGCAAAACGTATTGTCATCGGCTTATGTGATCCATCAAAATGTTTTTCAACAGTATTTCTTCCGTCAAGCCAAGAAACATAAAACCCTGAATTTTCATTTGAAACTATACTTACAAATCCATGTTCTGCCTTTAAACCATCGTTATGCAAAAGAAAATTTTCTTTTACAATATTCCCTTGTAAATCGATTAAATTTAAATATATATCATAATTGTACGTCCCTGAATCAGATTTCTTTAAATAGCTAGATAGAATCAAATTGTCATTAATTGCATGAGCAGGAAAATCAGCCCAGTTTACAAACCAATTATTTCCAGATGATAAAACCATTGGATCTGTCCATTGATTATCTATGTAATGACTAAAATTTAAAGTTGCTTTGTCTTTATTTGAAGAAATCCAAGAAATAGATGTACTAGAATTATCCGAAGACATGTAAGGTTGAGCATTGTCAAATGAGTTGTCAAAATCTAATTTAGAAAAGCTATCGTCTTTAGAACAGGAATAAATAAATAATAGGATTAAACAAATTTTTTTCATTTTAATATTTTAAAAATTTATTAATTAGATTTTCATCGCTAAAATCAAGAACTCCCACAATTGTTTCAACTTTGTTTCCCTTGTTGTCAAATAAAATTGTTGTTGGCAAAGAATAAACTCCTAACATTTCATTTGAAACATTTGATTTTAGAAAATTCAAAGTGTATGGATTGTTATCTACAAATTTTGAGATAACAGAGACATCCTCATCTGAAACAAGAAAAAGAGAAACATCACTATCTTTTAATTTTTTCTCTGCAATCATCAAATCAGGCATTTCTTTTATACATGGACCACACCAAGTTGCCCAATAGTTAAGAATAATTTTTTTATTTGAAAACAAATTTAAATCAACTTCTTGTTTAGAGAGATTAATAAAAGATGATTTCGATTGTAAACTTTCCAAATCAGTAAGTCTGTTTTTTTTTGTATTATTTGACTTACAACTTATCAAAAACAAAAAGGTAATTAAAAATATTTTTTTTGTATAAAACACAATTAAAATTAATAATTTTTAAATGGAATAATGAAGGATTTAATAAAAATAGATTTTACATAGATTTACTATATTGTATTTAAAATTCTCATTAATAACTTAATTTTTTAATATGAAACATTTGATTTGGATATTTTTTATTGGATTTACATTACAAATAGAATCTCAAGAATTTACAACTAAATGGTTAGAAGAAATTGGACCAAGAAGTATTGGTCCTGGGGGAATGAGTGGAAGAATTACTGCAATTGATGTAGTTTTATCTGATACTGATATAATGTATGCAGGAACTGCCTCTGGTGGTTTATGGAAATCTTCAAGTGCTGGAATCACTTGGAAACCAATTTTTGACAATCAAATTACAGCTTCAATTGGTGCAGTAGCTGTTCAACAATCCAATCCTGATGTGATATGGGTTGGAACCGGAGAAGGAAATCCAAGAAATAGTTTGAATGGAGGCTATGGTGTTTTTAAATCAATCGATGGTGGTAAATCATGGAAATCAATGGGTTTAGAAAAAACAAGACACATTGAAAGAGTGTTAATTGACCCATCAAACCCAAATGTAGTTTATGTTGGTGCTATTGGTTCCCCATGGGGAGAGCATGCTGAAAGGGGTGTTTACAAAACGACTAATGGAGGAAAATCGTGGAGGAAAATTTTATTTGTAAATAATAAGACTGGAATTGGAGATTTAGTTATGGATCCTGAAAATCCAAACAAATTAATTGCTGCAATGTGGGAACACAAAAGAGATCCTTGGTTCTTTAAATCCGGTGGTCCAGGAAGTGGTTTATACATTAGCTATGATGGCGGAGAAAATTGGTCAAAAAGAACAGAAAAGGATGGACTTCCAAAAGGAGAGCTTGGTAGAATTGGAATAGCTATAGCAAAAAATAAAACCAACATTGTATATGCTTTAATTGAATCGAAAAAAAATGCCTTATACAAATCTGAGGATGGTGGATTTAAATGGAAAAAAATTAACGATAAAAGGGATATTGGGAACAGACCATTTTATTACTCAGATATTGAAGTTGATCCTGAAAACGAAAACAGAGTTTACTCAATTTTTACATATGTTAATGTATCTCAAGATGGTGGAAAAAACTTTTCTCAGTTGATGCCCGCTTATGGAGTTGATAATGGAGTACATCCTGATCATCATGCATGGTGGATACACCCTGAAGATGGCTCGTTTATGATCGATGGTAATGATGGTGGATTAAACATTACCAGAGATGGTGGAAAAACTTGGCGTTTTGTTGGAAACATTCCTGTTGCTCAATTCTATCACATTAGTGTTGACAATGAGTTTCCTTACAATGTTTATGGCGGAATGCAGGATAATGGATCCTGGAGAGGCCCATCATATGTTTGGAAAACACAAGGAATAAGAAATTCTTACTGGCAAGAAATTGCTTTTGGAGATGGATTTGATGTTGTTCCTGATTTAGACGATTCTAGATATGGATACGCTATGAGTCAGCAAGGTTATGTTTCAAGGTATGACTGGATAACAGGAAATAATTACATAGTAAGACCAACTCACGTTGACCCAAAAATAAATTTAAGATTTAATTGGAATGCAGCAATTGGACAAGATCCATTTGATAATAGCACTGTCTACTTTGGTAGTCAATTTGTACACAAAAGTACTGACAAAGGACTAACATGGAATACTATTTCACCAGACTTAACAACAAATGATCCTGAAAAACAAAAGCAAAGCGAAAGTGGTGGTTTAACACTTGATGCAACTGGTGCAGAAAATCACTGCACTTTGCTAGTTATTGAACCATCTCCAATTGAAAAAGATATGCTTTGGGTTGCCTCAGATGATGGTCGAGTAAACTTCACAACAGACGGAGGAATAAATTGGACAGATGTTAGTAAAAATATTAAAGGACTACCAAAAGGAAGTTGGATTACTCAAATTAAAGCATCAAACAAAAACAAAGGTGAGGCTTTGCTAGTTGCTAATGATTATAGAAGGTTTAATTACACTCCGTATGCATATAGAACAAAAAATTATGGTAAAAATTGGGAAAGAATAGTTGATGAAAACGATGTTAAAAACTTCACATACAGTATAGTTGAAGACCCTGTCAACTCAAATCTTCTATTTTTAGGGACTGATGATGGATTATACATTAGTTTAAACGCAGGAAAAAAATGGGAAAAGTTTGAATCAAAAATTTTTCCAACTGTTCCAGTGAAGGATCTAATTATACATCCTAGAGAAAACGATTTAATAATAGGGACATTTGGTAGAGCTGCGTGGATTTTAGATGACATAAGGCCTCTAAGGAAAATTGCATCTAGCTTAGAAATTATAAATGATAAATCAATTACCTTATTTGAACCACCTACAGCATATCTAGCATCTTACCAACAACCAACTGGAAGTCGATTTGGAGCTGATGCGTTGTACCAAGGTGAAAATAGAAAATCAGGAGCAATGATTTCATACTATTTCAACCCGAAAAAAAATGATATAAAGGAAAATAAAAATGATGTGGACAAAACAAAAAAAACAAAAAAAGATTCATTGGTTCTTAATATCTACAATGGTGACAAATTAATAAGAACTTTGAAAAAAGTTCCACCTACAAAAAAAGGAATCTTTAGATGGTATTGGAATATGGATGAAAAAGGAAAGTCTAGACCAAGTAGAAATTTAAGAAGTTCTAGCAGAGAACCCTCTGGGGTAAAAGTAATTCCAGGTGAATATAAAATAGTTTTATCTTATAAAAATGAAAAGTCTGAGGAAAAAATTAGTGTAGAAAGCGATCCAAGATTAGTTATTGATATTGATAACTTAAAGTCAGTTTATAATGAATCTAAAGTTCTTGAGAATTACATGTCTAAAGCCTATGGTGCCGTAAAACAATTAATTGAAAGTAAAAAAGTATTAAATGAATATTTAAAGCTACTTAAAAACAATAAATCTGATGATATTAAATCCTTGAATAAAGAAATAAAAGAAGATGTCAAAAAGATTGATAAAATTGTAGCATTATTTTTAGGAAAAGAAGACAAGCGTCAGGGTATAGTAAGAAATCCTGAAAGTACTGTTATGACAAGATTAAGAACGGCTTCAACATATGTAGGAAGCAGAAAATCTGGATTGACTTCTACAGAGAAAAATTTAATTGAACATGCTAAAAATGAGCTTAAAGAAGCATTATTAAAAACCAATAATTATTTCTCAAATAATTGGCCATCAATAAAAGAGAAGATTAGTTCTAAAAATGTATCACAGTTTAAAGAAATAAACATGATTAAGACTGATGATCTATAGATGTTTTTTAATCTTATTTATTCTTCCCTTTCTTTCATTTGGACAAGAAAGGGAAGAATTTTCCAATAAAATGGAATGGTTTCAGCAAGCAAAGCTTGGTATTTTTATTCACTGGGGAATTTATTCAGTTGATGGGATTAGTGAGTCTTGGTCATTTTTTAATGAATACATATCCCATGAAGATTACATGAAACAACTTAATGGATTTAATGCAAAAAATTATAACCCTAAAGATTGGGTAAATTTAATTGAAGAAAGTGGAGCTAAATATACTGTAATTACAAGTAAACATCATGATGGTTTTGCCCTTTGGAAATCAAAATACGGTAATTTAAATGCATATGAAAGTAGTATAGCTAAAAGAGACTTACTTTCGCCATTTGTTAAAGAGGTTAAGCAAAGTAATCTTAAGCTTGGATTATACTATTCACTCCCAGATTGGTCCTACAAAGACTATACTCATTTTACTACTAACACAAAGCGTTATAATATTGAAGACGATCCCAAAAGATGGAAAAGATTTTTAAATTACAGAGACAATCAGTTAAATGAATTAAAAAAGAAGTACAATCCTGATCTTTGGTGGTTTGATGGAGATTGGGAACATAATTCAAACGAATGGAAAAGCTTAGAGCTTAAAAAAAATCTTCAAAACAAAGCTTCTCGTGTAATATTTAATTCTAGAATTAACAAATATGGAGACTATGAGACACCTGAAATTGGTATTCCTGTCTACAGGCCAAGTTCAAAATATTGGGAGTTGTGTATGACAATTAATGATTCATGGGGATATCAAGAAAACGACAATAATTACAAAACTCCTCTTCAAATAATTGATCTTTTTGTTGATACCTTGAGTAAAGGTGGAAACCTCCTTCTTAATATAAGTCCAAAACCTGATGGAACAATTCCTGAAAAACAAGAAAATATATTAAAAGAGTTAGGTAAATGGACTAAAAAACACCAATCTGCAATTTATTCAACTCAAAAGGGAATTCCCTATGAGCATTATTATGGTCCAAGTACTTTAAATAAGGAAAGAAATATACTCTACTTGTATGTAAGAGACAAACCAAAGAACAATGAAATTGTACTTAAAGGAATTTCAAATAAGATTAATAGAGCTTATGTAGTTGGAAACGGGACCATATTAAACAAACAAATACTTTGTAAAGTTTATTGGAACAAATATCCAGGAATTACATACGTTAAAATACCTGAAAATACTTTAGATAAGTACTATACAGTAATAGCTCTTGTTTTAGATGGTCCGATTAAACTTTTCAAAGAAAAAACAGGAGCAATTGAATTAAATTAAGATTTATTTGTAAATCTTAATGTCTATTTTTCCATTTGAATCCACATGTGCTCTATACATTCCTGACGTATTCATTTCCATTGCAACATTTCCATGGCTATCAATCGCAATGACACCGCCATCACCGCCCATCGAACCTATTTTATCAATAACAGTTTTTGAAGCCTTAGATACAGAGAAATTTTTGTATTCCATTAAAGCAGCAATATCATAAGCTACTACTCCCCTAATAAAATATTCTCCCCATCCTGTTGAAGAAACTGCACAGCTATTGTTGTTGGCATATGTACCTGCTCCAATTATTGGTGCATCCCCTATTCTATTCCATTTTTTATTAGTCATTCCTCCAGTTGATGTTCCTGATGCTAAATTTCCAAACTTATCGAGAGCTACACAACCTACAGTTCCAAACTTTTCAGCTTTATAATCTGGATTATGAATATTTGAAATTAGCTGTTCTTCTGCATCTTTTATTCTCTCTAGACTTTTTGTTCTTCTTTCTGTTTTAAAATAATCCTGATCCACAAGTTCCATATTCATATCCATTGCAAATTTGTCAGCACCATCTCCAGAAAGCATGACATGTGGAGATGAACTCATAACTTTAATTGCTGTAGATATTGGGTTTTTAATTCTTTTAGATCCAGAAATAGCTCCCGCATTTAGATATTTGCCCTCCATAAATGATGCGTCAAGTTCAACATCACCGTCAAAATTAAGAACGGCTCCCTTCCCAGCATTAAATAATGGAGAATCCTCCAAATAAATTATTGTCTTTTCAACAGCATCTTGACTTGTTCCACCAGTTTTCAAAATTTCATACCCAATTAAAACAGCTTCCTCAAGAGCATTTTTATAATTTTTTTCCATTTCCTCTGTCATATTGCTCTTTGAAATGGTCCCTGCTCCTCCATGAATTACAATTCCAAAATTATGTTTGGATGTATTTGTTGTTGAACATGAAAAAAATAAACAAAAAATCAAGTAGTAATATTTCATAATTAAAATTTAAGATTTGCGTATACAGGATTATGATCAGAAACCCATCGATTTTCATCTGTTTTTATTAAATGGTGTCCTGATGAAATAAGTTTAAAGTTATTTTGAAAAATGTAATCTATTCGATTGTTGGATTCAGGGTTTAATTTAAATCCATTGAAAGTTTTATATGAATCTTCTTCAGGGTTCAATAGTGCATTTGTATCATTCATATACTCAATTATATTTCTTATTGATTTTGAATCTGGTAAGTCGTTGAAATCACCTGTCAATAACACATAGTCTTCGTTTGATGTTAATTGACTAATCTTTTCAATTATTAGCTTGGATGAGTTGTATCTTGATATTTTACCTATGTGATCAAAATGAGTATTAAAAATCCATATTTTTCTATTGGAATCTTTAAACTTAAAAAGTCCATAAGTACATATTCTTTCCATGGAAGCATCCCATCCTATTGATACAGAGTCAGGGGAAGATGATAACCAAAAAGTATCTGATTCTATCAAATCAAATAATGATTTCTTGTAGTAAATTGGGCTAAATTCACCTTTATTTTTTCCGTCATCTCTCCCAACTCCTAAATATTTGTAATCTTTTAGTTTATCATTAATAAAAGTGAGCTGATTGAACGTTACTTCTTGTAATCCAATAAAATCTGGATTTTCTTTATTTATATAATCTATGAAGTATGATTTTCTTTTTTCCCAACTATCTTTACCATCTTGGGGGTTATCATACCTTATATTGTATGAAATAACTTTTATTTCCTGATTAAAAAAAACTGAAAAAAAAAGAATAACAAGCAAAAAAATTCTCATTTAGATTCAATAATATTATTTAATAACTTTAAGTTACTAATTCATGTTTACTATTTGAAGATATGAGGATATTTTTTTTTCTATTCATTTATGTTTTTCTCAGTTGTAATACAGATAATTCAATAAAATTATCTATAAATGATAAAATAATAATTCCAAAACATTATGTGGTTTCAAAAACTGATGGTGAAATAAAAATTGATGGTAAAGACAATGAAATAGAATGGAATAAAGCATTATATAGTGATGATTTTATTGATATAGAAGGGATTAAAATTCCAAATCAACAAACAAATGTAAAAATGCTTTGGAATGATCATTACTTATATGTGTTTGCGAAATTATATGAGAAACACATATGGGGAGATATAACTAAAAGAGATGACGTAATTTATTACAATAATGATTTTGAAGTTTTTATTAATCCAAATGATAATGTTTTTAGTTATGGTGAACTTGAAATAAATGCCCTTGGAACAGAATGGGATCTTTATTTAAACAGGCCTTACAGACTTAAAGGAAAAGCCGACAATAGTTGGGATATTAAAGGACTCAAATCTGCAGTTTATATCAATGGAACTCTTAATGATTCTAGTGATGTAGACAAATACTGGACGGTAGAAATTGCTATTCCCTTAGATGAAGTTAATGCATTAAAGGACAGTAACAAAAAAACAAAAATTGAATATGGAGACATTTGGAGAATAAATTTTTCAAGAGTTAATTGGGACTTTGATTTGAATAATGGTGTTTATTCTAGAAAAAAAATAAATGGAAAATTTTTACCAGAATACAACTGGGTGTGGTCTCCTCAAGGAATTATAAATATGCATGTTCCTGAAAATTGGGGTTTTTTAATCTTTTCCGAACATCATTTTGAATATGAATTACCACAAAATATAACAACAGAACAAACACTATATACACTTTTCAGAGAAATAGCATTTGGTTCATTAAAAGAATTAAAACAAGAAGAAATAGGTTATTATACTCAGTTTGAAGAAATTGAGTTAAATAATTTAAAAATTTCATGTAATTTTCTAAAGACCAAGGAAGGTTTTGAAATAAATGCATCAGATGGTAATATAAATTTATTTATAGATCAATCTGGAAAAATTAAAAAACTAAATCATGACTAAAAATATATTATTATTGTTTATCTCAATTTTTATAATCAATTGTGATAGTGAAAAAAACAAATCAAATTTTACAATTAGTACATGGACCTCTGCTGGAGCTAGTTTCGATAAAGATAAATGGGAGAAAAAAATCAGCTATTACGATTCTTTAGGAATTAGCGAAATTCTTGTTGGAGGAGCACCTAACGTATTAAAGAAAATTATTCCTATTGCAAGAAAAAAAAACATCAAAGTTCATGGATGGATGTGGACTGTAAATAGACCTGGAGACACTATTGCTAACAAAAATCCAGACTGGTATGCTGTTAACAGAAAAGGTCAGAATTCATTAGAATACAGAGCTTATGTTAATTATTATCAATGGTTAAGTCCTTTTCATCCTGACGCAAGAAATCATATTATTAACAACGCAAAAAAATTAATGGAAGTTGAAGGTTTAGCTTCAGTTCACCTAGATTATGTAAGATATCCTGATGTAATTCTAGGAGATGATCTACAACCAAAATACAATATAGTTCAGGACACAGAACTACCCGAATATGACTATGACTACCACCCTATTGCAATAGAGAAATTTGAAGAAATTTTTAACAAAAATCCATTAAAAATGAGGAATCCACACCTTTCAACAGAATGGAGACAATTTAGATTAAATGCTATTACCTCTTTAGTTAATGAGATCGTAGAAATAGCTCACTCAAAAAACAAAAAAGTTACTGCTGCAGTCTTTCCTTTTCCAGAAATGTCAAGGCAAATGGTTAGACAGGCATGGAATGATTGGAATTTAGACTCAGCATACCCAATGTTGTATCAAAATTTTTACAGAGAAAACATAAACTGGATTGGTTTTGCTACCAAACAAGGTGTTAGCGATGTTGATTTTCCTATTTATTCTGGACTTTATGCTGGTGCACTTAGAAATGCTGAGGATTTTGAAAAAGCTATCAACATTTCAAAAATCAATGGAGCAAGTGGAATATCAATCTTCACAGCAGATGGTCTTAATGATGAGCAGAAATCAGTTTTAGTAAGTTTAAAAGCTGAAAATCGATGATAATTAGGATATTGCTTATTATTTTTTTAATGCCTTTGACAAGCAATGGTCAATCTAAAATTAATAAACAATATTCGTATTTAGCTCTTGGCGATAGTTACACAATTGGTGAAAGTGTTGAGGAAAATGACAGATGGCCTGTCCAATTGGCTAATAATTTGAATAAAATTAAAAAACCAAAAATAATTGCTAAAACTGGTTGGACTACTTATGAATTAATTGATACTTTAAATAAAATAGATTTAAAAAAATATGATTATGTATCTCTACTCATCGGCGTAAACAATCAATACAGAGGAAATAGTATAAAAAATTTTAAATCAGATTTTAAGTTGTTATTAAAAAAATCAATTGATTATGCATATGGTAATAAAGAAAACGTATTTGTGGTATCTATACCAGATTGGGGCGTAACCCCATTTGCAAAAAATAAAAATAAAAACTTAATTAAAAGAGAGATAAACTCATTTAATAAGGTAATTAAGCGAGAGTGTAAAAAAAATAATGTTGCTTATTTTAATATCACAAAAATATCCAGAAATGCTCAAAACGATTTAACTTTATTGGCAGATGACGGACTACACCCCAGTAAAATAATGTACAAGCAATGGGTAGAAATCATAAAACCTTATTTTAATAATTATTAATGGATTTAAAAAAACAAGGGTTAAACAAGGATATAAATGATAGTCTTAAATCATTTAAATCAAAATTTATTAATAATGATAATGAAATTTATTTAGATGGTAATTCTCTTGGAAAACTCCCGCATAAAACAATAGTTGATTTAGAAAATGTAATAAAAAAACAATGGGGAGAAAATTTAATTTCTAGTTGGAATGACCATTGGCTTGAATTAAATAATTTAATTAACCATAAAATGTCTCTTTTAATTAATTCAGATAAAGGTGAAGTTATGGTTGGTGAATCAACTTCTGTTAATTTATATAAAATTATTCATGCTTTATTAGAATCAAATGAATTCAATAAAGCACTTATTTCAGACTCTTTAAATTTTCCAAGCGATTTGTATGTTCTTGATGGTTTAAAAAATTTGACAACTAAAAATAAAATTAAAATTATCGAATATAAAGATGATATTAAATGTGATTTGAATCTTTTAAAGAAAAATATTAAAACCGATCCTGGTATTTATTGTTTAAGTCTTGTATCTTATAAAAGCTCATATCTATATCCAATGAACGAACTCAACAAAGTAGCCGAAGAGAATGGGAGTGTTATTGTTTGGGACTGTAGCCATGCAATTGGAGTTACAGAAATAGATGTAAAAAAATCAAATATTAAAATAGCTATTGGTTGTACTTATAAATTTTTAAATGGTGGACCTGGTTCACCATCATTTTTATACGTTTCTAGCGATATCTTAGAAAAATTAAGTAATCCTGTTAGAGGATGGTTTGGTCACATCAATCCATTTGATTTTAGTAATGAATATGTTCCATCTAGTAATATTAATAAGTTTAGTGCGGGAACTCCATCAATTCTATCCTTGGTTCCAGTGAATAATGGATTAGACATAACTCTTGCCGCTGGGATTAAAAATATTAGAAAAAAAAGTGTTGATTTAGGAAATTATCTGATTGAATTGATAAAAAATGAGTTAAGTCAATATGGTGTAATAGTAGCATCCCCCATGAACTCCGGTTTTAGAGGATCACACATAACAATTCAACACGAAGAGGCATGGAGAATTTGTAAACTTTTAATTAGAGGTTATAAAAAAAGAAAAAAGGTAATTCCTGATTTTAGACCTCACAACAATATAAGATTAGGTTTTGCACCACTATATGTTGGATTCTTTGATTTATTTGAAACAGTAATGATATTAAAATCTATATTG
>Ga0208127_1001480_pt1 | contig 11624 bp, 9 predicted proteins | sample ETNtaG_6_FD_185751 | JGI IMG/M metagenome (GOLD analysis project Ga0208127, IMG submission 185751) | Marine microbial and viral communities from oxygen minimum zone, Eastern Pacific Ocean - ETNP201306SV45 (SPAdes) (version 2) | ecosystem: Environmental > Aquatic > Marine > Oceanic ...
CATGAAGCAACTGGACTATGGTCCAACGACGATGACTTCCGGACCAAGATTCACGAAGCTGGAAACGCTGTTGGAGAATTAGCGTGGCCAATGCCTCTTCTCCCTGCATTTGAGAAGGAAATGACCGATTCGAAGATTGCTGATACTCGCAACCTCGGTGCTGGTCGATGGGGTGGTGCAAACACCGCTGCTGCCTTCCTCAAGCAATTTGTTCCAAATCGAAACTACGATGAGGATGGTGAACAAATCACATGGGCACACATGGACATTGCAGGAACCTACTGGGGTGCAAAAACGAACACAATGGTCGGCAATGGTGCCACAGGCATTCACGTTCGCACCATGTACCACTTGATCACCAACTGGAACAACTGAATGTGATGGTATGAAGCAAGCAATTCTCTTGTTGGGAATTGTCTGCATGTTTTTGACATCCGGTTGTCTTGGACTTGTGAGCAATGAAAAGATTCAGACTTCGCTCAATGTTGAAGTCAATGATACCCTTCTCACCGTTGAGACAGTCTACGAACAAGGCGAACTTGTTTCATCCTCAACAGTCGCCTTTGACATCGATTTTTCGAAATCCACTTCAGATGTTTCCATCGAAACCTTTGGTCTTGAAACAGACGATGGTCGATTCATAACCTTCAATGCTGATGAACAGCAAACGGTTTCATTGGAATTCTCACAACATGGACGATACAGTGTTACATTGTTTGCAATTGATTCGACTGGAGCAAACATCACTGAAACCAAAGAACTGATTGTTGAACAAGTGATCCTATGGAGCGAAAATGATGCTGGATCGCCAGAATCATTGTACTTTGATGCAACACCTGGAAACGATGGAAATCCACCGTCCTATCTTATTCTCAATTCGACCGTAACCAATCCCTCACCATTGTTGGAACTCAATGGGAGAGATGTTGACATTGAATGGGCGGTATTGAATATCGATGGACAATGCATGGGCCATCGAGAAATCATCGAGAATGGGGACTCATTCACGTGGAATACACTTCACTTTTCACCGATTGAGAATCACGAGGTCAAAATGACTGTTCACGAAGGCCAGGATTCGGTGAATGTCGAACACCGTATTGAATTACGCTATACCGAGTAACGCTTCAACGATAGTGTTGATGACAACCGAGAAAGACTTTGTATTGCCTTTTTCTCAATTCGGATTAGGTGATTTTGTGATTACTGTTGCAGATGTGGAAGATGCTCAGCGTAAGTGGGGAGATGGAATCGTAAGGATTGCAACAGCACACAGTACTGGAGGAGACTACGTAGAAATTGCCACGAACCATGTTGAACATCTCTACGCGTATGATCTTAGCGAAGTCCTCTTCAAACCGACAATGGCTTCGATTGATCAATTCCGTCCAACGTTTGAGAGTGCTTTGTCCTATTTTGTTGCCTCAAACGGCGTATGTGAAGAAGACAGTGGATTTGCAATTAAAGGCTGGACAGGTGTACGGTTTGAGAATTCAGGCATGATCATCAACGAATCGAACGCTATTGCCATGGGCAACTATTTCTTCACAGGTGAGGATGGAAATGAAACAAAGGTCGAATACACATTCGGATACATCCTCGATGATGCAAGCAACCTTCGCATCGTTCTCCATCATTCCTCGCTACCAGCATCATCGTAGAAGTTAATTTGAATTTAAGCCAATCAAATTACTCAGGAATGTTACCTGGCCTTCTGTATACAAGGGTACCCTTGGCATCGTATACGCCCGCAAGGGGTACCCTTGTGTTCATACTACGTGATTAATGGTCAAGGAAGGTATTAATTTTTAAAATTAAAAAGACTGGTGCCATCCATGAGAAAAAATCTCCTGCCATCGATTCTAGTATCCATTATTTTGTTATCACATGTTGTTGCAGCCGAAGATACGGATGGCGATGGTTATCCCGATGAAACCGACCATAGAGATGACGAGGACGCACACATCATTCTTTCATTAGTTAGTTGGGATGCAAATGAAAGTGGGGAATGGGACTCAAGTAATGGTGCTCCAGACCCTTATTTTGAAGTCTGTGTCTACGCAGATGATGAATTGGTAAATTGTTACGATAGCCCGCAGTGGGACGATGTTTTCGAATTGAATAATGCATGGAATTTGACAATAAATATTCCAGATGATTCATCCAACATTCGGTTCTTAATTGAATGCAGAGACAATGACTTTGCTAATGATGATGAGTGTGATTTGCAAAACGACCCTGAAGAGTGGAAAGGAGAATTCTTCTTCAGCTGGTTGTCAAATACCGAAAGTGAAGTGGTTTTGTCTGGATATGGTGACGATTCAAGACAGAATAGAGATGTCAACTCAACATGGAAGGTCCTTTCTCCTAGCACAGAACCCTTGGATTCAGATGGTGATGGTTATGATGACGAATCCGACGAATTTCCCAATGATGAAACAGAATGGTCTGATTCAGATAGTGATGGAGTAGGCGACAACTCAGATGACTTCCCCAATGATGCAAGCGAGACAAAAGACAGTGACGGAGATGGATACGGCGATAATGGTGATGCATTTCCAAATGACTCAACGCAATGGGCAGATCGCGATGGAGATGGGTATGGAGACAATCGAACAGGACTAAATCCAGACAGTTGCCCAGACAGTCCTACTACCAATGTTGAAGAAGATGGTTGTGCGCAAGAGGAAATCTTGGATTCCGACGGAGATGGTGTCCTTGACTCCAATGATCAATGTTCGAATACTGCTGTGAATGCTTCGGTGGATCCAGAGGGTTGCGCCATCTTGGAACCCAAAGAATCAGATGGAGAGACATCTTCAAACTTGCAATTTTATTCTGCTGTAATTGGTATTATTGCTGGTTTGCTCGGTATTGTTGGTTTTGTCTTGAAGAGACTCAGTGATAGAAAGGCGAAGGTTCAGGAAAAAGCAGATAGAGAAATACAAAATTTCAGGGATCAGAAAATAGTAGAAACAGCCCAAACTGTTTCAACCCTACACGAAGAGATTTCACAGAAGTGAATAAGTGGTTTGCTTACCTTCATGAGGGGTTATGCTAAGCACCCTTGTAAACAGATTTAGTGGATATATGGGGTCTCTATGGGCCATATTGATGCGTACCGTTGTGTACACTCGCTCTATTTCGTTCGATGATCTTCATATGGACCAATACGTAGTAAAATTTATATAGTTTAACAATTATTAAGTTTTATGTTTGGGTTAAAAAATAATTTCAATAAATGGCCAAAGGTGGATACATGTGGAGAAGTTCAACAGTTCATCGATATGATGTGTGAAGAATATAAAGTCCCTCCAATCAACGTCATCATTAGATCAACCTCTTGGGTTGAGTGGTTTGCAGGGAAGGGCGTTATCGCTTGCGCTTTTTGGCCTCATGAAGGTGAGGAGGATGCTGATTTTGGGAGATATATTGTCTTTGATGGTCAAAAATGCAGAATTTCTGGTAAAGAAAGAAATCCCGTAAAAATACAGCACAGATACCAAACTGCTGAGAGGATTCACACCATTATCCATGAATTTATTCACCATTATTTCCATCACCATGAAGGAATCAATACTTCGAAGCATGGTAGAAGATTTAGACAAATGGAGAAGAAAATGAACGCTCAATATGGCATTTTTTTCTTCTATGCCTGGAACAACTATGCAAAATTTTTCCACAACTTTTGGGGCTTTCCGTTTGGAAAAAGGAGACCAAATGCAGCTGACAGAGGTTGGGAAGTGAGGTAAAGAATATGAAAGAAAAGAAAGAAGAAAATGAAGAAGAATGGATAGAGGTCGTTGTGGAATGCCCAGATTGTGTCAAGGGGAGAGTTGTACAATGGGTAGCAAGAAAGTCGGAAAAACCTCCGTGGAGATATCACATGCCATGTGAAACTTGCAAGGGCAGATATCAAAGCACTGTATGGCAACCAAAACATTGTCAGATCCCTGATTGTAAATCAGATGCAAAACACAAATGTGCTGGCGTATTTTGTACCGCAAATGGCTGGGTGTGTTCTGAACATTGGGTTGAAGAGAATATAGGATACAGTGAGAAAGGATTCGTATGCATCAACTGCTGGAACGAAGTAGGATCAGGTGGACATTGAACGATTGACTCATTCTAATATCCCATTGAACGAGCCGTTAGAGGCCCTCAGTCTGCAGAAGTCAGGTTCATATACCACACCGCACTCGCAACTATGTAACCTCAGGTTAAGTAGTGGTGGAATCGATGGCTGGAGACGATTGGGAAGAGAAGATGTTGGATCAACTCGAACGCCTCCTTTCCAACATGGGCATGAACATGTCCAGAGAGCAACTGCGTGCGCTTCTCCAACAATTCCGTGCCCAATTTGAGAAGATGGGTATCGATGAAGAACGCATTGCAAAGGGCGATGTCAACTTCAATTTCGACTTGAGCAATCTCCAGAATTTCTTCCAACCTGGTATGGATTTCAATGAGTTGTTCAAGAACATGGGCGTCGATGTTCGCGTTGATGCATCACCTGTCGAGATTGAAACACCAGATGGCGAGGAAGAGGACGATATGGTTCTACCCGCAGACGATGTCTATCTCGAAGGATGGAACATGACCATCACCGTTGATTTCGCCAAGAAAGAACTTGAGCAAGATCAAGTCGAGTTAAATCTCATCGATGGAGGAACACTCGTGGAAGTCCATCGAACCACACAACTTGCACCTGTTGCACGAATTGAACTCCCACATGCCTGCGAGGACGTTGTTGACTTTACACTCAACAATGGTATCCTCGACATTACCTTGCGATTGATTCCTCCTGAGGATGCCTTCGCAGCACTTCCACCATCCGAAGATGGTGATGATACCATTCCCCTAAGCGGCGACATTACCATCGATCTAGCTGACGATGATGACGATGACGACGATGATGGAGGAATCCCAATTCTATGAAAAGGAGATGGAAAAAATGAGTAAAGTAATCGGAATTGACCTAGGAACAACCAACAGCTGTGTAGCCACCATTGAGAACGGTGAACCCGTTGTCATCGCAAACGCCGAAGGCGCACGAACAACCCCCTCCGTTGTCGCTTTCAACAAAGATGGAGAGCGATTGATCGGTATCACAGCCAAGCGACAAGCTGTCACCAACCCAGACCGCACCATGATCTCTGTCAAGCGACACATGGGGACAGACTGGAAGACCGATATTGACGGAACAGACTACACGCCACAGGAAATCTCTGCATTCATTCTTCAGAAGTTGAAGGCAGATGCTGAAGCCTACCTCGGCCATGAGGTTAAGCAAGCGGTCATTACCTGTCCTGCTTACTTCACCGATGCTCAACGAAAGGCGACCAAAGATGCTGGACGAATTGCCGGCATGGATGTCCTTCGAATCATCAACGAGCCTACTGCTGCTGCGCTTGCATATGGGGCGGACAAGGGTGACGACCAAACCATCCTCGTCTACGATCTTGGTGGTGGAACATTCGACGTCTCCATTCTCGAAATCTACGATGTAGATGGACAACCACAAATCGAAGTCAAGGCAACCGCAGGAAACAACAAACTCGGTGGCGACGACTTTGACGAGCGCATCATTGAATGGCTTGTTAGCGAATTCAAGCGTGAAACTGGTATCGATTTATCCAAGGATAACCAGGCCATGAGTCGACTCAAGGAAGCTGCTGAGAAAGCCAAGATTGAACTTTCAGGAACCCAGTCCTCGCAAATCAACCTCCCGTTCATCACCATGAAGGACGGAAACCCAGAGCATCTTGACATCACATTGTCTCGTGCTCGATTTGAGGATCTCATTGCAAAGCATATCGAAGATACGATGGCGCCTACTCGACAAGCCATGAAGGACGCTGGTGTCAAGAAAGGCGATGTTGACAAGGTCATTCTCGTCGGCGGTTCAACGCGTGTTCCAGCCGTACAATCTGCAATCGAAAAGGAGACTGGAAAGGCGCCTTACAAGGGCATCAACCCTGATGAAGCGGTCGCTATGGGAGCTGCACTCCAAGCAGGAATCATCGCCGGTGATGACGAAGTTTCCGACATCCTCCTTCTCGATGTTACACCACTCACACTTGGAATCGAGACGCTCGGTGGCGTTACAACAACCATGATCGAGCGAAACACAACCATTCCTGCTCGTCGTAGTGAAATCTTTTCCACAGCCAGCGACAACCAACCTGCTGTTGAAATTCACGTCCTACAAGGCGAGCGAGAGTTTTCCAAAGACAACGTTACGCTTGGACAATTTCACTTGACCGATATTCCACCAGCACCACGTGGCATTCCCCAAATCGAAGTCACCTTCGACATCGATGCAAACGGTATCGTCAATGTCAGTGCAAAGGATATGGGAACGGGCAAGGAACAGTCGATTAAGATTGAATCCCAGACCTCGCTCTCCGAAGACGAAATTCAAGCCAAGATTGCTGAAGCCGAATCATTCGCTGAAGAAGACAAGCGACGTAAGGCCAAGATTGAACTTCGAAATATGGCCGACCAAATCGTCTACCAGACTCGAAGAACCCTTGATGAGAACGAAGACAAGCTGGATGCATCCGACCTCGAACCTGTTCGAGAGAAATTGACCGAACTTGAGGCACTCGTTCAAGATGAAGATGGAAAGCCGGTCGATGATGATGCGATGGATGAGGCTGCAATTCAAGCAAAGGTCAAGGAAGTTGAAGAGTCGATGCATGCGATCTCCTCGAAGTTGTACGAAGCCGCTGCTGCTGAAATGGCAGAAGCCGAAAACAGTGAAGGTGATGGAAACATCAACGTTGAAAGCGATGATGTTGTTGATGCTGACTTCGAAGTCGTTGATGAAGAAGACTGAAACATCGCACTTATGTGCAAGTCACCGTTGGTGTGGCCATGAGCGATACTTCAATCCTTGAAGAGACGGACCGTACAACGGGCCGTGATGCTCTTCGCAAGAACATCCAAGCTGCGATGGCGCTTGCTGGAGCGGTTCGCTCAACGCTCGGACCGAAAGGCTTGGACAAGTTGCTCGTCGATGATGAAGGACGGAGCATGGTGACCAACGATGGAATCACCGTGCTTGAATCTGCAAAGGTTGAGCATCCGATCGCACACATGCTCATCGCTGCAAGTGCTGCTCAAGACCAAACCGTTCGCGATGGTACAACCTCAACGGTCCTTCTCGCTGCAGAATGGTTGCAAAACGCTTGGCATCTCGTTATTCAAGGCGTTCATCCAGCAACGATCGCACGTGGCTACCGTATGGCTGAAGCCTACTGCAAGGAACACCTACCAACACTGAGTTTTGAAGCAACCATTCAGGATATCCAATCAGCTACTATGACCTCATTGGCTGGAAAACTTCACAAGAATATGCAATCGACAATTTCTGCTTGTGCAGTTGAAGCGGCAGAAGCCATTGCAATGGAATCAAACGGAAAGGTGGTTGCCGATCCAACTCGCGTGAAGGTTATCACACGAAGCGGTCCTTCGCTTGAAGAATCGAAACTCATCACTGGACTTGCTCTTCCGAAGAAACGAGCACATGTTGAGATGCCTTCCACGCTCGGCCCTGGCTCCATCCTTCTTGTCGATGGTGGGCTCGAACTTCGATCATTAACCAACGATGTTCAACTGAATGTTACGTCAACCAGCGTATTGCAATCATTCCGAGATGCTGAACAACAGCGTCTCTTAGACCAAGTGAAGTTGCTTGTCGATCTTGATGTGAAACTCCTTGCATGCCGTGAAGGCATCGATGATAGCATGCATGCGCACCTTGCTGAAGCAGGAATCAAAGCATTCCGTCGAGTTGCAAAGAGCGATTTGGAGTTGCTCGCTCGTGGTTGTGGCGCTCGCCTTATTCCAACAATTCATCAAGCCAAGCAAAGCGATGTCGGCGTGTTCATTTCGAGTCGATGCGAACGCTGGGGCGATGTCGATCACTGGATTCTCGAAGCGGACGAAGGTGGTGCAACTTTTGTTGCCACTGGAAGTACTGAAACAGTTGTTGGTGAAGTTGAGAGATGTTTTGCTGATGCGCTTGGGGTTGCTTGTCGACTACGAGAAAATCCACAATTGATTCCAGGTGGAGGTGCGACCTACATTGCATTGGCACGACGATTACGACGTTATGCTGAAACGGTACCCGGACGGGAACAACTCGCTATCGAAGCCTTTGCTGATGGATTGGAAACCATTCCGCGAGTTCTCGCAGAAAATGCTGGAATGGATCCAATCGACACGCTCTTGGAAATCGTTTCACTGCAAACGAAAGAAGATGATGCTACCATTGGATTGAACGTTGTTTCAAGGCAACCTGAAAATATGCGAATATCCAATGTCGTCGAACCATCTCGTGTTCTTGAACAAGCAATTTCGGGCGCAAGTGAAGCAACAATCGCCGTACTACGTATTGATGATGTTCTGTGGGCGAAGCAAGAAATTGGCGTTCCAGATGATGTTCAAGCCAAACTCGATGGGACAGCTCCTGACCGCAGATAAGTCGTTACGGCATTCAATTTTTGATGCCTACGTTATAAATATACAAAATTCGGCGGATTAACATGGTCAACGTTGGGATTGACGATGTGGCGATTCATTTTCCTCGCCTCTACATGGACATGCGCGACTTCGCAGAAATGCGTGGTGCAGACTATGGGAAATTGAACAAAGGACTGGGCCTGCAAGCCATGGCCATCCCCGATGTTCACGAAGATACTGCCACGATGGGTGCGATGGCCGTCATGCGTCTTATCGATCGAAATGGTATCGACCCTCGAGATATTGGTCGAATGTATTTGGGTACTGAATCAGCATTGGATGGTGCGAAACCAACCGCTACATACATTCTCGATATGCTTACACAGCGCTATCAGGATCGTTTTGGAGAGGACTGTTTCCGTAACTGCGATGTTGTTGACATGACCTTCGCTTGCATCGGCGCAGTCGATGCACTTCACACCACACTTGATTGGGCCGCTCGTTCGAGTGAAGAAGATGACCGAATTGGTATCGTTATCTTTTCTGATAATGCCAAATACGATCTCGAATCCAGTGGTGAATACACACAAGGTGCAGGTGGTGGTGCGCTATTGATTCGTCAGAATCCTCGTCTCCTTGAAATCCCAGATTGCTGGGGTGTTTCGACTACACCAGTGCATGATTTCTTCAAGCCTCGTCGAAACGTTAGTCTCCGCTCAGTCATTTCCAATGTCATGACATTGGCCCAAGAGACTGGTCAATCACTCAAGAAGGGAATCGTTGATCGAATGGTCAAGCATCTTCCCGAATCAACCGTTCGACGTCTCGGAATCTTCGCACATGGAGAAGAATCTGTAAGCGTTCACCGAGATGAACCCGTTTTCGATGGCCAGTTCTCCAATCGATGCTATCAACAGGCTGTTCGACAGGCATTCCACAACTTTAGCCAACGAGCCATCAAACAAAAGCGATGGGATCCTGAACTTGATACACAGTTTACAGAACAATGGGCTCGTATTATCATGCACCTTCCGTATGCCTTCCAAGCCAAGCGAATGTTCCCTGACGTATTTCGACACGACCGCATGAACACACCAATGTGGCCTGCGGTCATCGAACAGATTGGAGAACAACCAGAGAAGCCTGAAACGGACGACCCTGAAGCCATTATGGCTTGGGAGAAAGAAATGGATGGTTATCGACGAGCCATCTCGAAGACACCCGAATACATGGATTTCCACAAGGAACGAATCGAAAAAGGTCAGCGTGCTTCAAGCCTCATTGGAAACCAGTACACGGGTTCGATTTTCTTGGCGCTTATGTCGACCTTTGAATCAGATTTGGAAGACAATTCCAACCTTGAAGGCGAACTGTTCGGATTGTGTGGCTATGGATCGGGTGCGAAAGCCAAGGTGTTCGAAGGCAAAGTTGCACCGCAATGGCGTGAAGTCGTCGCTCGATGGCAATTGTTTGAACGCCTTGCTGGACGTGTAGCCATCGACCAAATCACCTACGAGAATCTCCACAAAGGATTGCAGGAAGAGAGCGTCGTCTCTCCTCGTGGCGAGTTTGCACTTGTCGAAATTGGTGAAGATGGTGCAAACGAAGGTGCCCGTACCTACAAGTGGATTTCTCAGTGATTTCAAATCCAAACAGAAATCATTGCTTCTTTGACATTCCATCGAGCATGGCTTTGACCATCGAATCGAGATCGAATTCAGGCGACCAGTTCCACTCCTCTTTTGCAACGGATCCATCCATGGAGTCCGGCCATGAATCCGCATAGTTCTGGCGAACATCTGGAGTGAAATCACACTTGAATCCGTCCACTTCTTTTGCAATTGCATTTGCTAATTCTTCCGCAGTAAACGAGAAGCAATCAATGTTGTAACCCGCTTTCGATGAACCGAGATTCTCACTCGGCTCATCCATCAACATCAACGTAGCACGAATCGCATCGTCCATGTAGAGCATCGGTAATCGCGTATCGGGTCGAACGAAGCAATCGTAGTATCCATCGTTGAGGGCCGCTTCGAATATTTCAACGGCATAATCCGTCGTTCCTCCACCTGCAGGTGCCTTGTAGGAGATTAAACCAGGATATCGAATACCGCGTATGTCAAGTCCATACTTCTCTTCATACTCCTTGGCGAGTTGTTCTCCCTCGACCTTGGTTTCTCCATAAACGGTGGTTGGATTGAGGTCTGTGATTTGTGGAGCATGTTTTGGAGCATCGGGTCCGAAAACGGCGATGGAAGAAGGCGTAAAGACACGCATCGAACACTGTCGAGCTGCTTCAAAGACTGAGATTGTCCCGCCAACATTGATCTTTCGACACAACGCTGGATTCTTCTCGCCCGTTGCAGAAAGCAAGGCTGCTAAGTGATACACAGTACCAACGCCTTCCTCTTTGCACACCTTGATGATCAAATCAGTATCGAGGACATCGAGTTGGATGTATGGACCTCCCCCCTCGTCAACTTGGTCGACGGGTCGAAGGTCGGAAGCGATGACGGATGAAGCGCCGTGTTTGTTTCGCAAGGCTTCAACAAGTTCGGTACCAATTTGGCCCAATGCTCCAGTGACCAGAATTTTGTCACCAGAAAGCCCCGACATAAACCGTGCTAATTCTGACGATACTTGAAATTAGAGATGAAGCATAGTCAATTCTCATGGCCAATATTGATATGGTATGCGCGACCGCTAGAAATCCCGTTGATAGGCTTGAGGTACGTAATTGTCAGCGGGGGCGTGCTCAGTGGACTGGGCAAAGGTGTTACAGCAAGTAGCATCGGCGTTCTTCTGAAGAGTGCAGGACTACGGGTTACTTCCATCAAAATTGACCCATATCTCAACAGCGATGCTGGAACGATGAGTCCATTCGAACATGGTGAAGTCTTCGTTCTCGATGATGGTGGCGAAGTGGATCTCGACCTCGGAAATTATGAACGGTTCCTCGACTTGAACCTCGCCAGGGACAACAATCTCACAACTGGAAAAATATACTCCAAGGTCCTTGAAGCAGAACGACGTGGCGATTATCTCGGCAAGACTGTCCAAGTTATTCCGCACATCACCGATGCAGTTCAAGATTGGATCATCGATGTTGCAAAGCGTCCAGCTGATGGAAGTGATGAAACACCCGATGTCTGTAT
>Ga0208127_1001481_pt1 | contig 11620 bp, 10 predicted proteins | sample ETNtaG_6_FD_185751 | JGI IMG/M metagenome (GOLD analysis project Ga0208127, IMG submission 185751) | Marine microbial and viral communities from oxygen minimum zone, Eastern Pacific Ocean - ETNP201306SV45 (SPAdes) (version 2) | ecosystem: Environmental > Aquatic > Marine > Oceanic ...
CAGAATCTCCAATATTTGTATCGATTTTTTTAGGCAATTTTTTGACAAATTCCCATGCATTAGCAACTTTTAAACAATTTATGATTTCATCGTTTGTTGCATCCTCTTTCGCAATCAACAAATTATTTTTTATAGTATCATTGAAAAGTATTGAATCTTGTGTTACTAAGCCAATCATTTTTCTCAAAGATTCTTTTTTTAGATTTTTTATGTCTGTATTGTCAAAACGTATTTCCCCTTTCTGTGTATCATAAAATCTACATATAAGGTTAGCCAATGTTGATTTTCCACTTCCAGATTGTCCAACCAGTGCTACACTACTTCCTTTGGGTATTGTCAGGTTTAAATTGTTAATTACAACATCATTTTCATATGAAAATGAGATGTTTTTAATCTCAATATTGTGATCAAATGAATTAATTTCAAGAGCGTTTTTATTTTCTGATATGATTGTGTCGTTATCTATAACATCAAATATTCTTTCTGCTGCTGCTGTTGCTTTTTTAACTTTATAGGTAGCTCTACTTAACGATTTTGCTGGAGTTAGAATATTGTAGGCTAATCCAAGATAAACAATAAATGCACTAGCATCTAGTGAGTTTTCTTTTAAAACCATCATTCCTCCAACCCACAGTACTCCAGCAATAGCAGTGATTCCTAAGAATTCACTCAAGGGGCTTGCTAGGTTCTTTCTGTTTAAAACGCTGTTAGAAAATTTATAAAAACGAATCGTTGAGTTCATAAACTTTTTTTGAAACTTTTCTTCAGCGTTGAAGATTTTTAAAATCTTCATTCCAGATAAAGTTTCATCCACAAGAGATATAAATTGGCCTTGTTCTTTTTGAACCTTTAGGGATTTTCTTCTTAATGATTTACCGACTAGTGAAATAACAAATCCACAAATAGGGATAAAAACAATTACAAATATGCTAAGTTTTGGACTTATAAGAAACATTGACAATAATGTAAATAAAACCATCAATGGATCTTTTACAATCAATTCAAAAATTGATAAAAAAGAGTGGTCTAACTCTTGCACGTCTGATGATATTCTAGCCACTATATCACCTCTTTTTTTCTCTGAATAAAATGAAAGTGATAATTTAATAATGCTCTTGTAAATATCGTTTCTAATATTTTTAACAACTCCATTTCTTAAATATGTAATAAAGAACATGGACATATAATTAAAGATGTTCTTTAACAAAAATGTAATTACAATAAGACCAACCATAAAAATTAAAACATCGTTATTTCCTTCTGCTTTTTTTAAGGTTACAAAATAGTTTAGATAATTTTCAGAATAATTTGCTAAGTCTGAAATTCCAGACCATACGGGAGGAGATGTTAGTTGCTCCGTCTGATTAAATAACACCTTAAGCATTGGAAAGAGTGATATCATTGATAATGTCCCAAAAAATGCATAAAAAACATTTGAAAATATATTTAAGACAAAATATTTTCTAAAAATCCATGCATAGGAAAAAATTCTATTGAAGTAATTTTTTTTCATAAATTGATTTTAGAAACGATCTCGTTTAATTTTGCATCTAACATCAAATTTACCTCTTTAAATTCACTAATGGTTTGAATTTTAGAATTTACGCTTATATACATTTTTATTTTTGGTTCAGTTCCACTAGGTCTAAGAATTAATTTGTATCCGTCAATTGATTCAAATTCAATAACATTTGATTTGGGCAATTCAATTGTTTCGGTTTTTTGCGTAAGAATATTTTTTTTGATTGATTTTTGATAATCACAAACGTATTTCACCTTTGATTCACCGATAAAATCAAGAGGAGTTTTTCGGAAATGTTCTATTATATCATTAATTTCCTTTTGACCTTTTTGACCTTCCTTTACAATTGAAATAAGCTTTTCTTTATAAAATCCATATTTGATATAAAGTTTAATGAGTTGATGAAAAACAGATGTATTATTTTGTTTGTAAAAAGACATCATTTCATACGCTAATAGGCTTGCAGTAATTGCATCTTTATCTCTAACATCATCGCCAATCATTAGCCCATAACTTTCTTCTCCACCGGCAATAAATTTTTGGTTTGGAAAATCTTCTATCATTTTAGCTATCCACTTAAATCCAGTTAAACTCAATTTGCAATCTACATTATAGTTTAGAGCAATTTTTTTTATCATTGGGGTTGAAACGATTGTTGATGCAATAAAATAATCTTTATTTAATTCTTCGTTTTTTGACTTTAATTTTAGTAAATAATCAAAAACAACAATCATTAATTGATTTCCATTAATCAATACCAGATTATCGTCTAAATCTCTTACAGCTACACCAAGTCTATCAGCATCTGGGTCAGTTCCTATAACCATCTCAGCATTTTCTAAATTTGCTAGTTTTAATGCCAAATCCATTGATTCAATTTCTTCAGGGTTTGGAGATTTAACAGTGCTAAAATTACTGTCAGGTGACATTTGAGATTTTTCAAATTTTGCATTTAAGTAACCAGCCTTTTTTAGTAGACTAGGCATAATTACTGATGAAGTTCCGTGTAGTGCAGTGAAAACGATTTTATTTTCTTTCCTTGAAATGATTTCTTTATTTAATCCAGTTGTAAGACAAAGATTAATGAATTCATTATCAAATTCTTGATCAATGATCTCAATTAGTGAATTATTAGCGTTAAATTTTACATCTTCAAATTGTATCTTTTCAATCTCACTTATTAATTTTTTATCAATAGGAGGAACAATTTGACCTCCGTCACTCCAGTAAACCTTGTAGCCATTATATTTTGGTGGATTGTGAGAGGCAGTTAGAACAATACCACATGTACAATTAAGTTTTCTGACTGCATATGATAACTCAGGGGTTGGTCTTAAGGATGAAAATAAATATACCTTAATCCCATTTGCTGAAAATACGTCTGCAACAACCTTAGCCAGTATGTCACTGTTTTTTCTACAATCAAATGCGATCACAACTTTTTTTGAAATATTTTGTTGATTGTTAATAAAATTAGATATTCCCTGGGTATTTTTTCCGATTGTATATTTATTAATACGATTGGTTCCTACACCCATTATTCCTCTCATACCTCCGGTGCCAAACTCCAAATTTTTATAGAAAGAATCGTGAAGTTCAGTATCATTTTTTTTTAGAATATTTAATTCTTGGATCGTCTTCTTGTCAAACGGTTTCTTTCCCCAATTATTTATATTTTTTAGTATTTCTTCAGTCATAAAACAAGGAGGTAAATTTATGATTTAAGTTTTTTTTAAGCTGAATTAATCTGTTAAAGTAATCACAAATTTAATTTTTTGGAAATTTGATACTGGGGTTTTTTATTGCTGTTTCGTAACATTAATTCACCGATGAATCCCATTGAAAAAAATTGACTTCCTATAACCATAGTAACCAGGCTAATATAAAATTCAGGTCTTTCTGTTATTAATTTACCCAAGGGATTTACAAATAATTTATCATACCCAAGAAAAATTGCGAATAATAAACCTGTAGTTAACATTAAAAGCCCTAATGATCCAAATAGATGCATTGGTCTTTTGCCAAAACTAGAAATAAACCAAATTGTTAAAAGATCTAAAAATCCATGAAGAAATCTACTGGCTCCAAATTTAGTTCTTCCGTATTTTCGGGGCCTATGATTAACAATTTTTTGACCGATTTTTTTAAAACCCTCATTTTTAGCCAAAATAGGGATGTATCTGTGCATTTCTCCATATACATTTATTGATTTTATCACATCTCTTTTGAAAGCTTTTAATCCACAATTAAAGTCATTTAGTTTGATCCCTGACGTTAATCTTGCAGCAAAATTGAAAATTTTGGAGGGAATATTTTTTGATAATACCGAATCGTATCTTTTTTTCTTCCATCCTGAAACCAAATCATAATTATCATTTGTAATCATATTATACATTTCGGGAATTTCTTTTGGATCATCTTGAAGATCCGCATCCATTGTAAATACTACTTCTCCTTGAGATTTCAAAAATCCTGCATGAAGCGCTTGAGATTTACCATAATTTCTTAGAAATTTTATTCCTTTGATGTTCTTTTTATCAATTGACAGGTTTTGTATTAATTCCCAAGAACCATCTGTACTTCCATCATCAATTAAAATAATCTCATTGGTAAAGCTATATGCTTTCATAACCTCATCAATGCAGTTTATTAACTCTAAGAGAGATTCTTTTTCATTTAAAAGCGGTATTATGATTGAAATATTCACTAATATCTATGATTTTTTCATGACAACGGCTACCAAGAGTCCAAAAATTGCATTTCTTAAGAGAGCATTAGCATAATTTTGAAAAATTGCCATATATGAGAATGAATGGTTATTTTGCATTTCGTTCATTGCTTCACTAATCATTTCAGAAGTAGCCCCGAAATTTTCCATCATTACTTTTGAGCTTACCATTATTTCTTCATGAATTATGTCTGCAGCCGCAGGATCAATAATTTTAAAAATTACAATGTTTCCGAAAGTAACAATTAAATAGCCAATAGCAATACATAAAAAATAAGCAGTAAACGCCTCTTTAAAAGAAATTATATCATTTTGTAATTTTCTTGCACTAAAAACAGAGTATATACTAAAACCTAGTGCTGGTATCATGTAGGCAAGTATCACGGAAAAATTTGTAAATAATTTTATATCTATAATGTAAATTATTGTTGTTATTACGAATAAAAGAGTTCCTAATTTTACACCAAGATCAATAGAATTTTTTTTGAGGGTAGTTTCCATATTTTCATAATTTCTTCAAATATACAAAAAGGATATTCCAAAAAAATTAAATAAAACACTTACAAAAATTGTTTAATGTTAAAAAATCAATAAATTTGCACCTCAAAATCAGTAAAATGAAAAAAGGTATACACCCTGAAAACTATAGACTTGTCGCATTCAAAGACATGTCTAATAATGATATATTTTTAGCCAAATCAACAGCTCAAACAACTGAAACTGTTTCTGTTGACGGAGTAGATTATCCACTTGTAAAGCTTGAGATCTCTAGAACATCTCATCCTTATTATACTGGTAAAGCCAAACTTGTTGATACCGCTGGTAGAATTGACAAATTCAAAACTAAATACGCGAAATTCAATAAAAAATAAAAATCTTTTTTTTAAAAATCTTTAAGCCTCTTAAATAAAATTAAGAGGCTTTTTTTTATACATTTAACCAATAAATTATTTAAAACATGGCTGAAATAGATTTTAGAGCTGTTAAAAGATCTGATTTAAAAGAAGTAGTAGTATTATTAAATCAACTCAAGGAAATAGATGTTTCAAAAATTAATTTGAATAAAGCATGGAGTGATTTTATATCAAACTCAAGTTCTAATTCTATTGTTGGTATTTATAATAATAAAGTTGTTGCATACGGGAGCTTGGTTGTTGAAAATAAAATCAGAGGAGAGGTTGCTGGTCATATCGAAGATATTGTAGTTGATAGTGATGTAAGAGGAAAAATGATTGGAGTTGCTTTAATTAAGGAACTGATAAAAATAGGGGAAATTAAGGGGTGTTACAGAATAACATTATTTTGTAAAGAAACATTAGTTAAATTTTACTCTAGAAACGGATTTGAGGTTAATAACGTTGTAATGAAAAAGTATCTTTAGTTTTTCCTAACCGATCTTAAATCTAATAAATTTGTAGGATTAATCTTCATCCCATCCACATCCATAGACACAAATCTTACAACTTCATCATAGAAAAGAGGTACTATTACGGAATTAGAAATTACAATAGAATCCATTTTTTTATATAAAAACTCTTTTTTAGTTTGATTATTTTCTTTTAATGATTGCTCATAAAGTTTGTCATAATTTTGATCAAAAAAATGTGTATAATTTGGTCCGTTTGGGGCAAAATTCTTGCTGTAAAACAATGATAAATAATTTTCAGCATCTGGATAGTCTGCTATCCAGCTAGCTCTAAAGAAATTTAATTTTCCATTAGCTTTTGCTTGTTTTAGTGCCGAACCTGGAATTACGTCTATAATTATTTTAATTCCAATTTTTTCTAATTCTTTCTGAAGGAATTCGCAATAGATTAAATAATTGCTTGAAGTTGTAAGTTTTATCGATGGACTTTCGTTATATTTTTTTTTGTACTCATTAACCAATTTTTTCCCCTTTGACATATCATATTGATTGTATTTATTTATAGAATAACCGGGTAGCCCATAAGGGATAAAACCTCCGTTTGCTGCAATTCCAATACCACTCCTTAGATATTTTATCATTTTTTCTTTGTCAAAACCAATATTTATCGCCTTCCTAATCAGCTCAGATTGTATCGTCTTATTATTAGAATCCATAAAAAATGCCAAGTATTCTGTATTCAAGAAGGGTCCCCTCATCATCTCAATTGAGCTCTTATATTCTTCTTTTAGCTCACCTTTATAATTAATTACTTCATCTTTGTAAGAGTTATCAAGTCCAGAAATAAAATCAATCTTTCCTTTAATTAACTGAAGAAATTCGCTTTGTTTTTCTGGTAAAAATGAAATTGATACTGCTTCTAGAAATGGAAGTTTTTCTCCATTTTTATTCGTTTTGTGATATTCCGTATTTTTTCTCAAAACAAGTTTGATGTTTTCTTCCCATCTTTTAAATTTAAATGGCCCTGTTCCAATTGGATTTGAACGAAATCTTTCACCATAAAATTCAACTACATCTTTCGGTACAACAGAACAGTATTTCATTGTAAGTATTCCTAAAAATGCATTAAATGGATCTTTTAATTTAATTTCAAAAATAGAATCATTTACTGCACTAAAGCTTTCAACTTTATCTAAAACCCAAGCACCTGGAGCTGCTATTTTTGGATCAATCAATCTGTTAAAACTATACTCAAAATCATGTGCTGTAACATTTCTGTTTTTTATTTTGTGATGAGGGTGAAATTTAACCGAAGTATCAATAAGAAAACTATATAATTTTCCATCGTCTGAAATACTCCATTTTTTTGCTATTGACGGGGTTATATTCATTGCACTATCCATCTCAACCAATCCCTCAAAGATTTGGTTAACCGCCCAAATATTAGCAATGTCTTTAGCGTATATGGGATCTAAAGAGTTGATATTTTTATGCTCATTATATTTAAATACATTATTTGTATCAAAATCGGAAATGCTACTACAACTGAATAAAACTATTAGTACAACTAATGAGCTAAGGATAAGGTTATATTTGATAGTCAAAGTTTTTTTTGATATTTATTTAGTCGTAAATTTACAATCCTTTTATTATTATAAATAATGACAAGCGTTAAAAAAGTTGCATTTCATACATTAGGTTGTAAATTGAATTTTACAGAGTCTTCAACAATTGCAAGATCATTTAAAGAAAATGGGTATGAGTTAACTGATTTTTCCAACAAAGCAGACTTTTATGTGATTAATACTTGTTCAGTTACTGAAAATGCTGATAAAAAGTTTAAAAATATCTTAAACAAAGCAAAAAGAAATAACTCAAGTGCAAAAAACATAGTTATTGGTTGTTATGCACAATTAAAACCAGTCGAAATTTCTAATATTCCTGGTGTAGATTTAGTTTTAGGTGCAAATGAAAAATTTAATGTTGTTGATTATATAGAAGACTTAAAAAACAACGATAAACCGTTAGTGCATTCCTGTAATATAAACGATATTGAAACATATGAAAGTAGCTACTCGGTAGACGATAGAACTAGATCTTTTTTAAAAGTCCAAGATGGTTGTGATTATAAGTGTACTTATTGTACAATTCCTAGGGCAAGAGGTTTTTCTAGAAGTGATTCTTTAGAAAATATAAAAGATAATATTTCTAAAATTGCTTCTAAGGGTGTAAAAGAGATCATTTTAACCGGCGTCAATATTGGGGATTATGGAAAAGGTGAGTATGGTAATAAAAAACATAAGTCAACTTTTTTTGATTTGATCAAAGAACTAGATAAATCAGTGGGAATTGAAAGGCTCAGAATTTCATCTGTAGAACCAAACCTTCTTAAAAATGAAATAATTGATTTTATTTCTCAAAGTAATTTATTTGTGCCACATTTTCATATTCCATTACAAAGTGGGTCAAATAAAATATTAGGATTAATGAAAAGGAGGTATCAAAAAGAACTTTACCAGCAAAAAATTGAATACATAAATAGAAAAATAGATAATGTTTGTATTGGGGTTGATGTTATTGTAGGATTTCCTGGAGAAACCGAGGAGGATTTTCAAGAGACTTACCACTTTCTTAAAAGCCTAAAAATTTCTTATTTACATGTTTTTACCTATTCTGAAAGAGATGCTACAGAGGCGGCTTTAATGTCTAATATCGTTCCTAAAAATATCAGAAATCAAAGAAGTAGAATGCTAAGGTCATTATCAGAAAAAAAGAGTAGAGCTTTTTATAATTCACAATTAAACAGTAAAAGAATTGTTTTGTTTGAATCAGAAAATAAATATGGATACATTCACGGCTATACTGATAATTATGTAAAGGTTAGAACTCCTTGGGATCCAAAATTGTCTAATAAACTAGTGTATTCAAAATTGAAAAATATCGATGATGAAGGGTTTATGAGGACAGAAATGATTATCCAAAATAAAAACTTTAGACAAGTATCATATTCTGATGCCCACGGGTAATAGAGATTTGTATTTTCTATTTTTCCTTATAAATTTTGTTATTATGGCTGCAGTTGGAACTACACTTATATTTCTATCTCTGATAATTTCTAAAACTTCTGACATAAAATTTTCACAGAATGCATCCCTATTTTTCATTTCAGGAACTAGAATTTTAGTAAGGAAAATTTTTCTCTCTTGAACAGAGTACTCGATTATAGCTAAACCGCCGTTAATTTTTGTCTCAAATTGTCTTAAAAAGTTATTATCTGTTATTTCCATAATTAACAAAACTTTATTAAAAAGTTGAATGCAAATTTAATAAATTTAAACTAAATCGATTTTTTTCTAAATGGATAACTCTGTAAATCATATTTACATGATGCCAGGATTGGCAGCAAATTCTAAGGTTTTTGAAAATATAAACCTTAAAAATGACAATTATTGCATTCATACGTTGGATTGGGATCAGCCTAAGAATGGCGAGTCCCTTAAAGATTATTGTAAAAGATTTTCAAAAAAAATAATTCATGACAATCCGATTTTATTAGGTGTTTCCTTCGGAGGTATAATTGTTCAGGAAATAGATAAGCTGATTAATGCAAAACGAGTTATAATTGTTTCCAGTGTTAAAAAAGATTCAGAATTTCCGATGGTTTTTAAAATTGCTAGAGATTATGGTCTAAATAATGCTTTGCCCTTTGGAATGTTTGATAATGCGATAAATATATCAATGAAATTAAATATTAATAAATTATACAAAAGAATTGATCTTGCTGAGAGATATTTGACAGAAAGGGATGAATACTATTTAGAATGGGCGGTTAAAAGTCTTTTAAATTGGAGACAGGATACACATAGAGAAGATATAATTCACATTAACGGGGATAGGGATAAAGTTTTTCCAATCAATAATATATCAAATTGTATAATTTTAAAAGGTGGTAGACACGAAATGATTATTCTTAGAGCTAAATGGTTTAACGAAAATTTGATAAAACTTATCGAAAAGGTTTAACTTTATCTTCTTCTCATATTATTTCTTCCAAAATGCTGATTGGGGATATTTGTTTTTTTCATTTGATTTTTCATCATTTTGATTTGATCAGTTAGCATCCCATTTTTATCCAGATTTTGTGCTTCTTTTAACATTTTTTGCGCTTCTATTTTTCTTCTTTTAGTAAATAGTATACCAGCTAAATTAAGCTTTGCCATTGCAAGGTCGTGATCCATATTTAACCCAAGTGTTATGGCTGTCCTAAAATACTTTTCAGCTTGATTCATATTTTCCTGTGATATGATCAGACCCTTCAGATAATTAAAATACCCCTGTTGTTTCGTGGTAAGTGCGGTTTGTGGGTTCTTGATTCTATTTAACCACTTGTCAGCACCAACTAAGTTTTGTTTTCTTAACTGAAAAAAGGCGAGAATTAGAAATTCATTTCTAAAAAAAAGTAGAATAAAAATCAATGATAGAAATATTAAAGCGATACCGTTTCCTGTAGAACCAACTGAGCCGTCAACGAACTGTTTGATAGCTAATGAAAAAATCAAAACAGAGATAATTAGTTTTATGTACTTATTAAACATTCTTTTAAAAATTAAAATTTCGTTTTAAAATTAATAAAAAACAATTTGATAATTATTAAATAATTTGGTTTGTTTAAGTAAAAAGTCTTTGTATATTTGCCCGCAGTTTTAGTTTTAAAACACCTAAATATTTTAAGATGCCAAAAAGAACCTTTCAGCCTTCAAAGCGTAAGAGAAAAAATAAACACGGATTCAGAGAGAGAATGTCTACTGCAGCCGGAAGAAAAGTGCTTTCTAGAAGGAGAGCAAAGGGTAGAAAGAAGCTTTCGGTTTCATCTGAAAATAGCCCGAAATAAAATGATTAACAATTGTTAATATTATATATGGTGTTACTAATAGTAACACCTTTTTTTTTATTTTTTTGATTAGTACATTTAAAAAACTTTAATTCAATGCCAAAAGACGCTAACCTCAAATCTCTTTTAATAATCGGTTCAGGTCCTATCGTCATAGGACAAGCATGTGAATTTGATTACTCTGGTTCTCAAGCTCTACGTTCATTACGAGAAGATGGAATTGAGACTATTTTAATTAATTCAAATCCTGCAACAATAATGACGGATCCTGTAATGGCAGATCATGTTTATTTATTGCCTTTAAATACATCTTCAATTATTCATATTTTAAAGGAACACCCTCAAATTGATGCAGTTTTACCAACTATGGGTGGACAAACTGCATTAAACTTATGTATTGAGGCTGACGATAAGGGAATTTGGGAGGATTTTAATGTAAAAATTATTGGAGTTGATATAAATGCTATAAATATAACTGAAGATCGAGAAAAATTTAGAAATCTGATGCTTGATATCGGCATTCCTATGGCTCCACAAGCAACAGCTACATCTTACCTCAAGGGTAAAGAAATCGCACAAGAATTTGGCTTTCCGTTAGTTATTAGGGCTTCTTTTACTTTAGGAGGAACAGGTGCTTCTTTTGTTTATGAGGAAAAAGACTTTGATGAATTATTAACCAGGGGGCTTGAAACTTCACCTATTCATGAAGTTATGATTGATAAAGCATTAATTGGTTGGAAAGAATATGAATTAGAATTACTTAGAGATGCAAATGATAATGTTGTAATTATTTGTTCAATTGAAAATATGGACCCAATGGGAATCCACACGGGTGATTCAATCACCGTTGCTCCTGCTATGACCTTAAGTGATACTTGTTATCAGCGAATGAGGGATATGGCCATCAAAATGATGAGAAGTATTGGGGATTTTGCTGGAGGTTGTAATGTTCAATTCGCCGTGAGCCCAGACGAAAAAGAAGATATTATTGCAATTGAAATTAATCCTAGGGTTTCCAGATCATCAGCCTTAGCAAGTAAGGCAACCGGATATCCAATTGCAAAAATTGCAGCTAAACTTGCAACAGGTTATAATTTAGATGAGCTTCAGAAT
>Ga0208127_1001482_pt1 | contig 11619 bp, 5 predicted proteins | sample ETNtaG_6_FD_185751 | JGI IMG/M metagenome (GOLD analysis project Ga0208127, IMG submission 185751) | Marine microbial and viral communities from oxygen minimum zone, Eastern Pacific Ocean - ETNP201306SV45 (SPAdes) (version 2) | ecosystem: Environmental > Aquatic > Marine > Oceanic ...
GGCGGTGTCCAAAACCAATTTTCCTCCACCGGTCCCATCCAGTTGCGGGCGGAGTCCCCAAAGAGCACCGTCTCCACGGGGCTCTCCATGATCTGGGTATCCAGCCCGCGATATACATAACTATAGCCGGGATCCCACCAGTTACCATTCTCCTCCATTTCATTGAGGTAGTGGCTGTTAAAAGCATAGCTGCAGGTGCGCTTCTTGCCGCGTTTACTAAACGCATTAAACACCGGATCCTGCCAGACCTTCTCGCTGTGGTTTACATACTCGCTCAGGTAACCGCCCGAATAATCCACTTCCGAACCGACTCCGTTGTATTGACCAAAAAAATACCGACCACTGGATTCTCCAATGCCCACGGCCAAGCCCCCGTGATCATCCGAATACATCGAAAACGCCCCGGCGATTTGTTTGAGGTTGTTTTTGTTTTGGGCCGATTTAGCCACCATCTTGGCCCGCGCCAGGGTAGGCAAAAGCAAGCCTGCCAATATCCCAATGATTGCGATCACCACCAACAGTTCGATCAGAGTAAACGCTTTATTTTTTTTTGTGTTCATTCCTCGTTTTGTTTTCATTTTCATTCCTCGTCGTACCCCAAGTGCGGGCGAAGCCATTTTTCGGCTTCGGGTTGGGAAATGTTTTTGCGCGCGGCATAGTCGGCCACTTGATCCTCGCCAATCAGACCAAGATTAAAATATTTGGCATCAGAATGATTTAGATAATACCCGCTAACCGAGCTGGGCGGATTCATGGCGTAGCTGGTGGTTAAAGTGGCCCCCGTGCGTTCCTCGGCCTCCAACAGTTTCCATAGCGTAGCCTTCTCGCTGTGATCCGGACAGGAGGGATATCCCGCCGCCGGTCGGATGCCGCGATACTTTTCCTTGATTAGAAAACGAGCTTGTTCTTCGTCCAATTTGGTTTCAGCCTTAAATCCTTCTTCACTCCCAATACCGCTTTGATCGCGCAGGATTTTGTGCATGTACTCAGCACTGGCCTCCGCTAGTCGATCACCGATGGCCTGCACGATGATCGCGTTATAGTCATCACCGGCATCGCGGAAGGTGGCGGCAAAATCCTCAATTTCCTGCCCAACCGTGACGACAAAGCCACCAAAGTAATCCACGCGCCCACTTGCCTGCGGTGCAATATTATCAGCCAAGCTGCGACACAGTTGCCCTTCCTTTTTTTGTCGTTGCTGGCGCAGGAAATGAAATGTGGCCAGGAGGTCCGCCCGCGATTCATCCGCGTACACTTCAACATCCTCGCCCGTACTATTCGCCGGCCAGAAACCCGCTACGCCACGAGCGGTACAACGTCGGTTCACGATAATGTCCTCAAGCATCTTCTGACCATCGGCAAATAGTTTCTTGGCCTCTTTACCTTCCTCCGGTTTGTTAAAAATCGTCGGATAAACACCATGCAACTGCCACGTCCAAAAGAAGGGCGACCAGTCGATGTATGTTGCCAACACATCTAGGGGGATGGATTCAAAATGTTGTAGGCCAAGGATGTCCGGCGTGCGAATTTCTTCCTCTGCCCAGTCGTATTGTGGCGCCGCGGTGCGGGCGGAGGCGATCGGGACGATGGCTTTGCGACCGTCATTACCCGAGGCGTATTTCTCACGCAACCGCTCGTGTTGGGCTTCCAGTTCCTTACGGAAATCATCACGGCGATTTTCGCTAAGAAGATCGTTGCATACGCCAACTACCAGCGAAGCATCCAGCACATGACTAATCGACCCCTCATATGTCGGCGCAATCTTGATGGCGGTGTGGGCCTTACTGGTGGTCGCGCCGCCAATTAGAAGCGGGGTTTTAAGGCCGCGCCGCTGCATTTCCTTTGCATTGAAAATCATCTCGTCCAAGGACGGCGTAATCAATCCACTGAGGCCGATGATGTCTGCCTGATTCTCTTCAGCGGCTTTCAGGATGGTATCGCAGTCCACCATCACACCGAGATCAATCACCTTGTAGCCGTTGCAGCCGAGCACCACGCCGACGATGTTCTTGCCGATGTCGTGTACGTCGCCCTTCACAGTGGCGATCACAAAGGTGCCGGCACTGGCATCTTCACCATCAGCTTTCTCCGCCTCCATGAAAGGCGTGAGATAGGCCACGGCCTTTTTCATGACGCGCGCGCTTTTCACCACCTGCGGCAGGAACATCTTGCCGGCCCCGAACAGTTTACCGACGACTTTCATGCCGTCCATCAACGGCCCTTCAATCACCTCCAATGGTCGCGAGGCTGCGGCACGCGCTTCCTCGGTGTCTTCTTCAATAAATTCAGTGATGCCGTTGACAAGCGCGTGGCTAAGGCGCGCGGCCACATCTTCCTCCCGCCATTTCTGGTCTGCGGCAGCCTTTTCCTTTTTAACACCCTTGAACTGTTCCGCGTAATCGATCAGCCGATCCGTCGCGTCCGGCCGGCGATTGAGCAACACGTCCTCCACGTACTCGAGCAGTTCCTTGTCGATCTGCTCGTACACCTCCAGCATGCCGGCATTCACGATGCCCATATCTAGGCCGGCATCCACGGCGTGGTACAGGAACGCCGAATGCATCGCTTCGCGCACGACGTTGTTGCCTCGAAAGGAAAATGAGATGTTGCTTACGCCCCCGCTAGTGCGGACGCCGGGGCATCGTGTTTTCACCTGCCGCACGGCCTCGATGAAGTTTACTGCATAATCATTATGCTCCTCCATACCGGTGGCGACGGTCAGGATGTTGAGATCAAAAATGATGTCTTCGGGCGGGAAATCTAATTGCTCAGTGAGCAGCCGATAAACGCGTTCGGCAATGGCCACTTTATCGTCGATGGTTGCCGCCTGCCCTTTTTCGTCGAAAGCCATCACCACCGCCGCGGCGCCGTACCGGCGGCACAAGGACGCTTGGCGCAGGAATTCCTCCTCGCCGCCCTTGAGGCTGATGGAGTTTACGATACCTTTGCCTTGCAGGCATTTAAGGCCCTCCTCCAGCACCGTCCATTTGGAGCTGTCCACCATGATGGGGACGCGAGAGATGTCCGGATCCGAAGCGAGCAGATTGAGGAATTTGCGCATGCATTGCTCGGCATCGAGCAGGCCTTCGTCAAAACAAATATCGATAACATTGGCGCCGTTCTCCACCTGTTGCCGCGCCAATGCGAGCGCCGTCTCAAAATCGCCTTCCTTGATGAGTTTCTTGAATTTCGGCGAACCCATCACGTTGGTGCGCTCACCGACCATCGCAAGTTGCCCGGTGCGATCGCCTATATCTTGCGGCTCCAAGCCGCTCAAACGCAGCGAGGCTGGGCGCCCTTCCGGCAAGCGCGGCTTCACCTCAGCCAGCGTTTCAATGATCGCCTGTAAATGTGCCGGCGTAGTGCCGCAGCAGCCGCCGGCTACATTGAGCAGCCCTTGATCGGCCAAATCGCGCAACGCCGCGGCAGTATCCACCGGCCGTTCATCGTAACCGGTCTCCGCCAAAGGATTGGGCAGACCGGCGTTCGGGTAGCAATGAACAAACGTATCGGCAATGCGCGACAGCTCGCGGATGTAAGGCGCCATTTCCTTGGCGCCCAGTGCGCAATTAATGCCAACGGTAAACGGCTTCGCGTGCGCGATGGAATTCCAGAAGGCCTCGGTGGTTTGCCCGGAGAGCGTGCGACCAGAGGCGTCGGTGATCGTCACACTCACCATCACCGGTAAGCGCTCGCCGCGATCAAGAAACACCTCCTCAATCGCGAACAACGCCGCCTTGAGGTTCAGCGTGTCGAAGGTTGTTTCCGGCAATAGAATATCCACGCCGCCTTCGATCAACGCCTCCGTCTGTTCGCGGTACACGCCCACCAATTCATCAAAGGTTACCGCGCGATATCCGGGATCATTGACATCCGGTGAAATGGACGCTGTTCGGTTGGTCGGCCCAATCGCTCCCGCCACATAACAACGGCGCGAGGCATCCTGTGTCATGACCGACTCTACCGCCTCGCGAGCCAGCTTGGCCGAGGCGACATTCAGCTCACGCGCGACAGATTCCATCGCGTAATCCGCCATGCCAATGCGCGTGGCGCTAAAGGTATTGGTCTCGATAATGTCGCATCCCGCTTCCAGAAACTGCGTGTGAATCCCGCGAATGATATCTGGCCGCGTGAGAGAGAGCAGATCGTTGTTGCCCTTCAAATCCCCCGCATGATCGGCAAACCGTTCGCCTCGAAAATCGTCCTCCTCCAACTCATGCCGCTGCACCATCGTACCCATCGCGCCATCCAAAAACAGGATGCGCTTCGCTAGCCGCTCTCGCAGCTCCGCAAAAATGGGCGTCTCATTCATACACGCCAATGCTACGCTACCAACCCGGACGGTCAATAATTAAATCAATATATCCGGATATGTTGATATGTTTTTTATTGATGAGATCAATAGTGCTGGTCTTATTTTCAATTTAGGAAAAAGGCCTAACTCCTTTAGTATCTGAGGCATGGAAGGCTATATCTGCTTGATGGTGCTGATGGCTCTGGTGTTCGGCGTGCCCCTCATAATCCTCTCCAACCGGGTTTCGGCACTGGATTTTCGAATCCGATCGCTGGAAGGCCGCATGACCGATCCGTCCCCTGCTCCGCAAACCGCCGAGGCGCCGGAACGCGCCAACAGGGATGACATGCCACCGGTGATCAACAAGCCCACCCCGCCTTTGGCCAAGCCGGAACTGGAACCGCCCTTGGCAACCGAATCGGCTCCGGTGGATTCCGTGGAACCCATGGAAACATCGGAACCGGCTTCCGATCCCATCCCCGTCCTGCCGGACATGGCTGATCAACCGGATGTCTCCGACTTACCCGAACCGGTGGCGGCGCACACCGCAGCCACCCCGACCGACTCCGAACCGTCGGTAATTGAACCAGCCACAGCTCAAACCGCGGAGCCTTTGGAATCCCCGGAACCAGAAGCCACAAAAGATTCCTTTGAGCTTGAGGTGGGCAAGGTGTGGTTTGTGCGTATCGGCGTTGTGCTCGTGCTCACGGGCTTGGTGTTCCTGGCAAAGATGGGCTACAAGAACATCTCGGATCACATTCGACCGTATCTTAACGCGTCCCTGTTGTACCTGATCAGTTTTGGAATGATGGGTGCGGGCCTGTTTTTGCGTGAGCGATTTGCCGTGTTGAAAAACTATGGCGAAGTCCTCACCGGCGGCGGCATGGCGGCGGTGTATTTTTCCACGTACGCCCTTTACTTTGTCAAAGCTCCGGTGCTCGGGCTAATCGGATCGCCGACGCTTGCAGGTGTGCTTTTGGCAGCTTGGGCGATCTTTATCATCTGGTTTGCCACGAGCAAAGAATCAGAGGTGATGGCCATGTTCGCCGTGGCCGGAGCGTACTATGCCTCGTATGTGCCCCTGATTCATGCGCCATCGGAAACCAATATCTGGTTCACCTTCGCCTCCAACATGGCATTGGCGATAACGGCCACTGTGTTTATGGTCCGCAATCGCTGGGCGAATCTGTCTTTCCTTGCGCTCATCACCACTTACGCGGGGTTCATTTTCTGGCGCTTTCAAACGGCCGTGCAGGGCGAAGGGGAGTTCGCGCAGGATGCCCTGTTCCTTGGACTGTATTGGTTGGTATTTACCGCAGCCGGATTTCTGTCGCGCCATGATCAAATGACGCCGACCAAACGTTCAACTTTCGTGAACTTAAACAATGGTGCTTGTTTCGCCCTGTTGTCCATCGTGCTACTTCAAGTGGATCAACTGCGGAATGGTTATTGGGTTCTGCCTACCGTATTCGGTGCCCTCTTACTGGCTCTCTTCCAATTGGCCAAGAAATGGCTCCCAGAGGAAAAACTATTCGCCGATCTATTACTGGCCAAATCCACAGTGCTAATAACGCTCGGCGTGATGAAATTAAATTTAGTCGAAGATTTTCGAGGTCTTCTGCTGGCGGCCGAAGCACTCACCTTAACCTACTTCGGTTTGCGCACACAAAACCGACTGCTGCAATACGGAGCAATGGGTGTGACTCTGATTGGCGGTATTTTTGTCGGCTTTAAAGTCTTAGCTACTTCGGGAAACTTCGCGACCACGCCTTTAATGCTTGGCCTGTTCTTTGCCTTGTTGATTTTGATAGCCGCTGTGGTGGCGTATCGGTTACGCGAACACAGCAAAGTCGAAGGGCCACAGGAAAATATGGCTAATTTTTTTGCCGCCTTCGGCTTGCTCACCGTGGGGTTCACTTTGATGGCTGTCACCCATGAGAAATACACGGAACTCACCGTGGGAATCCTATTTGTGTTCGCCTTAGCCCAAATCTTTACCGCGAAACGCTGGCCGCTCGAATCAGTTAAGGTGTTGGGTGAAGCCTATCTGGCGGGATCCATTCTTTTAGGACTTATATTGGCCTTGAAGAATATCAATCCCATCGACCAACTTTGGGCACTGCCGCTGATCGGCGTAGCGCTCAGTGTGTTGTTCCTGAAACTGCGCCTGATCACCGGCGAGATCGCCGCCCAGTTGTTTATCCTCACCGCCGCCCTGCTGGTGCCCATACGTATGTTCGACGCTGAGCACAATCTAGCCTTACTGACCCTCGTGCCATTTCTCACCATGCTCGGCATGAGCCATTTTTTTCTGCACACACACCAGATGCTCAAGAGGGAAAACGGTAATACCAACAAGCAACTTCTGGCGAGCATCGGCACACAGATTTATTTTTATACCGGCTGGGCGCTGAGCCTGATCTGGGCTTTCAAATATGTGCCAAGCGGATACCTGTTCCTCACCTACACCATCGTGGCGCTGGGCCATTCACTGGCGCACCGCCGCCGGGAACGGCTCGAGCGCCTGATCGTATCAGGCGTCTCCATGGCCTGTGGCCTGATCTATTTTTGGGGTCTGATGCTTAATCCCGAAACCGGCCCAAACCTCATGGATCTCGTGCCTCTGCTGCTGTTGCTGGGTGCGCAATTAACCGTGCGCAAGCAGCAAGGCGATCAGATGGGTGAGACCACCGCCTTTGCCAACAACGCTGCGGTCTTCCTCATCAACACCAGCCTCTGGATCTGGGCTTCGCTGATGGTGTCCGGTGATTGGGATGTGATCACCTGGAGCCTTCTGGCCTTCGTCCTGATCGGGCTGGGCATCTGGCTCAAGGAACGCGCCCATCGTCTCTACGGACTGGTAATTCTGGCCGTATCCAGCGGCTATCTGGTGCTCATTGCCTTCAACCACCTGGAAGGAGCCGCGCGCATCCTCACCCTGATCGGCATGGGCGTAATCCTGATCCTGCTGGGGCTGGCCTACACCAAGAATCAGGAAAAACTGAGAAAGATTCTCTAGTCCGCAAAGCGCAGCACAGTCACGGACGCGCCTTCAGCCAGCGAAGTTTCCGGCGGTACATCCACCAGTGCATTGGCCTGCCCGAGCGGCCCCACAGCGTGCGAAGCCTGCAACCCGGCCGCGTGCACCTGCCCCGCGGCGTCCACCCGCACACGCATGAAATGCCGACGATCCCCGCGATTGACCAGCGGAACGGCCAAAACGCCCGGATGCGCGGGCAGCTCCAAGTCCGTAGCGCCGGTCAGTTTCAAAATACCCGGGCGCACCAGCACCAGAAAGGTCACCATCGCGCTCACCGGATTCCCGGGTACGCCAAAGAGCGGTTTACCCCGCAGCCGGCCGTACACAAAGGGTTTACCCGGCTTGATACGGACCTTCCAGAAATCCAGTTCACCGCCCAGCGCCTCCAGTGCGGGTTTTACAAAATCATGATCCCCCACGCTGACGCCGCCGGAAGTCACCACCGCATCGCATTCATCAAACGCCTGCCGCAACGCCGCCTTGGTGGCATCCAGCATATCGTTCACCAGCGGATACACCCGGGCTTCCGCGCCTGTCTCTCGAATCAGTTCAGCCAACGCCAACCGGTTGCTCTCATGAATGCCGCCCTCGCCCAAAGCCTCACCCGGTTCGCGTAATTCATCCCCCGTGGCCAGCACCCCGACAATCGGCCGACGATACACCTCCACACGGGCCACACCGGCGGCCCCGAGTAATTGCAAACGCCCCGCATGCATCACCTCACCTGCGTGCCCGATCATTTCGCTCTCCTTCACATCCTCACCACGTAATCGAATGTGCTCAAAGGGTTTCACACCCTCGGTGATCTCCACGCGATCCGCTTTCACGCGCGTGTCCTCCTGCATCACCACGGCATTGGCGCCCGAAGGCATGGGGGATCCGGTAAAAACCCGCAGGCACTGTCCCGATTGCAGGGTGCCCTCGAACGCACTGCCCGCTGGCACCTCGCCGACGCATTGCAACTGCGCGCCCGTGCCAGCCTCGGCGGCAATCACCGCGTAGCCGTCCATTGCGGAATTGTCGAACCGCGGTAAATTCACCGCCGCCGCGACGTCCGCTGCCAACACACGCCCGGCCGATTGCGCCAGCAACACCGATTCCACCGCCATCGGCTCCAACCCCGTCAACATCGCCTCCCGCGCCGTCGCCAAAGAATGCATGCGCTATCTCTGACGAATCGATTCTCAAAGGTCACGCCAATTGCATTGAAAATACATCAGGAACTCCTTAGCGACCGACGAGCAACGCCAAATTCATTAACCAGCAAAGGAGAATAGTTTGGACCATACCTCGAAGCGGAGGGCTGGAAACCGTTGGTAGAACTATTCGCCAATGTGCCGGATGAAACTTCGCCGCTAACGGCGCCTCATTTCCCAATACAAAACTCGCTAAACACGCGGTCGAGCAAGTCTTCAGTGGCGGTTTGGCCGACGACTTCGCCGATAGCGTTTGTGGCGATACGGAGGTCCATGGCGATCAGCTCCAATGTCGCGTCAGCGCGGAGACCGCCGAGACTGTCGGCCAGACCGGCGCGAGCGCGGCGAAGGGCGTCCTGATGGCGGGCATTGATCATGGCTGGCAACATGTCCGCGCGGATTTCACCACTCCACACTGCGGTGCGAATAGCGTCTTTCAACGCCTCAATGCCCGTGCCTTCGGTGGCGCTGGTTTGCAGACAATCGACCCCGATTGCATTCGCGTTGGGTTGATCAATTTTATTAGCAATGATGAGGCGTTGACGATTGGCGAACTGGTCGAGGTACGCCTGATCTTCATCGGTTAATGGCTCGGTGGCATCGAGCACGTGCAAAATGAGCTCGGCGCTGGCCATGCTGTCGTGGCTGCGCCGGATACCCTCGGCCTCAATGGCATCGGCCGCCTCGCGCAGGCCGGCGGTGTCAATGAACACCACGGGGATACCGCGGATGTTGGCGGTTTCCTCAATGGTATCGCGCGTGGTGCCGGCGGTGGGCGTGACGATGGCGCGGTCGTGCCCAAGCAGTTGATTGAGCAAACTGGATTTGCCGGCGTTGGGCCGACCAATGATGGCGGCGCGAATACCACGGCGCAGGATGCGACCTTCCTTGGCGGTGGCGAGGAGTTGGTCGATGAAGTCCAACGCGGATTCCAATCGGCCGATGAGTTGGGCCTGCGTGTCCGGCGCGATGTCTTCATCGGGAAAATCAATGTGCGCCTCGAGATGGGCGAGTACATTCATCAGATCGTCGCGCAATTGACCGATGCGTTGGCTGAGTTTGCCCGCGAGCTGTTCGTTGGCGGCGGCTAGGGCGAGATCGGTGCGGGCGTGAATCACATCGCTCACGGCCTCAGCCTGCGCCAGATCGATGCGGCCATTCAAAAATGCGCGTCGCGTAAACTCCCCCGGCAAGGCACTGCGCGCCCCGGCGGTCAGCACGGTTTGCAACACGGCTTGGCTGGCCACCATGCCGCCGTGGCAGGTAATCTCCACAGTGTCCTCCCGCGTGAACGTGCGCGGCGTACGCATCACGGCCAACAGCACTTCGTCAACAATACGATCCTCCGCATCGATGATGTTGCCATAATGCAAAGTGTGCGTCGTCGCGTCACTGGGCGATTGGGAACTGGCCCCGATCGGACGGAAACAACGACCCGCAATGGTCAACGCGTCAGTACCTGAGAGGCGGATAACCGCCAGCGCACCTTCGCCGAGCGGCGTGGCAATGGCGGCAATGGTATCGTCAATCATGACCCGTTAATGCGGACAATCGCCTTGTTCGGGATCCTGCCCCTGCAGAAAGAGCCGCGCTTTCTGGTAACTTTTTTTGTGCAAATAATGCAGCAGATCCGGCGAGGTGCCGCGCGGCAGACTGGTGGTCAACGCATCCAACCGGCCGAAGATCGCCAGGAGATCGGGCTTGGGGTCAGCCTGCACGTGCCCCACAGCCTCCTCCAGCTCAATCAAGGTATCGAGAATCGCCTGCTCGGTCTCGGTCATGCGGTTGAGATAACGTACAAGCAGCGGAAAAGACAAGCATGAGCTTGCGCTCGCCAAGCGACCATGAAAACACTCGGCCGTGTCGAAGACGCAGACATTTCAGCGGCCGTTCCTTCTCGGCATTGAAGGTGGGGGCACGCGAACGACCGCGCTATTGGCCGATGTGCGAGGGCGCGAGATCCAACGTGCCATCTTCGGGCCCAGCAATGTGCGACTGCTGGACGACCGCGAGCTGAGGCGGTTACTCCGGCAGATTTCGAAACAATTCGAATCCCCCGACGCCATCGGCCTTGGCCTGGCGGGCTCACGACAGCCCAAAGACCGCGCACGCGTGCAGGCGGAGGTCGCGAAAGTTTGGAAAGCCACTCCATGCCGGGTGACGCATGATCTGGAGATAGCTCTAGCTGGATTCAATGCCAAGGAAAGCGCCGTGCTCGTGTTATCCGGTACTGGCTCGTGTTGTTTCGGCAAAGCAGCGGAGGGGCGCACGGTCAAGATGGGCGGGTGGGGTCATATTCTGGGGGATAAAGGCAGCGGGTTTGAGATTGGCCTGCGCGCTTTGAAAGCGGTGGTGTTTTACTTTGACCGCGACGGCACCTGGAGCCGACTGGGCGAAAGCCTGCTCACGGCAACCGGCACCAATGAACCCGATGACCTGATCGACTGGGTGGCCGCTGCGGATAAACACGCTGTGGCCGCCCTGGCTCCCGAAGTCTTTGCCGCCGCCAAGAAACGGGATCGGATCGCTCGTGATATTCTCGCAGGTGCCGCCGGCATGTTGGCCAAAGACGCCGTGAACTGCGCCCGCAAGTTGGCTTCCAAAAAAACCCCCGTTCACTTTGTGTTGGCCGGCGGCGTGCTGCGCGGTCAACCGGCCTTCGCGCGCAAGGTCCGCCAAGACATCCGCAATCGCTGGCCTCAAGCCACCGTGCAAGTCCAGAAACACGAAGGCGTTTGGGGCGCGATTGAGCTCGCCAAAAATCTCCTGAAGAGCACCGCCCAATCAATCACTCCTTCAACCCGTACCCTTCGACCGCCAACCCACATCCCGGCCACCGAACAACGTAATCTGCGCTCGATGGAACTCGATCAGCTTTCCCTGCCCGAGGCGGTGGACCTGATGCTCAAGGAGGAACAACGCGCGGCCAAGGCTGTCCGCACGGAAGGGAAAACAATCGCGCGTCTGGCCGGTTGGGTGGCCAAGGCACTGGCGGATGGCGGCCGGTTATTTTACGTGGGCGCCGGCACCAGCGGCCGGTTGGGTGTGCTGGATGCCAGCGAATGTCCGCCAACCTTTCGGGCGCGCCC
>Ga0208127_1001485_pt1 | contig 11600 bp, 14 predicted proteins | sample ETNtaG_6_FD_185751 | JGI IMG/M metagenome (GOLD analysis project Ga0208127, IMG submission 185751) | Marine microbial and viral communities from oxygen minimum zone, Eastern Pacific Ocean - ETNP201306SV45 (SPAdes) (version 2) | ecosystem: Environmental > Aquatic > Marine > Oceanic ...
TCTGAAGAACAGACAAAGGAAACAGTCCTTAAATATGAGAAATTTTTAACATCGAAAGGTGCAAAAATGGTATCTAAAGAGGATTGGGGACTTAAGAAGCTAGCTTACCCAATTCAAAACAAAAAGAGCGGTTTTTATCACCTTTTTGAGTATACCGTAGATCCAACTGTCATTTCCGACCTTGAGTTAGAATTTAGAAGAGATGAAAGGTTTATGAGATATCTTACCGTAAAGCTTGATAAACATGCTGTTGAATGGGCTGAAAAAAGAAGAACTAAAATTAACACTAAAGAATCATAATTATGGCAAGTATTCAAGAAGAAGCTTCAGGAAAAAAAGGCGGTGAAATAAGATATTTAACCCCCCTTAATATTGATAACGGTACTGTAAAAAAGTATTGTAGATTTAAAAAATATGGAATAAAATATGTGGATTATAAAGATTCAGATTTTTTATTAAAATTCATAAATGAGCAAGGTAAGTTATTACCAAGAAGATTAACAGGTACTTCTCTAAAGTATCAGAGAAAAGTTTCTGTTGCGGTAAAAAGAGCAAGACATTTAGCTCTTCTGCCATATGTAGCTGATTTATTAAAATAATATTTACGACATGGAAATAATATTAAAAAAAGATGTTGAAGGAGTTGGGTTCAAAGATGATATTGTAACCGTTAAAAACGGTTTTGGTAGAAACTTTTTAATACCCAATGGATCAGCTATTCTTGCTACACCTTCAGCAAAGAAAGTATTAGCAGAAAACATTAGACAACAAGCTGTTAAAGATAAAAAAGTGATTGATGACGCTAACAAATTGGCTAAAAAAATTAGCAGTCTTGAGATTAAGATTAAGGCTAAAGCTGGAGAAGGTGTTAAATTGTTTGGTTCTGTTAATAATTCTAATGTTCAAAAGGAACTTGCAGAAAATGGAGTTGAAATAGATAAAAAATCAATTATGATTTCTGGAAATAATATAAAGCAAATTGGAAAATATATTTCAAAAATTAGATTACATCGTGAGGTGATAATTGATTTTCCATTTGAAGTAGTTTCAGAAAAAAAATAGTTTTTTAAAATAAATTCTAAATTAAAAACACCTGCTTCTGTAGGTGTTTTTTTTTATTATTTAACTAAATTTAGATAAGATATGCAAAAGCCAATTTTAGCAAAAGGTACAAGAGACTTTAATTCAGAAGAATTATATAAAAGAAATTATATAATTAGCGTTATTAAAGATAATTTTTCAAAGTTTGGATTCAATCCAATTGAAACTCCAAGTTTTGAAAGATCAGATACTTTATTGGGTAAATATGGCCTTGAAGGTGAAAGATTGATTTTTAAGATACTTAAATCTGGAGATTTTCTTAAGGATGTAAATAAAGATGAAATCAAAGATTCAAATTATTCTGACTTAACTTCAAAAATTATTGATAAAGCACTTCGTTACGATTTAACCGTTCCTTTTGCAAGATATGTAGTCCAAAATCAAAATAATATTACAATTCCTTACAAAAGGTATCAAATTCAAAATGTTTGGAGGGCTGACAGGCCTCAAAAAGGAAGGTTTAGAGAATTTTTACAATGTGATGCAGATGTCATAGGATCTAAATCGTTAATGCAAGAAATTGATTTTATCTCATTATTTGATGGTGTTTTTTCAGATTTGAAATTAAGCGGATGTCAGATAAAAATTAACACAAGAAAAATATTAATTGCAATTTGTGAAATATTTAATTGTAAAGATAAATTTACAATTTTAACTAACCAATTAGATAAGTTAGATAAATTGAATAGAGAAGTTGTAAAGGATAATCTTTTAAAAGCAGATTTTAGTTCCAAAGAAGTAGATTCGATTTTTGAGGTAATTGAATTATCTAAAAATTTTAATGATAATTTAGAAAAACTCAAATCTTTTTTTAAGACTTCTAATATTGGTTTAGAAGGAATTTCAGATGTCGAATATATATTCAATTATTTTTCAAAAAATAAGTTAAACAAATCAGATATTATTTTTGATATTGGACTAGCAAGAGGAATTGACTATTACACTGGGGTAATATTTGAGGTTACTCCCCCAAAAAATATTAGCCTTGGGTCCATAGCTGGAGGAGGACGTTATGATGATTTAACCGAAATTTTTGGATTAAAGAACATGAGCGGTATTGGAATAAGTTTTGGTTTAGATAGATTATACCTTGTTATCGAAGAATTAAATTTATTTCCTCCAATTCCAATTAACACTGTTAAAGTATTGGTTTTAAATTTTGGAAATAGTTTTTCTTATGATCTAATAGAAATTACCAATTATCTCAGGTTGAATAAAATTAATGCAGAATTTTATCCTGATGCAGTTTCGCTAAAGAAACAGCTTAATTATGCAAATAAAAACAAAATTCCATATGTAATATTTTACGGAGAAGAAGAAAAAGAGAACCTATGTTTTAACTTGAAGGATATGAATTCTGGAGATCAAAAATCTCTTACTAAAGATAAACTAATCAAAATTTTAAGCGAAAAATAGTAGCGAGACCGAGATTTGAACTCGGGACCTCCGGGTTATGAATCCGACGCTCTGACCAACTGAGCTATCTCGCCATTTACAAGAGGCAGCAAATATAAAATTTAAATTTTTTACATTCAACATATGTTTGATAAATTATTTAAATAAATCTTGCTTTTAAAAAGAATAAATGTATATATTACAACACTAATTTATTCAATATGAGTGACCGAATTAAGTTTGAAATGGAGTTTCCGATTAAGGTTTCTCAAAAGCTTTTATTTCAATATATATCAACTCCCTCTGGTTTATCAGAATGGTTTGCAGATAATGTAAATTCTAGAGGTGAAATTTTTATATTTATTTGGGATGATTCTGAAGAAAGTGCGAAATTAATTAGAAAAAATAATAATGAAAAAATTCAGTTTCAATGGTTAGATGATGAGGATACTGACTACTATTTTGAATTGAGAATACAATTCGATGAGATAACAAAAGATGTTTCATTGATAGTAACAGACTTTGCTGAAGATGAAGATGAAGTTGAAGAATCAAAATTATTATGGACAAATCAAATCTCGGATTTGAAAAAGGTTTTAGGCTCTACTTAATTGTTTTGTGGATCTTCTGGTGCATTTGACCATATTTTAAACCTTTCATCCATTTTTTTCATATTTTCTCCCCACATTTTTTTATAATCTCTTCTAAACATATTATTACTTTCATTTTTTTTAATGATCCAAGCACCATTCTTTATTTCATCAATTAATTGATCGTATGTCCAACCTGAGTATCCTGAAAAAAATTTAATCAATGGATTACCTAGTTTAGTTTTATTAATCATTTTAATACTTTCTTTAAAATCTCCTCCCCAGTAAAATTTATTATAAAAATTTATTCCCTTGCTAATTGACTGAGGGTAGGTATGTATAAAATATAGATTATCTTGATTAACAGGGCCTCCACTAAAAATTTTTATTTTTTTATTCAACACTGATTCTTGTATATCACTAAGTGTATACTCCATCTCTTTATTGACTATAAAACCAACTATTTCGTCTTTGTTAACTTCTGTAAGAATAACAACTGATCTGTTAAAATAATAATCACCTAGACTATCAGGACTAGAAATCAAAAAATCTCCTTTATTTATCATTTAACTTTCTCATATTTCTCTACTTGAAACCCGTTTAATAAAGATTTTGTGTCCATTCTTCTTTTTCCTTCAATTTTTAAATTATTAATCATTATAAACCCATCATTACACGCAATCTTTATTTTTCCTTTAACATGTATTAATTTCCCATTTTCTAAATTATGTTTTTCTAATAAGTATTCAGATTCGTATAAAATAGAATTTTTGGTTTCACCTGATTTAGTTATAAATGAAGTTTTAGCTCCAGGGTATGGATTTAATCCTCTTATCTTATTATAAATATCGATACAATTTTGATTCCAGTCTATTTTGATGTTTTCTTTATTGAACTTGTAAGCAGTATTAAGATTAGTTCTATGTTTTTGCTTTTTTCTAACTATTTTATTGTTAAGAATTCCTTTAATAGTCTTTTCCACAGTTAATCCGCCTATAAATTTTAATTTATCATGTAACTCACCAGCATTAATTGTTTTATCAATAATTATTTCGTCTTGTAACAGCACATCTCCTGTATCTATTTTATCATCAATAAAAAATGTTGTAACACCTGTAGCCTTTTCATTATTTATTATAACCCAATTAATAGGAGCAGAGCCTCTATAATCTGGAAGAAGTGAAGCATGTAAGTTTATTGTGCCGTATTTTGGAATCCTCCAAATACTTTCGGGAATCATTCTAAATGCTACCACAATTATAAAATCTGGATCGATAGATTTTATTTTTTCTACAAATTCATCGTTTTTTAGATTTTTTGGTTGTAAATAATTTATATCGTTTTTTATTGCAAATTCTTTTACCGGAGAAAATTTTATTTTTAAACCTCTTCCAGAGGGTTTGTCAAAATTTGTAATAATAGTATGTAAATTGAAAATATCATTTAAAATATTTAATGTGGGTATCCCAAATTCGGCTGTACCCATAAAAATTATTTTCACATTTTTATAATTCATTTAATGGTTTCAATTATAAAATTAACTCTAGCTTCAACAGATTCTTCTGGTAAAACTAAAAACTCATAGCCTAATTCAGAATATGTTTTTTTTAAATATTTATTTATAATTTTTAATTCTTCATAGCTTTCATATCTTTCTTCATCATTTTTATAAATTTCTTTCCATGGTTCAGCTATGAAAATATAATCATATTTGAATTTTTTTGAAGCTAAATCAAACTCTTTTCCAAATGAAACTTCTTTATAATTTAAATATGCTAAAATATCTGGAATTCCTCTATCAAAAAAAATATTATCAAAATTTAGCTGGCTAGCTTCTTCAAATTGTTGAACTCTATTATTTAAAAGTATTTCAGAAAATTTAATAGGATCTGATAAAAACAGTTGATCATGTCCTAACTGTTTGTATTTTTTTATAATTTCTCGGGAGCTTTCATGGAATACACAATGACCAATATTCTCTAATTTCTTAATAATAGAAGTCTTTCCCGTTCCTGGACCACCAGTGATTACAACTTTCATTATAATTTTTTTATAAAATTCGACATTAATGTTTAAACTGAAAAAATAATTAGCAATATATTTGTTGTTTAATATGAACAAAGAGAGCAAAGATTTTTATAAAAATTTAAGAAAACTTCTTGATGACACTAGTAGTTGGCCTTCAGAATATGTTTATAAATTCATATATAAATCCAATTCAAAAAATATTGAAATTTTAAAAAATATTTTTAGAGATTCAAATGCTGATTTTAAAATTAAAAAATCAAAAAACGATAAATACACATCTGTTTCTATTAAATTAATGGCTGCAAATCCTGATTTAATTATCGATAATTATAAGAAGGTTGCCGAGAAGATTGAAAATGTGATTTTATTATAATTTCTGCACATATTTTTCGTATTTTGCTCCCTGTTAACCTACCAAATATAAAAAATTGATTGAAAATTTAGAATACAATACGATCAGAGAAGATTTAATTATTCCTGAATATGGAAGACATATTCAGAAAATGATAAATTACGCCTCTTCAAGAGAAACAAAAGAAGAAAGGAACAAATTAGCCAATGCAATTATTTCTGTTATGGGTAATTTACAACCTCACCTTAGGGATGTGCCAGATTTTCAGCATAAATTATGGGATCAGCTTTTTATTATGTCTGACTTTAAACTTGATGCAGATTCACCGTTTGAAAAACCATCAAAAGAAATTTTGAGCGCTAAACCTGATCCTTTAAGTTATCCTCAAAATTTTCCAAAATACAGATTTTACGGAAATAATATTAAAATTATGATTGATGAAGCTGTAAAATGGGACTCAGGTGAAATGAAAGATGCATTAGTATTAACGATTGCTAATCATATGAAGAAGTGTTTCTTGAATTGGAATAAAGACAGTGTAAAGGATCAGGTTATATTTGATCATTTATACGAACTGTCAGAAACTAATATTGACATAAGAGATTCTAAAGAAGAGCTCTTAGACTCAGCTTTATTATTGAGATCAAAGAAAAAGTTTTCTAACAAAAGATTCCCAAAGAAAAATAATAAAAACAGAAAGAGATATTAGTAAAAAGAAAGATGCAAGCTTTTAAAATAAAAGGAGGTAAAAAATTAAATGGAGAGGTTAGACCGCAAGGTGCAAAAAATGAAGCTCTTCAAATTATTTGTGCTACTCTTTTAACTTCAGAAGAAGTTGTGATTAATAACATTCCAGATATAATAGATATTAATAAATTAATATCCTTACTAAAATCTCTTGGTGTAAAAGTAAAAAAATTAAAGCCAAACTCGTTTTCATTCAAAGCAGATGATATTGATTTGGATTATTTAAAATCTGAGCAATTTAAAGTTGATGGTAAAAGTTTAAGAGGTTCAATTATGATAGTAGGTCCATTACTTGCTAGATTTGGAAAAGCATTTATTCCAAGACCTGGCGGTGATAAAATTGGAAGAAGAAGATTAGATACGCATTTTGAAGGTCTTATAAAACTAGGAGCTAAGTTCACCTATAATAAAGAAGATTATTTTTACGGGGTTGAATCAAAAAAATTAAAAGGAGCATATATATTACTAGATGAAGCATCTGTTACCGGAACAGCAAATGTTCTAATGGCTTCTGTATTAGCCGAAGGTAAAACAACCATATATAATGCAGCTTGTGAACCTTATATTCAACAGCTTTGTAAGCTTTTGTGCTCAATGGGTGCTAAAATAAACGGTATAGGGTCAAATCTTTTAACGATTGAGGGTGTAAATTCCTTAAATGGTGCAGAACACTCAGTTCTTCCTGACATGATTGAAATTGGAAGTTGGATAGGTCTAGCTGCAATGACAAAAAGTAACATTAGAATAAAAGATGTTAGTTGGGATAATCTTGGGGTTATTCCAAATGTGTTTAGATCCTTAGGAATATCTTTAATAAAAGAGGGAGATGATATTGTAATTCCTGAGCATAAAAATGGTTATGAAATAAGTAATTATATTGATGGTTCAATATTATCTGTATCAGATGCTCCATGGCCTGGATTTAGCCCGGATTTATTAAGTATAATCCTTGTCATTGCAACCCAAGCTAGAGGAAGTGTTCTTATACATCAAAAAATGTTTGAGAGTAGGCTGTTTTTTGTAGATAAATTGATAGATATGGGTGCAAAAATAATACTTTGTGATCCCCACCGTGCAACTGTTATTGGTCATGATTTTAAATCTTCTTTAAAAGCTACCTCAATGACATCACCAGATATTAGAGCCGGTATTTCACTACTAATTGCTGCACTTTCTGCAAAAGGTGAATCAATTATTCAAAATATTGAGCAAATCGATAGGGGATATGAAAATATTGATACAAGACTCAAGAAACTAGGTGCTTCAATAGAAAGGATTTAGTTTACATCTATCGGTGCTGGTCCATCGATCATAGCTTCATAAACCTCATCACCTTTTCTTTCTTCATATTCTTGAGTTATATCTTTAATCAGCTTCTCGTTTCGGTATAAATCTGACATTGTAATCGCCATAGCTTTTGCTGCATAAATAGTTCCTTTATGACCAATACTCATACCTCCACAAGCAACCACTGCCCAAGAATGCCAAGGAGTATCTATCGGAGCAGTTGTTACCCCTAGATTTATATTAGGAACATTCCAACTAACATCACCTACATCAGTTGATCCACCTCCTGGATTTTCAAGAGTTTCTCTCAGAGGTTTAATTGTTCCATCAATTCCGAGCTGAGGTTTTCCTGTTGAAGCTTGAATGTCTTTTGCAAATTGAATTTCTTTTTCATTGTACTCGATTGGACCTAATAATTCTAAATTTTTTTGCAATAATTTACCTCCAGTTCTGTTTACTAAAACCTCATAGATTCCAGAAATTAATGAAACTTTATAATCAACATTAGCTAAGATTGCGGCTCCTTCAGCCATCTCTACAACTCTTTCGTAAACTGGTTTCATTCCTGACCTTTTAGTATCTCTAACTCTTACCCAAACTTTTGAGTAATCAGGAACAACATTTACAACTTGACCACCGTCCTGTATATGGTAATGCATTCTTACGGTTGGTTGAACATGTTCTCGATAATAATTAATTCCATTGGTGTATATTTCTAATGCATCAGAAGCACTTCTTCCATTCCAAGGATCCATTGAAGCATGAGCAGCCTGACCAAAAAATTCAACTTTAAAGTCTATTAACGCTAGTGATGTCTGAACATCAGCTTCAGTATTTGCAGAGGGGTGCCAACTAAAATTCACATCAACATCATCCCATAAACCGTCTTCTACCATCCATATTTTTCCAAAAAACTTTTCTTCAGAAGGTGTACCAAAAAATTTTATGGTCCCTTTGAGATTACCTTTTTCAATTTGTTCTTTAATTGCAATTGCAGAAGCAAGACTTGCTGCTCCAAACATATTATGTCCACAACCATGTCCGTTTCCACCTTCAATAAGTGGTTTCTTAGTAGGGCTAGTTTCTTGAGATAAACCTGGAAGGGCATCAAACTCTCCAAGCACACTTATCACAGGTTTTCCAGATCCGTACGTGGCTACAAATGCAGTAGGCATTCCCGCAACACCTTTTTCAACTGAAAAACCATTTTTTTCAGCATAATCTGAAAGTAGCTTGGATGATTCAAATTCTTCAAATGATGTTTCTGCAAGTGCCCATATTTTGTCACTGATTGAAATAATCTCCTCTTTATGATTTTCAACTGAGTTTATGATCTCTTTTTTTGTCTTATCCATCTTTTGTGAATAAACAAATGAGGTTAGGAAAAAAATTAAAAGAATAAATAAATGTTTTTTCATATGAATGTATTTACCCTAATATAATAATTTTAGACTAAATAACTTTGATAGGTTTCAAGACATCTTAGTCTTGCACTTTTGTGATCAACTATTTCATTGGGGTAATCTGATGAATTATAGTCTACCCATTTTTTGATATATTTTTTTTCTTTATCAAATTTTATTATTTGAGTATGGGGATTAAAAATTCTAAAATAAGGGGCAGCATCAACACCTGATCCGCTTGCCCATTGCCAATTTCCAATATTACTAGCCATTTCATAATCATTTAGTTTAAGAGCAAAATATTTTTCTCCAAGCCTCCAATCAACTAGTAGATGTTTGCATAAAAAACTAGCAGTAATCATTCTGACTCTATTGTGCATGAAGCCTGTATTATTAAGTTCTTTCATGCCAGCATCAACCAGTGGGTATCCGGTTTCTCCATTTTTCCAAGCTTCAAAGGATTCAGGTTCGTTTAGCCATATAATTTTATCATACTTAGGTTTAAAACTATTTTTCGCAGTGTGTGGAAAATGATATAATATTTGCATAAAAAATTCTCTCCATATTAATTCATTCAAAAAAGTTTGATCTTTGAAACTTAATAATCCAGAAACAATTTTTCGGATACTGACGATACCAAATCTTAGATAAGGACCAATTTTTGATGTGGACTCTAAAGATGGGAAATTTCTTCTTTCTGCATAATGTGTAACAATCTCGCTATTTAACTTAAAAGCTTCAATTTTACATTCATTTTCGAAAAAACCATAATCTTTTAAATTTAAAAGTTTAGATATAGATTTTTTATGAAAATTGTTGACAACTCTTTTTTCGTTAATAATAGTTAAATCTTCATTAAAAATACTTTTCCATTTTCTCATATAAGGAGTGTAAACCACATATGGCTTGCCATCATCTTTAACAATCTCATTTTTTTCAAAAATCACTTGATCTTTAAATGATTTAAATTCAATATTCTTATCAGACAAAATTTTCTTAATTGTACTATCTCTTAAAATTGCATAAGGTTCGTAATCGTTGTTGGTATAAACAGTATTAATTTTATACTCTGAAGTTAGTTTATCGAATACTTCTGACGGATCACCTTTAAAAACACTAATAGAAGAGTTAAACTTGATTTTTAATTCTTCATCCATCATTTTTAAATTATCATAGATAAAATTTATTCTGCGGTCGTTTTTTGGTAGTTTCTCTGTTATGGAGGTATCAAATATGAATATTGGAATTACCTTGAGTTTACCATTTGTTGCCTCTGACAAACCTGAATTATCATATAATCTCAAGTCTCTGCGAAACCAAAAAATATTTACCTCTTCCATTATAGTTTTCCAAATATTTCAATTAACTTTTTTTCTCTGTATTTGAAAATTTCTTCAAGTTTTGGTTTTATAAAGAACGGGTGAAAGAATTCTCCAATTACACCTAATGGAAGTGCATAATCTAAAATATCGATTGCTTTAATACCACCATCTATAATTTCAAATTTATGCTTGTGATGCCAAAATTTATAGGGTCCAAATCTTTGTTCATCTACAAAAAATTTGTTTTTTTTTACGTGAGTAATTTCAGTAACCCATTTCATATTTAAACCAAATAGAGGGGATACATTATATTTGATAATTTGACCTGCATACATTTTTGTATCCTCTAAATCAAGAATATCAAAACCCATATATTTCGGAGTAATTACTTTAAGATTTTTAGGGTTGCTGAAAAATTCCCAGCATTCTTCTATTGTAATAGGTAAGTTGATAGATTTTTCAAGTCTAAAGATTTTCATTTGATATAGTTCGTAATTTTTGAACTCATCGGACTTGTTAAAGAATACCAGTAGTCAATCAAATTACCGTCTCTGTCAACTAGGTATTTTTGAAAATTCCATTTTACACTGGAATTTTTAATCCCATTTTGTTGTTTAGATGTAAGCCATTCATAAAGAGGGTGCTGATTTGTTCCTCTTACGCTTATCTTTTCAGTCATTGGGAATGTTACATCATACTTTTCTGAGCAAAAAATAGATATTTCTTTTTCTGATCCAGGTTCTTGTGCACCAAACTGATTACAAGGAACTCCAACCACAACAAGTTTGTCGGAATTTTCATCGAAAAGCTGTTGTAAATCTTTGTATTGTCTTGTAAATCCACAATTTGAGGCAACATTTACAAAAAGTATATATTTTCCCTTAAAATCTTCTAAATTTAATTTGTTTCCATCAATACTATTGATAGAGATATCATATATGGACATAGGACTTTCTTTAATGTTTTTTGTTTCAAAATTACCATTGATAAGGGACAATGTTAAAACCAGTATTATATTAATTGTTTTTAGCATATGGATTAGCTTTTAAAAGATACTATTCCAGCATCCATATTGAATATTTGACCAGAAATTGACGAGGCATCTTCTGAAACAAGAAATGAAGCCATTTTGGCTACTTCTTTGGGAGATAGTATCATTTTTAATGGATGTCTCTCAACCATATTTTCAACGACCTTCTCATTTCTCAGAATCTTTGAGGCTAAATCTGTATTAGTGATGGTTGGAGCAATTGCATTAATTCTAACCTTTGGGGCTAGTTCTGATCCTAAAGTCTTCACAAGACCATCTATTCCTGATTTAGCTACAGAAACCGAAGCGTGATACGGCATTCCTAACTTGGTGGCTACAGTGCTA
>Ga0208127_1001487_pt1 | contig 11591 bp, 11 predicted proteins | sample ETNtaG_6_FD_185751 | JGI IMG/M metagenome (GOLD analysis project Ga0208127, IMG submission 185751) | Marine microbial and viral communities from oxygen minimum zone, Eastern Pacific Ocean - ETNP201306SV45 (SPAdes) (version 2) | ecosystem: Environmental > Aquatic > Marine > Oceanic ...
TCCGAGTAATTCTTGATGCATATCGATGTATTGAATGGTGATATCACCGTTCATGAAATCCTTCTCATCCATGATTCTACGATGGAGTGGAATGAGATGCTCAACACCTGTGATGACGGTTTCATCCAATGCTGTCCGCATACGGCGAATGGCGTCTTCACGATCTCGTCCCCAGACGAGGAGTTTTGCAAGCAACGAATCAAAACAACCTGGCATCTCGTATCCAGGATGGGCATGCGTGTCGACACGTACGCCGAAACCAGATGGGAAATGGCACTCCCAGAGACGTCCAGGACTTGGGATGAACTCGGATGGATCTTCAGCATTGAGTCGGCATTGAATGCTGTGACCTCGCCAGGTAATTTCCTCTTGTGTAAACGGCAGTGCCTCACCCTGAGCGACACGTATGCCGAGTTCAACGAGATTATGACCAGTAATCAATTCGGTCACCGTATGCTCTACTTGAACACGGGGATTGACTTCAAGGAAGTAGAAATCACCGTTTGCATCTCGCAAAAATTCGAACGTTGCAAGACCTTTGTAACCTACAGATTCTGCACCTTTGCACACCAAAGAACCGATCTCATGTCGCTTTTCTGGAGTCAGCCATGGGCCTTCTTCGACAAGTTTCTGATGGCGGCGTTGAATCGAGCAGAAACGTTCACCGAAATGGATAGCATTCTTGCCATCAGCAAGGACTTGAAATTCAACGTGTTGAGCGCCTTGAATGTACTTCTCGACAAAGACTCGATCGTCGCCAAATGCAGACTTTGCTCGCGATTGACACAGTTTGAGCGCACTTTCGAATTCACTTTCTTGTTCGACGATTTGCATTCCAATTCCGCCACCACCAGCAGCGGCTTTGATGATGACTGGGTAGCCAATATCGTCGGCGAGAGCAGATGCAACTGCCGCTTCGGAAATGGGTTCTGAAGAGCCCTTCGCTGTTGGCAAACCTGCAGCCTCCATCGCAGCTCTTGCCTCGATTTTGTCCCCAAGAAGTGTAATGACATCAGCACTTGGCCCAATGAACGTAATGCCTTCTTCTTCCAACCGCTTAACGAAACCAGCGTTTTCAGCGAGGAAACCATAGCCTGGATGGACTGCATCACAGCCCATGTCTTTCGCAGCCTGAACGACCGCTTCGATATCCAAATACGCATCGAGAGGATTGATCACATCCCTGAATGTTGCATCATCTGCAAGTTGAACCGGTAAGGACAATCGGTCTTCTTTTCCGTAGATAATCGCTGCTTCAATACCCATATCTCGCAACGTTCGCATGATTCGAAGCGCAATTTCACCGCGGTTCGCGATAAGGACTTTCGAGAAACCCATAGCCGTTGGGTGAACGAGACACCCTATGAGCAAAGCGGTTGGAGAGGTTGGTTCAAGAAAATTACTTATTAAAGCGACGGGTTTATTAAGTATTGAGTTGTAACTTCTTTGTGGTGATAACATGTCAGAAAAAAACACACGCCCAGCAAAAGAAGAAGATTTGATCGTACCAAACGGTAGTCACGCTATGAATCCTAGCGATGGCACCCCGTATAAACTACGCGCTGTACTTGTCGATGGAATTCCAGCCAAAGCCGGAATCGATCCATTTGGAACATACAGCGAACGCATCCGCATATTGCTCGATCATGCTCACGATGAATTAGGCCTTGAATTTCAAACAAAACGATTCAGAATCCGCGATGAAGAACCTGGAATCTGTCATTGGGGGGATCGTGGCCAATCTTTTTCCATCGAAGTCTTCGTGGATGATGATTGAATTAGCCACGAATAATCGACGGACATTGACGATTTAGAGATGCTGCAGCCTCAATTTTTGTTGGCGAAAAGTTAAGATAAACCCAAATCGGCTGGACAAACAATGACCCCTGAGGAGTATTTCTCTGGCCTGATTCAGTCTGGAACTGAATATCATGAAGCGATGAAAGCAACACAGATGTATTTTCCACATTGGAGCCCTGCCCCATCTCAACCGTATAACGCAACTGCACCACAACCCGTTGGGTACCAACAGGTGCAACAACCTGGACAATCCTACATCCAGCATTCAACCCCAGTTGCTCAACAATATCAACAACCGATTCAATACATCTCAAAAGCGCCTGAGAAAACGTTCTATGCACCACTGATTACACTTGGGCTTGTTTTCTTGCTGATGTTCACGCCATTCTTGACATTCCAGCATGATGAATTATCGAACAGTGAAGAGGAGGAAGCGTGTGAATTCATTTACGCTATATTCCAATCTGGCGTGAGCGGTGATGATTCCGATATTGATGATTTGGACAAAGTCAATTGTCCCATGAATGGATTCAGTAGCACTTTCTATTCAATTGAAACAATAGCCGACTTGGATACGGATCAATTTGCAGATGATACGTCAGAATCCGATCCTGATGAGGAAGAAGATGTGGAAAGCGAAGTGGCGATGTTCGGAATCGCCCTCATCATGCTTTTCTTGGCACCAATTATCTACCTTCTTTTGTCAATTCTCGCACTTGTTTCTGTTGGATTGAAGAAATACCCAACACTTGTTGGTGCTTTGCAATTAATCTATGTGATTTTGTTCTTGATTTTCTCGAGCATGGGGGTTATCGGCGATGGTGATTTTGAATTGTCGGCCGGAGGGAATTTCGCAGGTATTGGCATGTACTTGATTGGATTCGCAAGCATTGGCTATTTCATTCGTAAATAGACAAGTGTAGCGCTCAATGTTGACAATTTGGGCAGTAATCGAGACGTCTTCCGCTGAGACGTGTATGTGAGATGAGTCCTTCACATGCATGACAATTCAATCCATCTCGTGTGAACACAAAATGACGTGCTTGGCGACGAGACATCCCTTGGCCACGCAATAGGTCGTACAGTTCTTTATCGACCGTCACACCCTTCTGGACATAGGCTTGTTGTGTTGTTGAAATTGCAGATTCTGCAAAACGAGTTTGCTCATCTTGCGTTAGTGACTTCAATTTCCGAGTTGGATGGAGTCTTGCATTGAAAAGAATCTCACTGCGAAGATAGTTTCCAACACCTGCAAGGAAGGATTGATCGAGAAGAAGATGACATAACTGACGGCCCCCAAATTTCGTATTCTGAATTTGTTCAAGAACAGACTTGAACTCAATCTCTTCATCGGCAACATCTGGGCCAAGTCGTGCAATGTACGGGTGGTTTTCAACTTGCCATGGTTCAAGAAGTTCGATATCCGTTGCAGACCATAAGCATGCAACATGGGTTTCAGTCTCAAGTTTGATTCGTAAAGACCGATTTGTTTTGCGTTCTTTGCTTGTCTTTTTCTGTATGGTCCATCGCCCATACAATTGATTATGACTGTACAGAACTTCTTCTCCGATATACATGAGCATCGCTTTTGAACGAGCTTTTACTTGAAGAACTTCTTGTTCAAGGAATCGATGCTCTTGCCCACGAATCGTGGCATAAGGACATTCAACATGCGTGATTACTTTTCCTTCGAGCGCTTTGCGTAGTCTGTGTGCAGCCCGATGTATTTCAGGACCTTCGGGCATAGTTCTAACCCATCACACAGGTGTTTAAACGGATGTTTCAATCTCGTCCGTCATGCACAAGCGATGGACAGAGGAACGTCGCTTACAACGCGAACATGCAGATTGGATCGTTGGCTACTTGCGAACACATGGCCCTCAAACAACTCGAGCGATTATTCAAGCACTCAAACAAGAAGGAAGGCCTGTACAAGCCCACATCTTATCGAGAGCATTACGAAAATCTCCGTTTGTAACGTGCGTTGAGAAACGAATCGTCGATGGACAACAACAGTCCGTTTGGGCTTTTGTCATCTGACCAATTTATCTCGAATTTCTACCAACTTTTTTAGGACCTCTTCGTGAAAATCTGCTTCTTCAATGTCGTTTTTTACGAGGATAGAATCGTCCTCACCAGCACTACACTTGAATTTGTCATCATAATTGGGTAATATGGGACCGTTTCCATCTTGACAATCCAGATTTTCATTGGCTAACAGATACCTATTGTAGTGTTCAATCTCGTCTTGGTAGTCTTGCCAATAGTAAAACCGATAATTCTTGCTAATGTTTCCATAGAGTATATCATCGTACGAATTATGTTTATTGAAAACGACGAATTGTGCTCCACGAAAACCTACACAAATGTCAACTTTGATCTTGTCAGAGGAATCGAATTCTACGACGACCCGAGGCTCATAGATTTGGCGTAAATCATCAACACTATCCCAAATGAAGATTTTTTTTGCAAAGAACTGGTCTTTCCTTTTTTGAAGGAACTTTTGTAATTTATCGGCTCTATCATCGACCTTATTTTGTTTTGTAAATTCCTCTAATTGAGTCTGGCTGGTATTATCGATTTTCTTCAGTGTTTCCAATAAGTCAACGATGCCACTTGATTTTTCTTCCTCCTCGCCAATTGAAGGGCAATCTCTCATCAGTTGCTTCCATGAAATTACGTCCCAGTATTGGTCTTCAGGCTTGTATTGGTCTTCAGGCTTGTATTCATCTTTGAGTTTTTTGTGGGCCTTCTCAATTTTTCCCTCCTTAACAAGAAGGAAATTTTTCACTTCTCGCGAACGTTCACCCGCTTTTGCTCGCTTTTCGACACATTCTCTGTAATTCTTAAAGTCATTATTTGCATCGGAATCTATTTTCACCTCTAAACCAATACAATGGTTTTGAAATTCAAGAAGAATATCGAGCCTACCACCATTTTCGCAAGGAAATTCAGTTTTAATGCAAAGTAATTCTTTGGGCTTTCGTGGGAAGTTTGCTTTTTTCAGTAAATTGTCCAGAATCTTATCTTTAATCGACTTACCTCCTCGCCGAGGATGGAGAAAGTAAACCAAAGCATTCACGAGAACTGTTTCTCGAGATTCTTGGCGTATAATTTGAATGGAACTGATCTCATCTTTTTTGTAGAGCCCAACCATCTTACTCCAATCTTCATTCGCCATGTTTAGACTAACGCTGGCGACTAAATAAACAGAATTGTGAGGTGGAATCAATACACGTCACGCAAGTAACGCTTCTGTTCCTTCATCATGGTCTTCTCGATGAAGTGTGTTGCATCTGCTTCGGACATACCGCCATGTTCTTGAGCGATAGCGATCAATGCACGATGAACGTCTTTGGCCATGTATTGCTTGTCACCACAGATGTAGAAGTATGCTCCGTTTTCGAACCATTCCCAGACTTCAGCACCATGTTCCTTGAGGCGATGTTGAACGTAGATTTTCTCTTCTTGATCTCTTGACCAAGCGGTTGTGAATCTGTAAAGATCGCCTCCATCGAGCCAACCTTCAATCTCATCCTTGTAGTAGTACTCGGTCTTCTCGGATTGGTCACCAAAGAACAACCAGTTACGACCTGGTGCTTTGTCATGGACACGTTGTTCCATAAATGCACGGAACGGTGCAATACCTGTTCCTGGTCCGACCATGATGATGTCCGTGTTTGGATCTTCTGGAAGAATAAACGACTTGGTCGGTGACATGAAGACACCTACATCGGTCTCGTTGACAACGACTTCATCGGCCATGTATTGTGTAGCCAATCCACCGCGTTGACGGTCATGATAACTGAAGCGAACGATACCGACGGTCAATTCAACAAAACCAGGATGTGCATCGTGCGATGATGCAATCGAATAGAGACGAGGCTTGAGACGATCGGCGAGTTCAAGGAATTCTTCAGGTGAATATTTGACGTTGAATTCTCGCATAATATCGACATAATCTCGAGTCCAGAGGTAATCCTCAATCGCTTTTGCATCCGCAACGATGGCTTTGACCTTTGAAGCTGGATCATCGGAAGGAAGACTCGAGTTCAATCCAGGTGGCAAATCGCCTTCTGCTGTACTCGACCAATCCACGCTATCGCGACTTCGCTTGACGATGCTCATGGAAATGGACATCCCTGATGAAACGATTTTGTCCGTTAAGGATTGAACAAATTTCTTGTTGGCCATATGGACTTCGTAATCCTTCTTGAGAGCGGAGTAAAGATCCTTCTCGCCTTTGTGGGATGCAACGGTTTGATCTCGGTCCCAGCCTTGAATTTCGATGAGTTCCTCAACAATATGTGGTGGATTTTCTGGAAGCACACCTAACGCATCGCCGACCTTGTAATCAAGGCCCGAATCGCCCAATGCAAAGACGATGTGGCGGGTTTCTTTTCGAGAGCCTTTTCCATTGAGAACATAGTTTTCAGTGATTTTCGAGTTGTATGGGTTTTTTGCTGACCAATTGCTCATGGTTCCACCTCATCTGTCGCGATGTTTTTTCCAGCGGAGGGCTACTTATCATCATTCTCTAACGCCCATAGTCTTGCAGCATAGGGTTGAAAGAGTCGATGAACGAGGCGAGGGTATGACCCACGAGGTGAGAATGCTCGGTACAGGAAATGCATTCTTACCGCATGAACGTCACCATTCGTTTCTTATCTTTGATAAGAAACACATCATCGATGCACCACCTACTGCATTGCTTAGCCTGCGACGAGCTGGTATTTCACCTGCTGAAATAGAGACCATCTTCGTCACCCATCTGCATGGTGATCACGTCTTTGGATTACCATTCCTTTTGCTCGAAAAGAAATACATCTCCGATCGAGAAGGAAATCATCCTCTAACAATCGTTGGCTCAAGCGGTGTCAAGGACCGATTACGACAACTCTGCTCCCTCGCATTTCCTGGAAGCCTCGATGATGCATTGGACAACGTTCGATTTGTTGAAACCGATACAGGCGTCATCGATGGATGGAATTGGGAGCGATTTAGGGTGCATCATGACGATGCCGTTGATCCCTTTGGCTATCGCTTTGAACATCATGAGGGGTGTTCCTTTGTCCACTCTGGTGATTCGGGTCCTTGTCAGAATCTAGAAGATGCGATTCATCGATCACAACTTGCCGTTGTCGAAATGGGGTTCCCGCAATGGGTTCCATCGGATCATCATCACAAGCCAGACGATATTCAGGCATTGGCTGAACGTCAAGCGAATGTGAAACTCCTCATTACACATACATTCATCGATTCACCAACATCGCAGTTTGAACCTGTGCTGACGGACTCGCTTCCAAACCATCCAGAAAATGTTCATCATCTCGAAGATGGTGATACATGGATTTTCCAGAATTCGGAATGGATGCAGGTCAAAAACTGAGATATTTTTTCATCCATAATAAGGGATTTTCCGAAAATCATCGCACTGGAATAGAATCGATTTTTGTCCTATAATAAAGCCCTTCAAAGAATTTGAACGGACATCCTTATGAGGGGGACTCGGACTCAGAGGAACTATCCCGATGCGGGGGGTTAGCCCCCCCAAGATTGGGTATATAATGGAGGTCAAAAAATGAAGAAAAACATCTTCGATACATTGCTCTCCAGACAGAGTTTATTCACCAATAAAGAAATTCTTCATCACAGCCACCGTCCTGCTGTCATGCCTCACCGAGAGAAGGAAATCGAGCGAATCGCTTTCAATCTTGTCGAGGCGCTCAACGGGCAGATTCCTTCCAACATGATTCTCTACGGTGTCACAGGTGCAGGAAAAACTGCTGTAACCTTACACGTTACGAATCTCCTCAAGGAGAAGGGCGAGCAAATGCGACGAGACATCACACCAGTGATTGTTAATTGTCGACAAATCGATACCCAATATAGAGTCCTCTCTCACATTGGCAACAGCCTTCTTGAAGATCACGAAATCGATGAGATTCCGTTCACAGGTTGGCCGACCGACCGTGTGTTCAAAGAGTTGGTTCGACGAATGGATTTGAGGAAAGGCGTCTATGTTATTGTCCTCGATGAGATCGACCACCTAGTTCGGAAGGCTGGCGACGATCTTCTCTACAATCTAACCAACCTCAACTCCTTCTTGAGCGATGCGAGAGCGTGTGTCATCGGTATTTCGAACGATTTGAAATTCACCGAATTCCTTGACCCACGTGTGCGATCTCGACTTGGTCAACAAGACATTCTCTTTTCTCCTTATGATGCTGAACAACTCAAGGATATTTTGCGCCAGCGTTCCGAGCAATCGATTGCTGACGATGTTGTCTCAGAAGGTGTCATCGCCTTGTGTTCAGCCTTTGCTGCACAGGAGCATGGGGACGCTCGTTGTGCACTTGATTTGCTTCGCGTCTCGACCGAGAAAGCTGAACAACTCGGTGATCAAAAGGTTGAGCAACATCATGTTCGAATGGCGCAACACCAAATCGAAGCGGATCAAATTGAACCTGTTATCGCTGGATTGCCGACACAACAGAAACTCGTTCTTGCTGCTGTGTTGATTAACGAACGAAACGGCTTGAAGAACATTCAGACAGGGCAATTGTACGATGTTTACGACCAGGCTTGTTCCTATCTCAATCTCCCTTCACTCACACAACGTCGTATTTCTGGAATTATTGCGAACCTCGACATGCTTGGACTGATCACTGCACGAACCCGTAGTCGTGGAAGATATGGACGCTCAAAGGAAATCAATTCCTGCATTCCAAGCAATGTTGAAACTGAAACCATTATGATGAATGCTGATGAAAACATGCGAACCGTATTCAACAACCGGTACAAACAACAACGCCCACTTTGATTCGTTGTTCTTATATGGCAAATGGAGGTCGGCAAGTCCATGAGCAGTGAAGAAAACGCAGAGTCTGGTGGAATGGCAGACATCTTCATCAAGCCTTCAGTGACCCTCTCAAAGTGGTACATTGCAATCGGAACATGGGGTCTTGTCCTCGCTGCCCTCAACATCATGGGGCAGATTCATCCAAGTTATCGAGTATCTTGGGGAGGCCTATTGACGTTCGAATTTTTAGCTGATGCCTTTGGAAGCAAGGATGACGCTCCTGCGTTCGTCGCCGGTGACTTCGTCTTTATTGGAGCATGTCTGGCTCTTCTCGGACTTGGGCTACAATCCATTAACCAAAACTTCGATGGAGGTCTTGCTGGTTTTGCTCGCTCCCTCGTCCTCAATGACACTTGGCCAGCTTTGGTTGGATCAGAAGGTGGATTGATGCGAGCCGTTGGAGCATGGTGTCTCTTGCTCGGATTCGGTTTCTACATCGGTTACAGCGCCCTATACATGACATGGATTGATTTGGGTGTTTACTCGGTCTCAATCACACTCGTCGCATTCGGTTTTGCACTGAACGCAGCAAGTCGTGCACCACCCGGTGACGACACTGTTATGTGATTAGCGAAACAAACGCTTGTGACCATTTCGTGCAAAGATTGCATCCAAACAGCCGAGGATTAACCCTTGCCACAATGCAATCGACCAACGTAGAATGAGAATTCGAATCGAGATTGCGAGGAAAAGCCCACTACGACCTCCGTCTTTCTTCATACTACGGGCGATAACACCAAGCGGCCCTCGCCAGAACATAAGTTCGACCAACACGCCCAACATCAATCCACCAAGTGCTAATTGTGTTTGCCAAAGATTCTGCAAGGATCCATCGATAGGCAATTCACGTAACAATGGTATCAAACTCAAGAGCATGAGCAACGTGATTGGAAGAATTGACAACGTAATGCTCGCACTTCCAATAAAATCGAATCCAGGACCTGAACGCTGACGTGATGGATGATGACGAACAATTCGAACGTGCGCTCTTGCATCGCGACGGCGTTTGTGCAAGAATCGACGCACGCCCACTTCTGGAACGTGGGAAACCAATGCATCGGGAGCGTAGACAATACTCCCTCCCTGATTCAACAAACGAAGACTCACTTCCATATCTTCTGCATGATACCATGACGGATCAAATCCTCCAACATCAAGAAGTGCTTGTCGTTTGAACATTGAACAAGGCCCATTCGCAAGTGATGTTCGTCTTGGACGACTTCGATACTTTGATGCGATTTCTACTGCTCGAAATCGACTCACAATATCTGTATGCGTTTGAAAGATCGTCCGTCCAGTAATGGCAACAATTGTCTCTTCACCTACAGGTTCATTGGCGAGGAGTAAGTGTTCAATCCAATCTTGCTCAGGCCGGACATCAATATCTGTAATGGCAACCCACTCTCCTTGTGCTGCTTCAAGTGCATTCATTCGACCTGCTGACAAACCGAGTGCATCTTGATGAAGAATCGATATTGAGACATCTGAATCAGCATTGGACTGTTTCCATTGATCCATCAACACTCCTGTCGAATCACTTGAACCATCATTGACAGCAATAATCTCCAATGGGCGATGGGTTTGAGCATGAATCGCATCCAAACACTCCTCGACCCAATGTGCTCCATCTCTGGCGCATACGGTAACGGTAACGAGCGGTGATTGCGTCATTCTTTCGCCTCAAAATGAACGAGTAGATTCCTTGCACGATGCTTGGCTTCCAAATCCAAGATTCGCATAACCACGCCTTGACCTGGTTGCCCGTAAACGATTATTGTACCAAGCGGTGCAGTTGCGAGGACAAACATTGGCGCAAGATCTTCTTCTCCATCGACTTCAATCAACACCGAGTCGTCTTGCTCAAGCGACCATCGAATAACATCCAAGAGTTCTGGTGTCAATTGACCTGGTGGATTCACAACGTCCTTTCTCAAAGGATATGCATCGGTATTGACCTGAAGGGATTCATCCAACAACTCGCGCTTTGTTTGCCCATCGATGAATGCAATATCGGGAAGGACGTCCATGTCCATCAATCCCTTGACTGTCACATCCCCAACTGCAACCAATGCGCCACTGTTCACAGGTAAAGCCTCCAGCATTGCCGAAAGAGCAACTTCTGGAGCATCTTCTGGACCTTCAAACAATTCACCCATCGGTGTTTTGAATTCATCATCCAAAACAGCGGGCATATGCAGAACCTTTCCTTCATAGGAAGGTGGAATCCATGGATGGCCTTCTCGATCGATCAGGCCGAGACGAATACGGCTTGAGGAAAGAATGCCCCCGAGTTCATCGTTCAAGTGAGGTGCTTCAAGAATGGAGAGTGGAGGAAGCCCGTTCTCATATCGGCGGTCGTTGATTTGATGGCATCTTGGAATGGTTTCGATCGTTGCAACGATGCTATCAGCAGTTCGATGTGTTGGAGCAGGGCCATGTGCATCATCCAACACATGAACTTCATAACGCAAATGGGCTGATTCATCCAACCAATTCATCAATGCATCCATTCGATCTTCGAGCGATTGAACCCAATCGCCTTTGGATTGGGCCATTGCATCATTGGTGACGTGAACTTCAATGAAATCGGCTTGTCGAAGCGCCGTTTGAATCAGTAATTGATGTCCGGAATGAAACCGGTCAAACGTTCCACCGATGAGACATCGGCGGAAAGAACGGTCCCCTTCCATGAGGTCCGCTGAAGCATCAAGCCTTTGATGACATCGCTTCATTTTGAGAAGAAAGAGGCAAAAGCTGTGCCCTGATACCTAACGGCCTTGTTCATTGTTTCCTCGAAGGCCTGACCCTCGGTATCAGGGCGTGCTGTAGGGCCGGTTGGTTGTCTCGATTTCATCCCGAAGTCGATCGAGGACCCATAGTCCAGCCCGGGTTTCCGCTTTTGCACCGGAATTCACTCCCCGAAGGGTCC
>Ga0208127_1001489_pt1 | contig 11577 bp, 9 predicted proteins | sample ETNtaG_6_FD_185751 | JGI IMG/M metagenome (GOLD analysis project Ga0208127, IMG submission 185751) | Marine microbial and viral communities from oxygen minimum zone, Eastern Pacific Ocean - ETNP201306SV45 (SPAdes) (version 2) | ecosystem: Environmental > Aquatic > Marine > Oceanic ...
CGTGGACCCCACAATGAGCGGCTACACGGAAATCGGAGGAATTCCAGAACTGAAGGAAGCCTATGCAGGTGAAGTCAGTCAATTCTACCAGACTCGGGTGTCTTCTGAGGAAGTCTTCATCACGGCAGGTTGTAACCAGGCTTTTTTCCTGAGCATGCTCACCTTGGGAAAAGCGGGAGATGAGATAATCCTTCCGGCACCGTATTATTTCAACCACAGGATGACCTTAGAAATGCTCGGCATGACTCCGGTGTTACTCCCATGCAGACCTAAGACTGGCATGCTTCCGGAAGTAGACATTGCGGAAATGCTGATCACCCCCCAAACCCGTGGGATTGTTCTGGTTACTCCCAATAATCCCAGCGGCACCGTTTATCCATCGGGCTTGATCGAGGATTTCTACAGGCTTGCTCAAGCCAAAGGATTGTACCTTATTTTAGATGAAACCTACCGGGATTTCCTTAACCCGGAACAGGGTTTACCGCATCATTTGCTGAATCTCTCCTGGCAGGAAAACCTGGTGCAGCTTTACAGTTTTTCCAAATCTTTTGCCCTGGCAGGTTATCGAATCGGGGCGATCACAGCCTCTTCCGAATTCTTAAAGGAACTGGTCAAGGTCATGGATTGCGCAGCAATCTGTGCCCCGAAACTGGCGCAGCGTTCTGCATTGTATGCGCTCATGCATCTTCATGATTGGCGCGAAGAAAAAAAACAATTGATGAACCTACGTGCTGAGAGCTTTCGTCAGCATTTCCAGGAAAACAATCGTTCGCGTTTTCGCCTAAGCACCCTCGGACCCTGCTTTGCTTACATCAGGCATTCTGAAGTTGGTGAAACCGCCTATGAGGTCGCGAAAAAACTGGCGTTGAATGAGAATCTGTTGCTCCTTCCTGGAAGCATGTTTGGACCGGATCAGGATTCATTCCTGAGAATCGCCTTTGCCAATGTGGAAATGGAGCGGTTCCCTGAAATGATGACCCGGTTTGAAAATTTCGCACCGGAAAATTGAATTATCGGAACAGTTCTTGATCTGAATTGAAGAAAATAGGCTCTGAAATAAATATTTTCTTGACCCATTATGGTTTTCCCATGAACATCAATGGTCAGGGATTGGATTTACAGAGTTTTTTTCAGGAATACTCGAGCCAATCCTTAATGAATTTGAACTCTTTTTTTGGAAAGGAACCCTATGAACCCCCAAAAATCCTGGTCATCCCTTATTTGGCTAGTCAGTACATTTTGTCTGCTGGCCTTCACATCGCTCTCTGCTGCCACCCTCAAGGTTGGACTGGTCACTGATGTCGGCCGTGTCAACGACCGCAGTTTTAACCAATCTGCATGGGAAGGCGTACAGGAGGCAAAAAAACAACTCGGTCTGAATGACAGGCATGTCAAGTACATCGAAACCCAGGATGCCAAGGACTATGCAGACAACCTTGCCCAATTCATCGATGCTGAATACAACGTCATCGTTACTGTCGGTTTTGCCTTGGGCGACGCGACGGTCAAGGCCGCCAAGGAAAATCCTGATACCTTGTTTATCGGTGTGGACCAGTTCCAGGGTGAAGCCATTCCGAATCTGGCAGGATTGATTTTCCATGAAGACCAATCGGGATTTCTTGCCGGAGTTTTAGCCGCAGGGATGAGCAAAAGCGGAACGATTGCCGCCGTGCTTGGAACCGATTTGATTCCTCCCGTCGTGGCCTTCAATGAAGGTTATATTTCCGGGGCAAAGTCGGTGAATCCAAAAATTAAAGTCCTTTCCACCTACCATCCCGGTGAACTGAGCCAGGCATTCGTGGATCCTGAATGGGGTGCGGCTACAGCGAAGCAGGCCATCGATCAGGGAGCAGATGTCATTTTTGGTGCAGGCGGTCTCACCGGAAACGGAGCCTTGCAGGAAGTCGCAACCCAAAGCGGAGTTTACTGCATCGGCGTGGACTCAGACCAATGGAACACGGTTCCTGCAGCACGGCCCTGCCTGATTTCCAGTGCCATGAAACTCATCACACCTGCCGTGGCCGATTTGATTTCAAAGGCACAATCCGGAAGTTTTAAAGGTGGAAATGTTTTTGGTGCCGCCGGTTTAGCACCCTTTCACGATTTTGAAAATGATATCCCCAAACCTTTGAAAGACCTTTTGGTTGCAACCAAAGCAGGGCTTGACAGCGGTATCATCAAGACAGGTTACGGCAACTGATCCTGTCGATCATCCTTCAGTCTTTGGGAGACTCATCTTGGGTCTCCCACCCCATTACTTCCCATCACGAATTATCCGATTCATGGCCATGGCCAAGCATCTAAGCTCTTAATGCCTTCAATGTTTCGTGTTCTGCTGATTCCAGTATTGGCCTTGGTCACCTCGCTGGCCCTTGGAGCGTTGGTCATGCTTCTCTTTGGAGACGACCCGATCCTTGCGTATCAGGGGCTTTTTCAGGGGGCTTTCGGCAGCGGCAGGGCCTGGAGCAGTACCATCCGAAAGATGATCCCCTTGATCCTCACCGGGCTCTCGGTTGCGGTTGCGTTCAAGGCTGGTCTCTTCAATATCGGTGCATCGGGACAGTTCGTGATGGGGTCCGTATTTTCAGTTGCTGTCGGGATTCATTTTGAGGGATTACCGATGTACATCCACCTTCCCATGGCGATTCTCGCGGGCATGCTGGGAGGGATGATTTGGGGAGCGATTCCCGGATTCCTGAAAGTGACCACAGGAGCTCATGAAGTGATCGTGACGATCATGCTGAATTATGTTGCTGCACTTTTTGGCGGTTGGACGGTTTATGCTGGGGGGACCCAGGGGCAAACCCCGGGGCCCCTCTGGGATCCCACCGCACGTGCGATTTCTGAAACTCCGGACGTTTTGCATTCCGCACAAATTCCCTGGATCTTCGGCCCACCCTACCGCGTTCATTTTGGTGTCTTCCTGGCATTGTTAGCCGTTCTCATCATCTGGTGGCTGATTTACAAAACCACCGTCGGATTTGAAATTCGGACGGTTGGACAAAATCCAAAAGCTGCCCGCTACGCCGGGATCCGGGTGGAAAAAACCGTGGTGTTGACCATGGCCATTGCAGGAGGATTGGCCGGACTTGCAGGAACCATCGAAACGCTTGGGCTGAACCACAAATTCGCCCCCGAATTCGGAGGACAGGTTGGTTTTGACGGAATCACGGTTGCCCTGTTGGGACAAACCCATCCCGTCGGGGTGGTTTTCGCCTCGTTCCTTTTTGGAGCCTTGGACGCAGGTGCGGCCAAGATGCAGTTCGAATCCGGGGTAGCCGCAGACATCATTCAGGTGATTCAGGCGTTGGTGCTTGCATTCGTTGCAGCACCTTTGATCATTAAAGCCCTCTTCAGGCTCCGTTCAACTCAGGATGATCGACACTCAGCCAGTTTGAATACAAGCTGGGGAGGTTCCTGAAATGAGTTTCTGGAGCAGAACCGCCAGGGTTGCCGTCAGCCTTGTTGTGCTGATGCTGTTGATGGCCATTCTTGTAGAGTTGACCCCTCTCGGAGAGAACAAATGGATGCGGGTGTTCTTCGGCGTCAGCGCCTTGAACTTCACCCTCAGAGCGGCAATTCCTCTCGTGCTCGGAGCATTGAGTGGAATCCTCTGCGAACGCTCCGGAATCATCAACATCGGCATCGAAGGGATGATGCTGGCCGGTGCCTTTGCCGGGTTTGTTGCCAAATCCTCCACCAACGACTGGCCGCTTTATCTAAGCCTGGTTTTCAGCGTCATCGTCTCATTGGGGGTTGGAGGACTGATGGGATTACTTCACGGCATGCTCTCCATCCGTTTTCGGATGGACCAGATCATATCCGGTTCGGTGATCATCATCCTGGCAGCCGGACTCACTTCCTACCTTTTTGACAGGGATGCCATTGCGGATGGAAAATTCACACCCATCCCGATTCCCCTCCTTTCCGAAATTCCTGTGATTGGACCTGTTCTATTCAACAATCCTCCCATCACTTATCTTGCTTTGCTGCTTGTTTTGGTGGTTCACATTGCAATCTTTTATACACGTTGGGGCTTGAGAACCCGTGCCGTGGGGGAACACCCGAGGGCTGCAGATACAGAGGGAATCAATGTCAACCTGATGCGTTATTTAAACACGATGTTGGGAGGAATGCTTGCTGGACTTGCCGGTGCTTATCTGGTTTTGGAAGCGGTCGGACAGTTTCAGGAAGGGATGACTGCAGGACGCGGATTTATTTCTCTAGCTGCGATGATCTTTGGCAACTGGACCCCTTTCGGAGCATTGGGCGCCGCAACCCTGTTTGGTTACACCCAGGCTTTACAAAACGAATTCCTGTTGGCTGGAGTCACCACGATTCCACGCCAGTTTGTCTCCATGCTTCCCTATGTGGTCACCATCATCGCGGTGTCAGGACTGGTTGGCCGGGTGCGAGCTCCTGCAGCGATTGGGAGACCCTACGACACTGAAGGAGGCAGATGATGAGCAATCCGGTGTTGGAGGTTCAGGAGATCTGCAAAATCTTTCCCGGGGTGGTTGCCAACCAGGATGTCAGTCTTAGTCTGCATTCCGGAGAAATCCTGGCACTGCTGGGTGAAAACGGTGCTGGGAAATCAACGCTGATGAACATCATTTATGGGCTTTATCAGCCTTCATCAGGGGAAATCCTTGTCAGGGGAAAATCCTCAAAGATGCGTTCCCCAAGGGATGCCATTGGTCTTGGGATTGGAATGGTCCACCAGCATTTTCAACTGGTCCCGGTCATGACTGTTGTCGAAAACGTGATGCTCGGAAGTGAAATGTTACGCAATGGTTTTTTGGACCGAGAACAGGTTTCCCAACGGATACTGGATCTTTCGAAGGATTACCAGTTGGAAGTAGAACCAAGTACCTTGGTAGAAGATCTCCCGGTCGGAATCCGTCAAAGGGTTGAAATCCTCAAGGCTCTTTACCGGGATGCGGAGATCCTGATCCTGGATGAACCCACTGCCGTCCTCACTCCGCAAGAGATCGAGGGACTTTTCGAAGTCATGGATCTGCTCCGGAGACAGGGCAAGTCCATCATCTTCATCACCCATAAACTCAAGGAGGTTCTTCGGATTGCTGACCGCATTGCCGTTTTGCGTCAGGGAAAACTGGTGGGAGAAGTCACACCTTCAGAGGCTTCAGAACCCAGGTTGGCTGCCATGATGGTGGGGCGCGAGGTGATGCTTCAAGTGGACAAGAAAGAAGCAGAACCGGGAGACAGCATCCTTGAGGTCAAGGGACTCGAGGCCAGAAACGACCTGGATGAGATCTGCCTGAGTGAGGTGGATTTGAAAGTCAATGCCGGGGAAATTGTCGGTGTTGCCGGAGTTCAGGGGAACGGACAGACCGAACTGGTGGAAGTGCTCACGGGTTTACGTCCCCTTAAAAACGGGATACTCAGAATCGGAGGACATGACTTGAGCGGTGCAACACCTCGAGAGATTACAGACCGGGGAAAAATCTGTCATGTGCCGGAAGACCGGCATTCCTATGGAATGGTGGACAACTATTCTGTCGCAGACAATCTTGTACTGAATTCCTATTACCGCTCCCCTTTTGCCAAAGGAATGACCATTCAGCGGGAATCCATCGATACCAATGCTGAAACATTGGTGAAGAAATTCGATGTGCGAACACCTTCGGTCCAGACCCCCGGGGCAAGCCTTTCCGGGGGCAATCAACAGAAAATGGTCATTGCCCGTGAACTGAGCCGTCCGATTCAACTGATGATTGCGGCGCAGCCGACAAGGGGAATCGATGTTGGTTCCATCGAATTCATCCACCAGCAGATCGTCGCAAAGCGGGATGAAGGAATCGCCGTGCTGCTTATCAGTTCCGAACTGGATGAAATCATGGCACTTTCTGATCGGATCGTGGTGATGTACCGGGGAAGCATCATCGGGGAAGTGTTGAACAAGGAGACCACCCGGCAGGAACTGGGACTCCTGATGGCAGGGGTAAAATCTGATTCAGAAAACATTCACCATTCAGCTCCATAATTTTTTTCTAGAATATCTCTCCTTCCTTCCATTTTTCTCGATTCTCATTTTTTTAAAACCTCCGTTTGAAATTTTATATTTCTGGGGATTGTAACTCATACCCTGGAAAGGGTAGTATTTTCTTTAGACGTCCAACTCAAACGCAAAAAAAATAAAATGCGTGACTATCCGGAATTTGAAAATCCTCAACAGCGCCCGCGCTATACCGGTCTTCCGACATTCATGCGGACCCCTTATCGGGAAGATATGGAAGGACTGGACATCGCCCTTGTCGGCATCCCCTTTGACGGGGGAGTCACCAATCGGACCGGCGCCAGGCACGGACCAAGGGAAATCCGGAACCAGTCTTCCTTGATGAGGATGATCAACCAGGCCACAGGGATCAATCCCTATGAACTATGCTCCATAGCGGATGTTGGAGACGCCTGGGTGCAGAAACCTTTTGAACTGACGGGAGCCCTTCAAGAAATAGAGGATTTTTTCCAGATGGTCCATCAGTCAGGAACGGTTCCTGTTTCAGCAGGGGGAGACCACTCCGTCACCCTCCCGATTTTCAGGGCGATCGCCAAAGATCGTCCTCTGGGAATGGTTCATTTTGATGCCCACTGTGATACCGGAGACGATTACCTGGGTTCCAAATTCCATCATGGCGCTCCATTTCGCAGGGCCGTCGAAGAAGGACTTCTTGATCCGCAAAGAACGATCCAGATTGGAATCCGAGGACCGTTGAATGATCCGGATGTCTGGAAATTCAGTGAGGATTCCGGAATGAGGGTAGTCAGCATCGAGGAATTCTACGATTCAGGCTGGAGGGCTGTGATGGCAGAAGCCCGCAAAGTGGTCGGTGAAGGCCCCACGTACATCAGTTTTGATGTGGATGGTCTCGACCCGGTTTATGCTCCCGGCACCGGAACCCCTGAAGTCGGTGGATTCACCACCCATGAAGCCCAACAAATGATCCGCAGCCTACGCGGATTACAGCTTTACGGGGGAGACGTGGTGGAAGTTGCTCCCCCCTTTGATCCGAGCGGTACAACCGCCCTGGTTGGAGCAAGCATCATGTTTGAAATCCTCTGCGTTGTTTCTGAATCGGTTGCCTCCAGAAAATAAGACATGAGCCAAGAAAAATTACTCGAAGTATTTACCGATTTTGTCTGACCCTGGTGTTATCTCGTCACAGGTCGTGTCGAACGTCTCAAACGGGAAAAATCACTTAAGGTACGATGGCGCTATTTCCCATTGCATCCGGACACTCCTGAGGAAGGATTGCCTCTGGAACAACTTTTCGCCGGTACCGGAATGGATATCAAGGCTTCCAATCAAAAAATGAAAGCCCTGACCTCGGTGGAGGGGCTCCCCTTTGATCCCATGCGCAGCATGACCTTTAACAGCAGACGCGCCCAGGAACTGGCTAAATGGTCTGATAGAAATCAGTTTTCCGAATCCCTGCACCCCCAACTGTACCAAGCTTATTTTGTCCGTGGGGAAAACCTTGCGGAAACCGATGTGCTGATCAACACTGTCGATCTTTCAGGACTCAATACGGAAGACGCCCGCTTGTCACTGCAGAGCAGACAATACAAGCAGGCGGTTGATGAAGACTGGAACTATGCCCGATCACTGGGAGTGACCGGCATACCCACTTTCGTCTACCAGGGTTACGGTTTGGTAGGAGCCCAACCCTATGAGGAACTGGACCGGCTGACGAGCTGATTCCATCCTCCATTTGTTTCCAATCTCAGACCTGTTTTCCCACCCAAAGGATTCTTCCAATGAGTCTGAAGGCGTCCTCGTCTTCTTCATTGACCTCCAGGGGTTCGTAGTTGGGATTGTCCGATATCAGTTGATAACCGTGTCCTGATTTCCGCTGCACACGTTTGGCAAAAAGAGTTTCGTGGAGTTGGACACAATAAAGACCGTCTCCTGCGAAATGAGGGCTGACATCCAACAGCAATGAATCGCCATTACTGATGGTCGGCAGCATGCTGTCTCCTACGGCACGGATCACCACCATCCTTTCTGCACTGGATGAGAGATTTCCGTGAATCCAGGAATTTAAAAATGCCATGTGCTGGATCGCCTGCTCGGAGCCGAAATCATTGAAGGCTCCATGCCCTGCCGAGGCGTTGACATCATAAACCGGAACAAAAGCAAAATCTCCTGAATCGACTTCGGAAGGGAAAAAATTGGCCGAAGATGAATCGGAGTCTGAAAGGAACATCTTCCCGACCCCCCTTAGTATCCAGTCAAGAGACACGTCCAGCCGCTCACCCAACTGAATCAGAAAGTTGCTGTCAGGGAATTGGACTTCCTTCTCGATGCGGCTGATTTTTTTTGGATCTTCTGAGAGTTGCTGGGCGAAATCAGCCTGTTTCAAATCCAGTTGTTCCCGAAGTTTTTTGATGCGTGATCCAACGGTAGAGTGCTCTTCCATAAGCATTCCTTTTGATGAAGGTTTAAATGATGAGATTAAAGATTCAATTTTCGTGCAAAGTGAGATTATAAATTAATAAATTGAGAATATAGATCATTTTATGACCTTAAATCATCACTATATCAAGAATATTTTTTCCATAACTCAATGCTCACCCTATTTCTTATAATTTCACTCCATCATCTACTCCATCTTAAGACATTGGATTTTGACGTATTCAATCCCTCCTTCATCAACCTCGAAGTTCCCGTTTGATGCATTTTAATTTGGCACGGACAAAGGGCCCAAAATCGGTTTCCTCAAGGATCTGGAAATTCCCATGGCAGGCTTGAATCGCTTTGAACTTCAACACATCACGTTCACCTCTGCGGAAAAAAACCTCCGGTTCCTTGCTGGAACATCCAGCAATCACCGCTAACAGGATCAGACCACAGGTCCAAGGAACTACGAATCTTTTGAGTATCTTTAATTTTTGGAAACGAGAAACTTCTATCATCTGTTCTTGAGAGGGATCAAAGGTCAATAACAATTCTTCAAAACCATTCCGATTCACTTGGATGATCTGGAAATGCAGAAAAACAGCCAGCAGCTTTTCCATGGCACCACCCGGTTTCCTACCTGGCTCCGAAGAGCTTGATGAATCGCATTCAGTTTTTCAGAACCGATATTCTGTTGAAGGCGTTCTCCATAGCTTGGAGAAGTTCCTCCTTCACTGAACCATGAATCCAGGTGTTCTAATGAAATCCTGGTTGGAGTTTCAAAATTTTGTAATTGCCAACTTCTCACATGCCAATTGCTTTCTTCCAACCTTTTCTTGAATTCCTCGTCATTCCAACCGAGTTTCGGATTTGAAGGGTCGTCGTACAACATCGTCTCTGCTTCCTCCCATGCGTGGTACAGTTCCGCATCAATTGTCCCCTCTCCGATCAAGCCGCTGATCCTTTGGGCTTTGGAAGGAACTGTCTCCGCCAGCGCAATTCTTGAATGTTCCCCAAGAAATTCCTCCAGTTTTTCAAGGATTTCCCAGGGCTGGGCAATTCCCTGAAGATAATTCCGGCCTATCATTCTTTCAAAACGGAGATCAGGAACCCCAAAAACCGAGGGGCCTTTTTCCAAATCTGAAACGGCCAGGATCATTCGGCCAGTATCACGACTGCCTTGGTGAAATTTTTCCAGGACCTGTTTTTGATTCTCGTTTTCAACCAGTCCATAGACCGTTTCATCAGAAACTTTCCTCAACATTTCACCCAGCAACAAACCGTCTCCGCCATTGAGCACGAGGCAGAGATGATTTTTCTCAGGTTCTGCCATTCGGATCAATCGTTCCCTGACAGAGTCATGCAATTCTCCAGAATCACCCAGAGTGCGGTTTTCCCAGTAATCACCTTCCAGTTTGTGGGATTCATTTGAAGCAGCAAGAAATGACGCCAACTGGGCTTCCCTTTTTCGCGCAACGTCTTCTCTGAGTCCGTCTTCATAGCCCTGGTCTCCCGGTTGATAGAAAACCCTCCCCTGCAGACTTCCCGGAAGATACTGCTGTGCGACCCAGTGGTCCCGAAAGGCATGAGGGTAAAGGTAGCCCTGCCCATGGCCGAAATCGGCACCATCCCGGTTACCATCCTTGAGGGGGTTTGGGACTTCATCCTCTGCTTCAGACTCAACCGTTTTCAATGCATCAAAAAAAGCGAAAGCACTGTTACTTTTAGGGGCGGTGCTTAGGTAAAGACATGCCTGCGCCAAATGGAATCGCCCCTCAGGCATTCCCACGTAATCAAAGGCCTCAGCCGCAGAAGTGACCACCCCCAGTGCTCCGGGATCAGCAAGTCCCACATCTTCTGATGCAAAAATGATCATCCTGCGGAACAGGAACCGTGGGTCCTCTCCGGCCTGGACCATTTTCGCCATCCAATAAAGCGCTGCATCCGGATCAGAACCACGCATCGACTTGATAAAGGCTGAAATCGTGTCGAAGTGAGCATCTCCGTCTTTGTCATAAAGCACTGCCCGCTGCTGAATCGATTCTTCAGCAATTTCAAGATTGATCCGGAGAAAACCCTGATTATCTACATCGGTGGTCTGCACGGCCAGTTCCAGCGCATTCAATGCCGCTCTTGCATCTCCAGAAGCAACCCGGGCCAAATGCCCCTTTGCTTGTTCATCCAACTGGATTTTCATAGTCCCGAATCCACGTTCCGGATCCCCGATGGCCATCTCAAGGATATTCTCAAGATCTTGGGAATCCAGTGATCTCAATTGAAAGATCCGGGAACGACTGACCAGAGCCTTGATCACCTCAAAATAAGGATTTTCCGTGGTCGCACCAATCAGAACTACGGTTCCGTTTTCTACATGGGGCAACAGGGCATCCTGCTGTGCCTTGTTGAAACGATGGACTTCATCAACAAACAAAATGGTCTTCCGCTGTTGCTCCGATCGGAACCTCTTTGCACTTTCAATACATTCACGAATTGCGGGAATGCCTGCCAATACGGCATTGATGGAAAGAAAATGGGATCTTGTGGTGTTGGCAATGATCCGGGCGAGGGTGGTCTTGCCCGTGCCCGGAGGTCCGTAAAAGATCAGGCTGGAAAGCTGGTCTGCCTGAATCGCGCGACGGAGTAACCGCCCCGGAGCAAGAATATGCTGCTGACCAACGAATTCTTCCAAAGTCCTCGGGCGCATCCGATCTGCCAAAGGTGCTTCGGACTGGATTGATTGCTCCAATGCCTTTTCAAATAAATCCATTCAATCCTGAAACATAGTTTTACAGGAATAATGCTGCCTTGGGGGTGTTTCAACCAGAAATTCGGTTGATCCGAATTCTAGTTGTAGAGACGGGGAAGGGCAAACCCTAAGAGAATCCTGAGCAGGTCTGTCAAAATTTTTTTGGGATGATGAAAATGCAAGGATCCTCATGAATTGGATTGACAAAACAGCTATGTATCTTTAACTTAATAAGTTCTGCGCGGGAGTAGCTCAGTTGGCTAGAGCATCAGCCTTCCAAGCTGAGGGTCGCCGGTTCGAGTCCGGTTTCCCGCTCCAGATCTTCCTACCATGATCGCGGGGTGGAGCAGTCAGGTAGCTCATCGGGCTCATAACCCGAAGGTCAGAGGTTCGAATCCTCTCCCCGCTACCA